>Ga0070737_10003354_pt1 | contig 17440 bp, 15 predicted proteins | sample Coa_R1_10_FD_66438 | JGI IMG/M metagenome (GOLD analysis project Ga0070737, IMG submission 66438) | Surface soil microbial communities from Centralia Pennsylvania, which are recovering from an underground coalmine fire - Coalmine... | ecosystem: Environmental > Terrestrial > Soil > Unclassified...
GGCGGCGCGGCTCGCCCGGCTGCCGGCCCCGGCGCGGGCGCTCGCCGGGCGCGCCGGCCGCCTGCTGCCGCCCTGGGGCGGGCGGTGGAGCCCCTGGCGCCGCGCGCGCCGCTGGCTCGAGGCGCTGCCGCTGGCGCCGGCCGACCGCTACCTGCGCTGGGTCGGGCTGTGCGGCGAGGAGACGCGCGCCGCGCTGCTCGCGCCCGCGTTCGTGCGGCAGGTGGCGGCCGAGCGGCCGGCCGCGCTACTGGACGCCGCCTGTGCTCTGGCCGCCGACGGCGAACTGCTCGACGCGCCCCTGGCGGCCGACCGCGAGCTGTACCTGCCCAACGACCTGCTGGTCAAGGTGGACATCGCCACCATGGCCCACAGCCTGGAGGCGCGCGCGCCGTTTCTCGACCACCGCGTGCTGGAGTTCGCCGCGCGGCTGCCCGCCCGCCTCCTGCGCCGCGGCGCGAGCGGCAAGTACCTGCTCAAGCGCGCCGTAGCCGACCTGCTGCCGGACGCGGTCCTAGCGCGGCGGAAGATGGGGTTCGGCGTGCCGCTGGCCGCCTGGCTGCGCGGCCCCTTGGCCCCGTGGCTGCGCGCCACGCTGCTCGCCCCGCCCGCGTTGCGTCGCGGGTACTTCCGCCCGGCGGTCGTGCGGCGGCTCATCGACGACCACCTCGCGGGGCGCGCCGACCACGCCGCGCTGCTGTGGGCGCTGCTGGTGCTCGAGGAGTGGCACCAGGCGTTCATCGATGGCCAGCTGGACCTGGCGGTGCCGCCCGCGCCGAATCTTTACGCACTTCCCACGGCACAACCCTAGCGCGCGGCGCGCCGGCACGTATACTGCAAGAGGATCACGCACGGGGCGAGCGACAAGGCCGTGCTCGCCCCACGACGAGGAGGTCGTATGCGTGTCGTTCGGGCGGAGCGCTGGCACCAGGTACGCGGGGGCTACAGCGCGGAGGCGGACCGGCGCTGCTCGGTCTGCGGCTCGGCGCAGGTCGGGACGAGCGGGGAGGTCGTGCTGGACGCGCGCACCGGCCAGCGCTACCGGGTCGTGCGCTGCCACGCCTGCGACTACGATCTGCTGGAGCCGCTAGGGCTGGTGCTGAGCGCCGCTAGCTAGCGCGAACCCCGCTTCCAGGAACCGGGCCACGAGTGCCAGCACCTCGCTGGTCACCTCGTGGCCCATCTCCAGCTCGTGATACTCCGGCGCCAGGCCGGCGGCCACGAGCTGTTGGTGGGTGGCCCGCGCGCGGCCGACGGGCACGATCGGGTCCTCTGTACCGTGGATGATCAATAGCCGCTGGTGCGTGGCGCGCGGTAGCGCCGCCTCGATGCCGTCGACCAGCGCCAGGTAGCCGCTGAGTACCACCAGCCCCGCGAAGCGCATGGCCGCCCGCAGCCCCACATCGAGCGTCATCACCCCGCCCTGCGAGAAGCCCAGCAGCGCCGTGCGCGCCGGCCCCACGCCCAGCCGCGCCCACAGGTCGCCGAGCAGGCCCTCGATGGCGCGCCGGCTCGGGGGGATATCGCGCTCCGGCGCGGCGAGGTCGTACCAGGCGTAGCCCTCCCAGCCGCCTACGTCGAGCGGCAGGCGGGCGTTGGGAAACACCCAGCGCCAGGGCGCCGCGATCGCCTGCGCCAGCGGCGCCAGGTCCTCCGCCGAGGCGCCCCGGCCGTGCAGGGCCACCACCAGCGGCAGGTCGGCCGGCGCATCCGGCGGCGCGACCTCGAGATAGGTCAGCCCCCCGCCCATGCCCGCGCTCAGCTGCACAGCCCGCTCCTCCCGCGGCTCAGCACGCCGCGCTGGCCTGGCGCTGCCGCGCGCACGCGGGGCACTCGCACATCGCCCGCAGCGCGCGGAAGGTGTAGATGCCCGTGGCGTGGCCGTCGGCCCACACCGGGGTGAACCCGTAGCGCCCCACCACCCGCAGATCGACCATCTCCGTCTGCTGCGGCGTGAGCGCGGTGGTGAACGCCAGCTTGCCCGGCGCGCCGCCCTCGCCGGCGCACTCGGCGCACGGGCAGCGCCAGCGCAGCGTCTCGAAGCGATACACCGCCTGGTGGCCGTCGCTCCAGGTCACCCGCATCTCGCGCCGGTCGACGTGCACCTCGACATCGACGGGTTGCAGCGGGTGCTCGTACTCCTCCATCGGCGCGCCTCCCGTCTCCATGTTAGCCGACGGAGCCGGCAAGCGCCCGAGCGAGCAGGGTCAGCGGCGCGCCGCGGCGTACAGCGTGAGGTCGTAGTAGTCCTCGACGCGCGGGCCGGGCGGCGGCACGAGCCCCAGCTCTACACGCAGGTCGCGCACGCTCGCCAACCCGTTGGGGTCGAGCGACAGGTCGGTGAGGGTGGCATCGAGCAGGCTGTCGGCGGCAGCCGGCGGGACGTTGCGCACGCGGGCCAGCAGCTCGCGCGTGGCCTCGCGGTGGCTCACCGCCCACTCGGCCCCGCGCTGCCAGGCGCGCAGGAAGCGCACCACCGCCGCGCGATGCTCGGGATCGGCCAGCCAGTCGGCCGTGGCCGCCAGCACGCTGCCCGGGTAATCGGGCAGCACCTCGCTGTGGTGGCCGAGCTGGTGCAGGCCCGCCTGCTCGCCGAGGATGTTCCAGGGCGGGTTCAGAATGCCACCGAACGTCTCGCCACTGGTGATCGAGTCGAGGCGCTGCTGCGGCGCGCCCGCGCCCACCAGCGTGTAGTCGCCGCGGTTGAGGTCGAGCCCGTGCGCGAGCAGCAGGCGCCGCAGCACCAGCGCGAACGCGGTGTCGACGGCATCGACGGCCAGCGGGCGCCCGCGCAGATCGTCATAAGTCGCAATCTCCGGGCGCACGTAGAACGGCAAGTCGATGCGGTCGGCCATGGCGAAGGCGACCGAGCGCACCCCCTCGCGCACGTGCGACGCGAGCAGGTTGTCGAAGGCGGTGATGGCGATCTCCCAGCGGCCGCCCGTCAGCCCCTGCATCTGCACGGTCGACGACGGCGTGATCTCCCAGGACACGGCGAGGTTCTCGGCGGCGAAGAAGCCGTGCTCGTCGGCGACCACCAGGGCGGGGTACGGCACGAACGTGATCACGCGCAGCAGCGCGGGGCCTTTGACCTGCTCGCTCGGTCCCATGGCTAGCAACAGCGGTGCGAGCGAGGTCAAGGCGACGGCGGTCAGTACCACACGGCGCAGCATGGCTCCCTCCAGCCCGCGAACAAGATGAGCGCGCTGCGCCCATTGTAGAGGTGCGGCCGTCCGCTAGCTAGCCCCGCCGGCCGCCGCGTTGACAGCGGCCGCTGGCTGGCGCATACTGCCAGCGCGCTGGCGCTCCGCGAGCGGAAGCGCCAAGTCCCGGGCGAGGAGGCAGCGCGGTGCCGCTGGAGCTGGGGCTCACCGGCAAGGTCGCCTTGATCACCGGGGGCAGCGAGGGGCTGGGGCGCGCCATGGCCCACCGCCTCAGCGCCGAGGGCGTGCGGGTAGCCATCTGCGCCCGCCGCGAGCCGGTGCTGCGCCAGGCGGCGGCCGAGATCGAGGCCGCGACCGGCACCCCCGTGCTGGCCGTGCCGCTGGACATCACCGCGCCTGAGGCGGCCGCGCGGTTCGTCGAGGCGGCGGTCGAGCGTTTCGGGCGGCTGGACATCCTGATCAACAACGCCGGCACCTCGGCCGGCGGCCCGTTCGACGCGCAGGACGACGCCTACTGGCAGGGCGACTTCGCGCTGAAGGTGTTCGCGGCCGCCCGCTGCATCCGGCTGGCCGCCCCGCACATGCGCCGCCAGGGCGGGGGCCGCATCGTGAACATCCTCAATACGGCGGCCAAGGCGCCACGGCCCGAGTCGCTGCCCACCGCCGCCGCGCGCGCCGCCGGACTGGCGCTGACCAAGGCGCTGGCGCACGAGTACGCGCGCGACCGCATCCTGGTCAACGCCGTCTGCATCGGCCTGGTGAAGTCGATGCAGTGGGAGCGCCAGCGGCTGGCCCAGTCGCCGCCGCCTCCGCCCGAGGCATTCTACGCCCAGATGGCGGCGCGGGCGGGCATCCCGCTGGGCCGCGTCGGCGAGGCGGAGGAGCTGGCCGACCTGGTGGCGTTCCTGGTGTCCGAGCGCGCGGCGTACATCACGGGCGTGGCCATCAACTTCGACGGCGGGCGCTGCCCGGTGCCGTAGGGCGGAGGCAGAGCCATGGGGCGGTTCGCGGGACGCGTGGCGTTCCTCACCGGCGCTGGCCGCGGCATCGGCGCCGCCACCGCGCGCTTGCTCGCCGCCCAGGGCGCGGCCGTGGCGGTCACCGACCGTGACCTAGAGCCCGCCCAGGAGGTCGCGGCGGCGATCGTCAGCGCCGGCGGCCGCGCGCTCGCCCTGCCGGTGGATGTCACCGACGCCGGCCAGGTCGAGGCGGCGGTACAGCGCACGGTGGACACTTTCGGCCAGCTCGACATCCTGGTCGCGCTGGCGGGCATCCTGCGCGACAACCTGCTGTTCCGCCTGAGCGAGGACGACTGGGACAGCGTGATCGCCACCCACCTCAAGGGTAGCTTTTTGGCCGCCCGCGCCGCGCAGCGCTACATGGTCCCGCGTCGCTACGGCCGCATGGTGTTCCTGTCCTCGGTGTCCGCGCTGGGCAACCGCGGCCAGGCGAACTACGCGGCGGCCAAGGCGGGGCTGCAAGGGCTCACGCGCACGCTGGCCATCGAGCTGGGCCCGTTCGGGATCACCGTCAACGCCGTGGCGCCCGGGTTCATCGAGACGCGCATGACGCGGGCCACGGCCGAGCGGCTGGGGCTGAGCTTCGAGGAGTTCAAGGCGCAGGCCGCGCAGACGATCCCACTGCGGCGCGTGGGCCAGCCCGAGGAGGTCGCCCATGTGATCGCCTTCCTGGCCAGCGACGAGGCGAGCTATGTCTCGGGCCAGGTGATCTACGTCGCGGGCGGCCCCCGCGGCTGACCTGCTCCCCGCACACCCGGCCCTGGCGGCGATTGACAGCACGCGCCGCTCCAAGTACAATACTACCTAGATATATCTAGATAGGTCGAGAGCGATCGCGCTGGCCGGCGGGCCTGGACGCTCGCCCCCGGCCGGTAGGCAGGAGTAGGCTTTCGTGCCCGACGCCCGTAGCGCCGCGCTCGCGCCGCCGGCTGGCAGCGCGCTGCGCGACCCCACCTACCGCATGTACTTCGTCCTGACCACGCTGGCCATGATGGCCGACAACATCGAGCACGTGCTCACCTACTGGGTATTGTTCCATACCTTCCACTCGCCTGCCCTGATGGGCTACGCGGTGATCAGCCACTGGGCGCCGTTCCTGTTCGGCTCCGTGTTCTTCGGGATGCTCGCCGACCGCTACGACTGCCGGCGCATCATTCAGGCCAGCCAGCTGCTGTTTGCCAGTGTGTCGCTGGCCTGGAGCGTGCTGTTCTTCACGAACAGCCTCCAGATGTGGCACGCGGTGGTGCTGCTGGCTGTCCATGGGCTGGCCGGCGTGATCTTCGCCCCGGCGAACCAGGTGATCCTGCACGACATGGTCGGACCAGCCCTGCTGCCGAGCGCCGTGCGGCTGAACGCCACCTCGCGCAGTCTGGGCCTCGTGCTCGGCCCCGGGGTGGGCGGCGGACTGCTCCTCCTGCTCGGCCCGCCGCTCGGCCTGCTGGTGAACGTCGGCTTGTACCTGGCCATCGTGCTGTGGCTGCTGACGGTGCCCTACACGGGCCATAGTCGGGCTGACGCCAGCACGCCCCAGCCGCGGGTGGGCGTGACCAACGCGCTCGGGGTGTTGCGCGCCGTGGCCGGCCACCGCGCGCTAGTGATCGTCCTGGCCACGACTGGCCTGGCGTCGCTGCTCGTCGGCAACGCGTTCCAGGCCCAGATGCCCGAGTTCGCCCACGACTTCGGGGCCGACGATGCCAGCCTCTCCTACAGCGCGCTGCTGGGGGCGGATGCGGCCGGCGCCGTGGTGGGGGGCGTGCTGCTGGAGGTGCTGCGGCTGCGCCACACCAGCGCGCCGCTGGTGGTCCTGCTCGCGGGCTTGTGGGCGGCGACCCTGCTCGGCTTCGCCGTGAGCCCGAGCTACCCGCTGGCCCTCGGCTTGCTGTTCGTGAGCGGCATCTGCTGGCTGGCGTTCCTCACCACAGCCCAGACCTACGTTCAGCTCGAGGCCCCGCCCGCGATGCGGGGCAGTGTGATCGGCCTGTTCAACATGGCCCAGCTCGGGTTGCGGATCGGCAGCGGGGTGACGGTCGGTTTACTGGGCAACGTGGTCGGGATTCACTGGTCACTGGCGCTGAGCGCGGCCAGCCTGCTGGTGCTGACGCTCGGGCTGCTGCTGTATCTGCAGAGCTGGCGCCGCAGCGGGGCCGCGGCACGACTGGGCGCGGCATAATGCGGGCAGGCAGCGTACAGCCCAGGTGGTGCGACGAGGCCCCGTTCATGCCCTCCCCTTGGCGCCGTGGCGGGCGCGGCGGCACCCGGCGACTGGAAAAGGGGTACCTCAAGTACCTCGTGTTGCGGCTGCTCAGCGAGCGACCGCGCCATGGCTACGAGCTGCTGCGCGCCTTCGAGGAACGGTTCGGCGGCCACTACGTGCCGAGCCCGGGCGTGCTGTACCCGGCGCTCCAGCTGCTCGAAGAGCTGGGGTATGTCGCGGTCCAGCCCGAGGATGGGCGAAAGGTCTACCGGCTGACGGCGGCCGGCCAGCGCTTCCTGGAGAGCCAGCACGAGTTGGTGGAGCGGGCCTGGCACAGCCTGGCCGAGTGGGTGGCGGCGGAAGAGCAGGACGAGCTTCACAACCTCGTCCACCAGCTGATCGCCCTGGGCCACCTACTCCGCGAGTACGTCGGCCGCCCCGCCCTCACGCCCCAGCAGATCGCCCGCCTGCGGGCGATCGTCGCCCGGGCCCGCCAGGAGATCGAGGCGGTGCTGGCCGAGCCGCCCGCCGAGCAGGCGCGCTAGCCGCACCAAGGGGGCTACGCACAGCGTGCAGGGCGCCCGGCTCATCGGCACCATGTCCTTCCGACCACTCTGTCGCGGGGAGGCCTCTATGCGCCGACAATCGTACTGGCACGCCATGCCCACGCTGGCTGCCGGCCTGTGGCTGCTGCTGGCGACCGCCGGTGCGCCGCGTCCCGCTACCAGCCCCCCCGCCCCCTCGGGTGCCGCGGCGCTCGACTGTAGTGCTCTCGCTACCGCGCGCGATTGGGGCGGGCTGCCCGACGCACCGACACAGCTCACGGCGGTGGCCGTGGCCGCTACCGAGTACGACCCAGCGTATTGCCGCATCAGCGGCTATATCGCGCCGCAGGTGCACTTCGAGCTGCGGCTGCCCACCGGTGGATGGGATGGCCGCTACTACCAGGCGGGCTGTGGCGGGTTGTGCGGCACACTCGCGCCATCTGCCGAGTGTCTGGAGGCGCTGCGCCGTGGCCTGGCCGTAGGGTTCTCGGACCTGGGCCATCAGGGCGCGGGCGGTCAGTGGGGCTCTAACGACTGGCAGCTTCGCGTCGACTTCGCCTACCGCGCCAACCACGTGCTAGCAATAGTGGCCAAGCAAGTCATCGCGGCCTACTATGGCCAGCCACCGCGCGCCGCCTACTTCGTGGGCTGCTCCGATGGAGGGCGTGAGGCGTTGATGGAGGCCCAGCGGTTCCCTGACGACTTTGATGGGATCGTCGCCGGGGCGCCCGCGTTGCTGTTCGCGCCGCTCAACGGTATCAACCAACCCTGGAAAGCCCAGGCCAACCTCGACGCGCAGGGCCTGCCCATCCTCCTCCCCGAGCAACTGCCGCTAGTGCACGACGCCGTGCTCGCTGCCTGCGACGGGCTCGACGGCCTGGTCGACGGACTGATCGATGAGCCGCGGGCCTGCCAGTTCGATCCGGGCGTCCTCCGCTGCGGCGCGGCGGTTGGGCCACAGTGCCTAACGGACGCCCAGGTGGAAGTCGTGCGCCGGCTGTACAGCGGCCCGGTGGACGCCGCCGGCCAGCACCTATACCCTGGGGGCCTGGCCTACGGCTCAGAACTGAACTGGGCGGGGCAGATCGTGGCGCCCGCAGGCGCGCTACCAGGCTTCGCTCGGATTGGCACCGACTTTGTCCGTTACCTCTCGCGGCCCCTGCCGCAGCCGCTGGACCGGACCGCGCTGGATGTGCCGTTCACGCGCGAGTGGTTCGACGACCTGCGCGCGGTGGGTACACTGTATAACGCGGCTGATCCCGCTCTGCACGCGTTCCGCGCGCGCGGCGGCAAGTTGATTCTGTATCACGGGTGGGCCGACCCGGATATTCCGCCCCAGGGCACCATCGCGTACTACGCGGCCGTCCAGGACCAAATGGGCGGGCTCGCTGCCACGCAGCAGTTCGCACGGTTGTTCCTCCTCCCCGGGGTGGGGCATTGTAGGGGTGGGGCCGCCCCGCAGCACGTCGACTGGCTCACCGCCATCATCGACTGGGTCGAACGGGGCGTCGCCCCAGACAGGCTCATCGCCGTGCAGTACGCCAACGACGGCCCGCGCACGATGCCGCCAGCAGGGCTGCCCCCCGACGCTGCCGGTGCACGGTCCGCGATGGAGCCCAGCGGGCCGCCAGTGCGCACGCGGCCGCTCTTCCCCTATCCTCTGCGCGCCCAGTACCTGGGCGAGGGGAGCCCCGACGACGCCAGCAGCTTCCGGCCGGTCCCGTTGCCGCCCCTGGTCGATCACTACGATTGGATAGGGCAGGACCTATTCACCCCAGCTACCCCGTTCCGCGCGGAGTAGCTACCACACTGGGGGTGAGCGCGCCGCGCTGCTGAGGCTGCCCCCAGCGCGCGTTGCCATTTTGGCTGCTGCACCGGGATCGCGATGGAGCGTTGTCCAGCCGTACGGGGGCGGCGCCGGCGGGCAGCGCGCTGCGCGCGTCCTCGGCGGGAAGCGGTCGGCGCGCCCCGCGCGTGGTAGACTAGGGGCCTATCGTGCGCCTGGAGCACGTCCGTGGAGGGGCGGCGCGAGCGGGCTTGGCGCGGCGGCCCGCCCGCGCATCAGCCGCCGCGCGGGAGAGAGGCGATGTTCCTTCGAGCCGGCTGCCTGCTCGTGCTGTTTGTTCTGGCCGCCGCCTGCACCGGACCGTCGGCCACGCCCTCCGCGCCGCGCGGCGCGGGCGAGGGCGCTTCCCTGCCCCCGACCGGGGGAGCCGCCGCGCCGCCGCCGGCGGCGGCTGCCGAAGCGCCCCCTGCGGTCGCGGCCCGGCGCTTGCCCCCACGCCCCGAGCGCCCCGTGGCGCGCGTCACCGTCGGGGTGATCGGCACCACGTCGGACGTGATCTTCTATCTGGCCGAGGAGAAGGGCTACTTCGAGCACATGCGCCTCGAGCCGGTGTTCGAACGGTTCGACTCGGGCGGGCGCATGATCGCCTCGCTGGCCACCGGCCAGATCGATGTGGGCGGCGGCACCCCGAGCGTGGGGCTGTACAACTCGGTCGCTCGCGGCGTGAACATCAAGATGGTCGCCGACCGGGCGTCGAGCACCGAGGGGCGGGACACCTGGAACTTCGTGGCGCGCAAGGACTTGCTTGACAGCGGGGCGCTGCGCGACTGGGCCGACCTGCGCGGCCGCAAGATCGCCCTCGCGGCGCGCGGCATCACCTCCGAGGTGCTCATCGGTCTGGCGGGCGAGCGCGGCGGGTTCACCTTGGACGACGTGGAGATCGTCGAGCTGTCCTACCCCGACACGGTGGTCGCCCTGGGCACCGGCGCGATCGATCTAGGCATCACGCCAGAGCCGTACGCCTCGATCGCCGAGCAGCGGGGCGTGGGCGCCAAGTGGCGCGGCAACCAGGAGCTGGCGCCCAACCAGGTCGCCTCGGTGATCATGTACGGCGCGCCGTTCTTCGAGCAGCGCCCGGACATCGCCCGCGACTTCATGGTCGTCTACCTGCTGGGCGCCCGCGACTACAACGACGCGTTCATCAAGCAGCAGCCGCAAGCACTGGCCGAAGCGCGCGATACTCTCGCCCGGCGCACCGAGCTGAAAGACCCCGACCTGCTCCAGCGCGTGCAGCCGGGCTACATCGACCCCAACGGCCGGCTCGACCGCGCGGCCCTGCGGCGCGACTACGAGTGGTTCCGCGAGCACGCGGGCCTGACCGCCGAGCTCGACTTCGACCAGCTCGTGGACACCACCTACGCCGACTACGCGGTATCCTTACTCGGCGAGTACCGCTAGCCGCCGCGCCCGCCGGCGGCGGGAGCCGCGCCGCGTGCAGGACACCACGTCGCCGCCTGCTAACCAGCCCGCCGACCCGCTGGCCTGGCTCGACGCCGAGCTGGCCGCCCTGGTCGCCCGCGACCAGCGGCGCACGCTGTATCCGCTCGACGGGCCGCCCGGCCCCGAGGTGACCATCGCGGGGCGGCGCTACCTGCTGCTGGCTTCCAACAACTACCTCGGGCTGGCCGACGATCCCCGCGTGCGTGCCGCCGCGGCCGCCGCCCTGGACCGCTACGGCGCCAGCAGCGCGGCGTCGCGCCTGATCTCGGGCACCACGCGCCTGCACGCCGACCTGGAGGCCGCACTGGCCGCCTGGAAGGGCGCCGAGGCCTGCGTGGTGTTCAGCTCGGGCTACCTGGCCAACGTGGGCACGATCCCCGCGCTGGTGGGGCCGGACGACGTGGTGTTCAGCGACCAGCTCAACCACGCCTCGATCATCGACGGTGTCCGGCTGGCGCGCGCGCGGGTGGTCGTGTACCGCCACCGCGATGTCGGGCACCTGGCGGCGCTGCTGGCGGCGCACCCCGCGCGGCGCCGCCTGATCGTCACCGACTCAGTGTTCAGCATGGACGGCGATCTGGCGCCGCTGCCCGCGCTGTGCGAGCTGGCGGAGCGGCACGGGGCGATGCTGATGGTCGACGAGGCCCACGCCACGGGCGTGCTCGGCCCGGCGGGTAGCGGCGCCGTCGCCCACCTGGGCGTGCAGGGACGGGTGCCGATCATCATGGGCACGTTGTCCAAGGCGCTGGGCGCGGTGGGCGGCTTCGTGGCCGGCAGCGCGCGGCTGGTCGAGTACCTGCGCCACCGCGCGCGGGGCTTCGTGTTCGACACGGCGCTGGCCCCGCCGGCCGCGGGCGCCGCGCTGGCCGCGGTGGGGATCGCCCAGCGCGAGGAGTGGCGCCGCGCGCGCCTGCGGGCGCTGGCCGACCGGCTCCGCGCCGCGCTCGGCGCCCAAGGGTACCAGCTCCTCCCCGGCGAGACGCCGATCCTGCCCGTGCTGGTGGGCGCCAACCGCGCGGCGCTGCGCCTGGCCGCCGCCCTGCGCGAGCGCGGCGTGTGGGTGCCGGCCATCCGCCCGCCCACCGTGCCCGAGGGCACCGCCCGCCTGCGGGTGACCCTCATGGCCACCCACCAGGACACCCATCTCGAGCAGGCGATCGCGGCGTTCGCCGCGGCCCGCGCCGCGCTAACCGAGGTGCCAGCATGACTCCCGTCCCCACGCTGTCCTCCGGACTGTTCGTCACCGGCACCGACACCGGTGTGGGCAAGACTGTCGCCACCGCCGCGATCGCCTGCGCGCAGGCCGCGGCCGGCCGCCGCGTGGCGGTGCTCAAAGCGGCGCAGACGGGCGTCGCGGCGGGCGAGCCGGGCGACGCCGACTTCGCGCTAGCCGCGCTGGCGTCCGAGCAGCCGGCCGCGCTGGCCTGCCCGCGGCGCTACGCCGCGCCGGCCGCGCCGCAGGTCGCCGCCTGGGCCGAGGGCGCGCGGGTGGCGATCGGGCCCATCGCCGAGGCCTACGCCACGCTGGCCCGCGCACACGACCTGGTGCTGGTGGAGGGCGCCGGCGGGCTGCTGGTGCCCCTGGCTGCCGGCTGGAGCATGGCCGACCTGGCGCGCTACCTCCGCCTGCCGCTGGTGGTGGTAGCGCGGCCCACGCTCGGCACCTTGAACCACACGCTGCTCACGCTGGAGGCGGCGCGGGCGCGGGGGCTGGTCGTGCTGGGCCTGGTGCTGGCGGGCTGGCGCGACACCGACGACCTGGCCACGCTGACCAACCCCGCGCTGCTGGTCGCGCTGGGCCGGGTTCCCCTGCTCGGCGTGCTCCCCTGGGATCCCGCGCTGTCCACCGAGCGCGGGCAGCTCGGCGGGCTGCGCCAGTGGTGCCGCGCGGCGCTGGCGCCGCTGCTCGGGGGCCAGTTCGACGCCGCCGCGTTCCTGGCCGCCTGCGCCGCGCGCGCCGCCGCCCTGACCGGCCAGCCCGTCGCACGGCTCGAACACCCCGCGGTGGGGGACGAGACGGCGGGCCTGGCATAATCCCGCGTACACCCCGGAGCATCCGCGAGGAGGACAGGTGGGGCGCCGCGAGCGCGTGGTGGCGACCGAGCAGCTCCAGCTCGTGCTGGACGATATCGCCTTCGGTGGCGAGGCTATCGGCCACGTCGACGGCGAGGTGATCTTCGTGCCGTACGCGCTGCCGGGCGAGAAGGTGCGGGTGCTGGTCGAGGAGACCAAGCGCCAGTACCGCCGCACGCGCCTGCTGGAGGTCGTGCGCGCGGCGCCGGAGCGGGTGCCGTACCCGTGCCCGTACTTCACGGCCTGCGGCGGGTGCCAGTGGCAGCACGCCGCCTACGACGCTCAGCTCCGCTTCAAGCAGCACGTGGTGGTCGAGCAGCTGCGCCGGCTGGGCGGCTTCGCCGACGCCGAGGCGTATGTCCGGCCGGTGATCGGGATGGTGCACCCCTGGGAGTACCGCAACCACGCGCGCTTCTCGCTGGGCCGGCGCTTCGGCGAGTTGGGCTTCACCCGCAAGGAGACGCACCGCCTGCTGCGCGTCGACTACTGCTGGCTGATGCTGCCGCAGATCAACCGCGCGCTCGACCGCCTGCAGCGGCGCTGCGCCGGGCTGGAGAGCCACCAGGTGACGATCCGCTACAGCCCGCGCACCGAGCAGCTGCTCGTCCAGCCCGCGGTGCCGGCGGTGCCCGAGCTGCCCACGGGCCAGCCGTACCTGGAAGAGGAGGTGCTGGGGCGGCGGTTCCGCGTGGCGCCGTCGGCGTTCTTCCAGGTGAACACGGTGCCGGAGCGGCGCGTGCTGCCGCCGCAGCTCGCCGTGCCCTGGATCGGCCAGCGGGAGGGCGAGTGGTCGATGGCCGAGCTGCTGGCGCTGCACGTGCTGGACCGGCTCGGCCCCGGCCGGCTGGGACGCGTGGTCGACGCCTACAGCGGGGTGGGCACCTTCGCCGTGCTGCTGGCCGAGCGCGCCGACGAGGTGATCGGCATCGAGGAGTCGCCCGCGGCGGTGCGCGACGCGCGCTACAACGCCCGCGGGCTGGACCACGTGCGCTTCGTGGAGGGCAAGACCGAGCAGGTACTGCCGCAGCTCGAAGGGCGGATCGACGCCGTGGTGCTCGACCCGGCGCGGGTGGGCTGCCATCCGGCGGTGCTGGAGGCGCTGCTGGCGCGCCGGCCGCCGCGCGTCGTGTACGTCTCGTGCGACCCGGCGACGCTGGCGCGCGACCTGCGCATCCTGGTGGCCGGCGGCTACCGGCTGGAGGGGGTCGAGCCGCTCGACCTGTTCCCCCAGACGTACCACATCGAGAGTGTCAGCACGCTCACGCTAGAGTAGACTCGGCCCCCACCCCTGGCCCCTCGTCCATCTAATGAGGAGCCTTGCCCGAGGGCGCGTTCCGCGCCACGATCACTCCTCTCTCCACCGGAGGGAGGAGGCGCCGCGGCAGGGACCAGGGGTGGAGGCCTGCCTCACGCGGTGACGACGGCCGCCTCCTGGCGGCGGAAGGCGATCCGGCCGCCCTCGAGGTCGACTACCACCGTGTCGCCGTCGCGGAACTCGCCCGCCAGCAGCTTCATGGCCAGCGGCTGCACGACCTCCTTCTGCAGCACGCGCTTGAGCGGCCGCGCGCCGTACACGGGGTCGAAGCCCTCGCGGGCCAGGAACTCCTTGGCCGGCTCGGTCAGCTCCAGCCGGATCTTGCGGTCGGCCAGCCGCTGGCGCAGCCCGGCGAGCTGGATCTCCACGATCTGCTTGATCTGATCCAGCCCCAGCGGGCGGAAGATCACGATCTCGTCGATGCGGTTGAGCAGCTCGGGGCGGAAGTGCGCCCGCACTGCCTCCATGACCCGCGCCTTGATCGTCTCCCAGCTGATCCCCGGCTCGGTGATCCACTGGCTGCCAAGGTTGCTGGTCATGATGACGATCGTGTTGCGGAAGTCCACCGTGCGGCCCTGGCCGTCGGTCAGCCGCCCGTCGTCGAGCAGCTGGAGCAGCACGTTGAGCACCTCCGGGTGCGCCTTCTCGACCTCGTCGAACAGGACCACCGAGTACGGCCGCCGCCGCACCGCCTCGGTGAGCTGGCCGGCCTCCTCGTAGCCGACGTAGCCCGGCGGCGCGCCGATCAGCCGCGAGACGGTGTGCTTCTCCTGGTACTCGCTCATGTCGATGCGGATCATCGCCCGCTCGTCGTCGAACAGGAACTCCGCCAGGGCGCGCGCCGTCTCGGTCTTGCCCACGCCCGTGGGCCCCAGGAACAGGAAGCTCCCGAGTGGCCGGTTGGGGTCCTGCAGGCCGGCGCGGGCGGTGCGCACGGCGTTGGCCACGGCCTGCAGCGCCTCGTCCTGGCCCACCACGCGCTCGCGCAGGCGCTCCTCCATGTGGATCAGCTTCTCGACCTCGCCCTCGAGCAGCTTGGTGACGGGGATGCCCGTCCACTTGCTGACCACCTCGGCGATGTCGTGCTCGTCCACCTCCTCCTTGACCAGCGCCCGGCCATCCTTGCTCCGCTCCCGCAGCTCGGCCTCGGCCTGCGCCAGCTGCTGCTCGAGCTGGGCCAGCTCGTACTTCAGCCGCGCGGCGCGCTCCCAGTCGGCACGCAGCGAGGCCTGCTCCAGCTCGTTGCGCTTGGCGTCGATCTGCTCCTGGAGCTGGCCGACGCGGTTGAGCTGCGCCAGCTCCCGCTGCCAGCGCGCCTCGAGCGCGGCGGCCTGCTCCTTGAGCTGCGCCAGCTCCTGCTCCAGCTTCTGCAGGCGCTCCTGCGACGCCGGGTCCTTCTCCTTGCGCAGGCCCTCGCGCTCGATCTCCAGCTGCATGATGCGGCGGCGCACCTCGTCCAGCTCCGCCGGCATGCTGGTGGCCTCCATGCGCAGCTTGGCGGCCGCCTCGTCGACCAGGTCGATCGCCTTGTCGGGGAGGAAGCGGTCGCTGATGTAGCGGTGGCTGAGCACCGCCGCGGCCACCAGCGCGGCGTCCTTGATGCGTACCTTGTGGTGCTGCTCGTAGCGCTCGCGCAGGCCGCGCAGGATGCTGATCGTGTCCTCGACGCTCGGCTCGCCGACGAACACCGGCTGGAAGCGGCGCTCCAGCGCCGGGTCCTTCTCGATGTGCTTGCGGTACTCGTCGAGCGTGGTGGCACCGATGCAGTGCAGCTCGCCGCGGGCCAGCATCGGCTTGAGCATGTTCGAGGCGTCCATGGCGCCCTCGGCCGCGCCGGCGCCGACGACCGTGTGCAGCTCGTCGATGAACAGGATGATCTGGCCCTGGGCGTCGGTGACCTCCTTGAGCACGGCCTTCAGGCGCTCCTCGAACTCGCCGCGGTACTTGGCGCCCGCGACCAGGGCGCCCAGGTCGAGCTGCACGATGCGCTTGTCCTTGAGCGCCTCCGGCACGTCGCCGCGCACGATGCGCTGCGCCAGGCCCTCGACGATCGCCGTCTTGCCCACGCCCGGCTCGCCGATCAGCACCGGGTTGTTCTTGGTGCGGCGGGAGAGCACCTGGATGACGCGCCGGATCTCCTCGTCGCGGCCGATCACCGGGTCGAGCTTGCCCTCGCGCGCCAGCTTGGTCAGGTCGCGCCCGTAGCGCTCCAGCGCCTGGTAGGTCGTCTCGGGCGTCGGGCTCGTGACCCGCTGCCCACCGCGCACCTCCTGGAGCACCTGGTACACGCGGTCGCGCGTGACGTTCAGGCTCCGCAGGAGCTGGCCGGCCGCCCCGGTGTCGTCGGTGAGCGCCAGCAGCAGGTGCTCGGTCGAGATATAGTCGTCGCGCAGGCGCTCGGCCTCGCTCTGCGCGGCGTCCAGCACACGGCTGAGCCGCTGCGAGAGGTACACTTGCTGGCCCGGGGTCACCGCCCGCGCCAAGGCCCCGAGCGGCCCCTCCAGGCGCTGCGCGACCAGCCGCGGCTGCACGCCCAGCTTCTCCAGCACGGCCGGCACCACGCCGCCCTCCTGCTGCACGAGCGTGTACAGCAGGTGCTCGGGTTCCAGCTGCGTGTTACGGCGCTCCTCGGCCAGGCGCTGGGCAGCGATCACCGCCTCTTGCGCCTTCTCCGTGAGCTTGTTGAGGTTGAACGCCATCGCCTCTCCCCCCTCGGAATTCCTGCCCAGAGCTTACAACGCCATTGTTAACCTTCGGGGGAAGCGCACGGTGGATTGCTGTTAGAAATGCGCCGGCGCCGTGTTAGAGCCGAGTGCACGGGGCGAGTATGCGGCCTCTGGCCCGACTCTTGCGAAACAGCTGGAGTGAGAGCGGAGCGGAGCGAGGGGTGATGATGCGGTGGCCAGCGGCAAGCAATTGGCTCGCTGTCCCCCGCTGGCGGCTGACCGGCGCGCGCCGGCCCGTGGCTCGGTGTGCGCCACACCCCGCCTCGTCCGTGGGTAGGCGTCCGATCCTGGTCGTCGAGGATGAGCCGGCCATCCGTGCGCTGCTGGTCGAGTTCCTGCGTGGCGAGGGCTACGCGGTCGCGGTGGCGCGCGACGGGCAGGAGGCGCTGCACCTCCTGGAGGCGGCTGGGCCCGCTGAACGCCCGGGTGTCGTCTTGCTGGACATGATGCTGCCACGGATGGACGGCGCCGAGTTGCTGCGGCAGATGCGCGCGCGAGGGCTGACGGTGCCGGTAGTGGCCATGAGCGCGAGCCACGAGGCGCTGAGCCGGGCGCTGGCCGCTGGCGCGCGCGCTACGGTGCCCAAACCGTTCGACCTCGACCGGCTACTCCAGACGCTCCAGCATCAGATGGCCGCCACCGCCTGACCCGGCGGCGAGGAGTCAGCCGGGGGGCGGGCCGGCGAAGGTGGCGGCTGGTGCCCCGATGGCCGCCATGTCTAGCTCGATCAGCGCTGGCCGCCGGCTCTCCAGCGCCTCCGCCAGCGCGGCGTCGAACTGGGTGAGGTCGCCGACGCGGCGCGCCCAGCCCCCGAACGCCGTGGTGAGTCGGACGAAGTCGGGCGGCTGCAAGTCCACCCCGATGTGCCGGCCGTCGAGGCGGTGTTCCTGAATGGCACGTAGCACCCCGTAGCCGCCGTCATTGAATAGCACGATGACGATCGGCGTGCGTTCCTGCGCGGCACAGGCCAGCTCCCCGATGTTGCACATCAGCCCGCCGTCGCCGACGAGCAGCACCACGCGCCGGTCCGGCCGCGCGAGCTGCGCGCCGATGGCCATCGCCAGCCCTTGGCCGATGCCGCCGCCCACCGCGTGGATCGACGTGCGCGGCTCGTAGATGGC
>Ga0070737_10003355_pt1 | contig 17434 bp, 7 predicted proteins | sample Coa_R1_10_FD_66438 | JGI IMG/M metagenome (GOLD analysis project Ga0070737, IMG submission 66438) | Surface soil microbial communities from Centralia Pennsylvania, which are recovering from an underground coalmine fire - Coalmine... | ecosystem: Environmental > Terrestrial > Soil > Unclassified ...
CCCATTAGCAGCAGCAGCACGCAGTTGGTCGTTGCCGTCCCCGCTTCGCTCGTGGCCACTCCGGGCAACGTCCAGGTCTCCGTCGGTTCCCCGGATGGCAGTGGTCTATCAGGGCAGAGTCATACGCTGAACTCAAATACGGTGAACCTCATTGTCACACCGTTCCCCCTCACACTCAACAACCCGGGCAACCAGCAGAGCTACATAGGAGCATCGGTGAAGCTGCAAATTACTCCCGCAGCGAGCTTTAGCACCGATAGTTTCAATTTCAGTGCCACAGGTCTGCCTCCGGGGTTGACCATCGATCCGAGTAGCGGCATTATTTCCGGCACCATCGCCAACACCGCTTCTACTACCACACCCTACAGCGTCACGGTAACAGCCAAAGACATCAACACCGGTGATATGGCCAGCGTCACCTTCTCCTGGAAGGTTGGTCCCTCTCTCGTCTTGAACAATCCCGGAGACCAGACTAATGGCGAGGGCGACCAGGTTACCCTCCTCATCAGCGCTCCTCCTGGCTACACTGCCAGCGGTTTTGGTGCCACGGGCCTGCCTCCGGGTTTGACGATCAACACCAGTACGGGTTTGATCTCCGGCACCATCAACTCGCGCGGTGCCGGTACCTATCACGTCACAGTCACAGCCAACGGCGCGCAGGGTGACATTACCTTCACCTGGACTGTGAACGATACCACGCCTCCGGTGCTGACCAATCCAGGCACACAGACGAGTGCCGCCGGCCAGGATATTGACTTACCCATCCAGGCCATCGATGCCGATTCGGGCACCTGGACGGCCACAGGGTTGCCTCCGGGGCTGCTTATCGATGCTAACGGTGTGATCTTTGGCACCATCGCCGCTAACGTCCAGGGCAGCTATGCCGTGACCGTCCAGGCCAAAGATGGCTCGGTCCCCAGTGCTCCAATATCTTTCCTGTGGTATGTTTCCGGTTCAGTGTCGCCGCCTGCCAGCCCGCCGGGCGGTGTTTCGTCCGGCGCTCAAGCAGCAGCAACGTCCGTTACCATTGTCAATATCGCCAACAGCTATCCGGGACTGGTGCAAGTGGAGACGGTGACGGTCAATGTCACCAGTGCCGATGGTACACTGGTCAACGAGGGAGTCGTGGCGATTCAGGTTGATGGCCAAACCTCGTATGCTGTCGTTCACGACGGCACGGCCACGGCCACGTTCGTCACTGGCCTGCTCGACTTCTCCTTGTGGCCGGACCTGTTGTTCGCACACCCGTTGACGGTCAGCTACAGCGATGACGCCGGCGCTTATGCCTCCTCGAGCGCCGGTACGATGCTTCCGGCTATTTGGATTGACTTTCTGATGACTCTCCTGGCTGCAGATGCCGGGCAGTTACTCCAGTTGTCATAGCTAAACAAACACTCTGAGTGGTGGGTGCCAGTCTCCTGAGCAAAATCTCAAGAGACGAACATCCACTCCTCAGAGAGGATAACAAGGGAGATGCATCCGTGACGAAATATATTTGGTCTCGCTTTATCCGCAAATTGTGGCCGACTCGTTCCACGCCCGTTTCGCGGCGGCCGGCGCGGCGACGCCGTCCTACCGTGCGGCCGTACCTGGAAGGACTGGAAGATCGCACCCTGTTATCAGGACAAACCTATCTGGTCAACGTAGCTGGCGATCCGCTCAACCCGGATGGCACTCCCGTAGGTTCGGGTACATCCGGCAGTCTTCGCTATTGCATCCAGCAGGCCGACCAATCGCAGAATGCTGGCAGTACCATCAACTTCTCCAGCACTGTCGGTAATACTATCACCCTTTTGAATGGCGAGTTGGTCATCTCCCAGAGTATGACCATTCACGGTCCCGGCGCTGGCGGCTTGACCATTAGCGGCGGCTACCAGACGATCAAGTATCCTTTCGGTACGTACACGTATCCCGGCAGCCGTGTCTTCGACATTACCTCCAGTGCGGGCAATGTGACTATCTCCGGCCTGACCATCGCCTATGGCAACGCCTCGCCCTACGTCACCGGTACTCCCGGTAGCCAGGGCGGCGACATTTTCAACGGCAGCAACCTGACTCTCAACGATGACATCGTCGAATACGGCACAGCGATCGGCAGTCCGGACGCAGAGGGTGGTGGTATTTTCAACGCTTCGGGAACCAGTGGCGGTCCCGGTGCACAGCTAATCCTCAACAACACCGTTGTCCAGAACAACATTGCCCAGGGTTCCGAGGCCTTCATCACTACCAACGGCGTCCCTACCTATATCGCAGGTATGGGAGCGGGCGGCGGCATCTACAATGATGCCAATGCCAGCCTGATCATTCAGGGCGGCAGTCAGATCCAAATGAACCAGGCCCTGGGTAGCACAGGGATGGATGGGAGTGCGGGTATAGGAGGCATAACCAACATTGGCGGCAACGGTACTCCAGGCGGCGCCGGTGGCAACGGCCAGCCCGGCGGAGTCGGGGAGGGAGGCGGCATTTACAACCAAGGCACTCTGACGATCAACGTGGCAACCCTTTACGACAACCTCGCTCAAGGCGGCGCGGGTGGCGCCGGCGGCGCGGGCGGTATCGGCGGCGCGCCAGATTTAACTAATGCTAATGCTACTGGCGGCGCCGGCGGACAGGGTGGCAACGGGGCCGAAGGCGGTATGGCCGAAGGTGGAGGCATTTTCAATGCTGGCATTATGAAAAGCATCACTCAGGGACAGTTTTCCGCCAATATTGCTCAAGGCGGTGCGGGCGGTGCGGGCGGCGCGGGCGGCGCGGGCGGGGGGGCTGCCTTCAACTCGAAAGGCACCAAACTTACCGCCAACATTACTGCCGGCGGCGGTGCCGGTGGGGCTGGCGGCGGCGGCGGCATTGGCGGCGCAGCTCAGGGCGGCGCCATCTATTCCATGTCTGGTGCGCTGACCATCAACAACAGTCAATTCAATGCCGCGAATATCATCGTCGGTAATCAGACTATCAGCACAGGTAACGAAGCGGTCAGCGGCGCGGGCGGCGCGGGCGGAGAGGGTGGCACGGGCGGCAATACCAGTAACTTCTCGAAGACTAGTGGCACGGGCGGCAATGGCGGTGACGGCGGCGCGGCCGGCAGTGCTGCCGGCGGCGCTATCATGAATGACCAGGGGGCCACTACCTTGACGCTGGCCGGCACTTCGTTCACTTCCAATCAAATTGTCACCGGCGTCGGCGGCAACGGTGGTGTCGGCGGCAACGGTGGCGCGCTGGGGGACAAAAACGGCATCATCGGCTACAACAGCAGCAACGGCAACGGCGGCAATGGCGGCACCGTTGGTCCCGCCTACGGCGGCGCGGTTGCTCTTGCCTCGGGCAGCCTGAACGTCTCCTCCGTTACCTTCGGCGGCGCTCTGACCAACGCCGGCAACAAAGTCAAGGGCGGAGCGGGCGGCGCCGGCGGCGCCAGCGGCGATACAAACTTCAACAGCGGCAACCGCGGCGCGGGTGGTGCAGGCGGCAGTGTCTACGGCGGTGCACTCGCTGCCTATGCGAATGCTACCAATCTTGTCTTTAATAACAGCTCGTTTGTTGATAATTCCATCGTCTCCGGCGCGGGCGGCGTGGGTGGGGGCGGCAGCAATCTCGGCAACCGATTCAATTTCAACAACAATGGCATCTCCGGTGGCGACGGCGGTCAGAGTGGTGATGCCTGGGGCGGTGCATTGGCCTATTTCGCTGGCTCCACCAATACCACCAACAACACGATCTCGATCGCCAATACGCCGTTCACCGGCAATACGGCAACGGTCAGCGTCGGCGGCGATGCAGGAACCAACTTTGTCAATGGCACCTCCGGCAACGGCGGCAGCGCCGGCTCCGTGGGTGGCGGCGGCCTGTCTGTCCATGATGCCTACGGTCCCGTCAACTTGACCCTCAGCGCCAGCAATTTCACCAGCAACGTCCTCACAGGTGGAGCGGGTGGCCAGGCCTACTATGGCAGTGCCGGCGCTGGCTCGGCGGCTTTTGGCGGCGCCATTGATTTGGAGGGCGCGTCCACGACCCTGGGTACAGCCACGCTGACGAACAGCGCTCTCACCAGTAACAAAATCAGCGGCGGCACGGGTGGCTTCGGCCAGACGGCGGGCCAAGGCGGCAGCGTATCAGGCGGCGGTCTGAACAGTTTCGATTACAATCTGTCGCTGACGTCTAGCCCTGTCTCTCTGAACCAGGCCAGCAGCGGCGCCGGCTCTGACGGCTACGTCGCTGGCGGCAACGCCGGAGTTGCCAATGGCGGCGGCATCGCCGCCAACGCCGATAATGCCTCCACACCTGTCACCTACAAGTTGACGAACAGTGACGTAAGCAACAATACCCTGACACAAGGCTCCGGGGGCAATTCACTAGGCGGCGGCGACGGCGGCAACGCCTCGCCCTCCGACGGAGTCGTGCCGGCGGGTGCTCAAGGCGGCGGCGTCAGTCTCATCAACGGCAATGTCAATATTCAGAACTCCCATGTCGATGGCAACAGCGCTACGGCCGGCGCAGGCGGCCATGGCGGCGACGGCTCCGGCGGCAATGGCGGCGCCGGCGGCGCCGCCCTGGGAGGCGGCGTCTTTTATCTGAATAACCTGGAGTTGGCTCAGTTGGCTGCCCCGGCCGCACCCACGCTTGTGATCGACAAAGGCAGCGGTTCATGGACAGCGCAGACCGCTTGGGTAGTCATTACCTATGTCAATAGTTTGGGTGAGACGGTCGGTTCGGCAGTGGCCTCCACAACGGTGTCATCGAGCGACGCTCTGACTATCGAGAGTCCGGCGGCGGCGGGCAGCGGGGCCACAGCGGCGACCGGCTGGTACGCCTACGTGGGAGTGGGAACGACGCAACCACCCCTCACTGCCTTGTATCGCCAGCAGCCCGACGGTCAACCGACACCCATCGGCACCAGCTTTATGCTCGCAGCCAATCCACTAACCACGGGCGCCAATCCACCGACGAACAGCCTGAATTTTACCTTCAACGGCGGCTCGGCTTCCAACAACAAGTTGACCGGCGGCGACGGCGGCTCGGGCGGCTATGCCAGTTCGATCGGCAGCAAATATGTTCCCGGCGGCAGCGGCGGCAACGGCGGAACCGTCGAAGGCGGCGGCATCTTCATCGAGGCCGGCCCGAGCAGCATCAATTACGTTGGCTCCTCGACCAGCACCTCTCACGCTTTTGGGATTAACAATCTCTCTATAGTCGGCAATATACTGACCGGCGGCGCCGGCGCCAATGGCGGTGCCGGCTCGTCTTCGACGGGCACTACCATGCCGGGATCATTGGCTGCAGGGGGCAACGGCGGCAGTGCCGAGGGCGGTGGGATCTACAACAACAACCTCAACATGCCTGGTGGCCAGAGCGGCACGTTCTTCCTCACCAACAGCACCTTGGCCAATAACCAAGCTAGCGGCGGCCGCGGCGGCAATGGCGGCGTCGGCACCACCGGCAACGGCGGCCCCGGCGGCAATGGCGGCAACGGCGGCGATGGCCTCGGCGGCGGAATGTATGAAGGCGATAACACGACTCTAATGGTCGTCAATACTACCATTGGTGGTCCCTCGGCGGCCAATGTCCTTGCCGGCGGTCTGGGCGGCAATGGCGGCGATGCCGGCACACCCAATCAGGTGGCTTTCAATGATGGCGGCAATGGCGGCAACGGCGGCGACGTTAAAGGCGGCGGCATCTACGTGGACGGCGGCACTACCTCCTTTATCAATGACACCATTGCTTCCAATCTGGCCTTGGCATCGTCCTTGGGTGGCAGCGGCGGTGCCGGCGCCGGCAGTGGCGGCATGGCCGGCAGCTCCGGTACACCCGGCACGGGCAGCGGTGGCGGCATTTACGCCGCCTCCGGCACCGCCAACACTGTCGGCAACACTATCCTCGATCTCAACAACGCTGTCACCGGACCAAACGGCAACGGTAACTTCATTAGCGCTCCGCTGGCTGCACCTACCGCACCCACGCTTGTGGCTGACGACAGCGGCGGTGCCTGGACGGCACAGACTGCTTGGGTGCTCATCACCTACGTCAACAGCAACGGAGAGACAACCGGCTCGGCGTTATCCTCCATCGTTGTGCCGTCGGGCGGCACCTTGACGATCAACAGTCCAGCAGCGACAGGTAGTGGAATCGGAGCGGCAATCGGCTGGTATGCCTATGTAGGTGTGGGAGCAACACCTCCGACCGATACGGCGTTGTATCGCCAGCAACCTGCCGGTTCGCCGACTCCTATCGGCACCAACCTTACACTCACGGCCAATCCGACAACCACGGGTGCCAACCCACCGACCAGCAATACCGCAAATGCTGGTCATAACATCATCGGCAATAGCAACCGTGCTCTCGGCTTCAGCACTGCGTATGGCGATCGCATCAGCGTCAGCGCGGCGCAGTTGCGACTGGGACCACTCCAGAACAACGGCGGTCCCACCCCGACCGATGCCTTGCTGCCCGCTAATAACAACAATCCCCAGAATCCGGTTCCCGCTAGCATTGCTATCGACGCCGGCAACAACAACCTGATCCCCTTCGCTCTACTCGGCAATCCCTCTACAGACGAGCGCGGCTTTGCCCGTGTCTACAATGGTACGGTGGATGTCGGCGCTTTCGAGTACCAACCGCCCAGCATCTTTTCACTGAACACGACGGAAGCTGTTACCGGTAATCCGAGCTTTACCCTGATCATCCAGGGCAGTGCCTTTGAGCCGGGCGCGACGGTATCGTTCGGCACGGCAACGCTCACGCCCAGTAGCATCAGCGGTACCAACCAACTGGCCGTTACCATCCCGGCCAGTCTCCTGACTACTGCCGGCACCGTTAACGTCACTGTTAACAATCCCGACGGCAGCGGCACAGGAAGTGTAGTCAGTTCGAATGCCGTGGCCTTCACCATCAGTTCGACGCCGCTGCCCCCACCCTCGCCCTCACCGTCCCCATCTCCTTCGCCCTCGCCCTCACCCTCACCTTCACCTTCGCCGGCACCGGCGCCTGGCAGCAATGTGCCGACGGCCACTACCATTGTCAATGTCACCAATCAATATCCGGGATTTGTGCAATTGGAGACAGTGACGGTCGCTGTCGCCAGTGCCAATGGGTCTGTCGTCAACGAGGGAGTTGTCGCCATTCAGGTCGATGGGCAAACTGTCTTTGCCCCGGTGGTCAACGGCATGGCTACCGCCACGGTTGCCACCAGTCTGTTCGATTTGAACGTGCTGATCGATCTGTTTTTCCCACACCTGTTGACGGCCACCTACACGGACAGCAGCGGCACGTTCACGGGGTCAAGCGCCTTCGATACGGTGCCGGCCATCTTGTGGGACTTTTTCATGGCAGAACTGGCGCTCCAGCTGGTGTTTTAGGCAGCATCCGGTTGTTGGCCTCTCCTAGAGCAAGCAGCGGGACCTACCGCCACAGCAGTCGCAGCTGTTGCGCTGGCTACATTGGTTGATCGAGACGGTCAAGGACTGGTTGGCAGAGCGGTTTAGTATCAAGCGTATCTGGACTCGGGATCTGTGGCAACCGGATCGTGCGTAAGTATGTAAGATTTCAGCCGCACTATCGCTGCTTAGGTGAACGTTAGTTTAGTCCGAGGTGGGCTTGCCTCTACCGAGTCTGATTGGTAATTTTCTTGTCATGTTGTTCAGTTACAGGCTAATTCTGGTACCTCTCTTATCAGCCGGTGATTCTGTTCGACGATCCTGCTGCAATGCGGTTCTTTATTCGCTTCTTCCCTTAATGTCCTTTGATCCGGGCTTCACGTGAAGTAACCGCTGATTCTGACGGCGTGCCCGTCCTATCGCTCTCTGGTGCTGATCTGCGTCCCACTGCCGATCTGGCCCTTTGGGCTGAACCGGTCTTTCGAGGCCGGTAGAGGGGGCCGGCGCCCCCCACGGGCTGCAAACCCGCTTGAGGGTGTGGTAAAGACGCATCCTGCTCGGTTCGACTCCGAGACCGGCCTTTGGACAGGAACTTAGAAACGAGGAGGTCCGATTGGTGGAACAATTCGAACACGTTGCTTGTACCGTTTGTGGCTGTGTTTGCGATGATCTGCGAGTAACTGTGGAGGAAGGACGGATCAGCAAGTGCGAGGGTGCTTGCCGTTTGGCCGAACCGTGGTTTCTCAGTCAGGGAGATCACCGGCCGCCTGTTGCTTTGATCGAAGGACAACCCGTATCACTGGATACGGCGGTAGTTCGGGCAGCCGATATCCTGCGAGCCGCTTCAAGTCCTTTGATCTACGGCTTGTCACGCAGTAGCACAGATGGGCAGCGTGCAGCGGTTGCTTTGGGTGAGCGAATCGGAGCCACTATCGACACGACTGCCTCTCTCTGTCATGCTCCTTCCGTCGTAGCGCTCCAAGAGGTCGGTGAAGTCACATGCACTCTGGGAGAGGTCAAGAATCGAGCCGATCTCGTGATCTTCTGGGGATCGAACCCGGTTGCAAGCCATCCACGGCACTTCGAGCGTTACGCGCTGCTGCCAGAAGGCCGATTCATCCCCGGCGGTCGCGCAGACCGTACCCTTGTGGTAGCTGATGTGAAACCGACCCCAACCACTGAAATCGCGGACATTTTCTTGCCCATCGAACCTGGGAGCGATTTCGAGGTCCTTACGACTTTGAGGTGCTTGGTCCGAGGAATTCCGGTGAAGGCAGCTTCCTCGAGCGGCGCTCCTCTGGCCATGTTGGAAGATTTGGCTGAACGAATGAAGACGTGTCGATATGGGATCATCTTCTTCGGCTTGGGGCTAAGCATGACGGGCTTGGGCCACCACAACGTGGCAGCATTGCTTTTGTTGGTTGGTGACCTGAACAACTACACCCGGTTTTGTGCCCGAAAGATGCGCATTCCGGGAGACGTGACAGGAGCAGACATGGTACTGGCCTGGCAGACCGGCTACCCGTTTAGTGTCAACTTTGCAAGAGGTTATCCCCGCTACAACCCCGACGAGTTTTCTGCCCAAGGGATGCTGGAGCGTGAGGAGGTTGATGCCTGCTTACTGGTGGGCAGCGAAGGGGTGGCCCGCTTCTCGGAGAAGGCATTGGCATACCTGCGCCGCCTACCCATCATTGCCTTAGATTATCCTCCTGTTGAGTCGTTGATCGTACCGACAATACGCTTCACGACCGCGGTCTATGGCATCCATCGGCCCGGCACTGCCTACCGAATGGATGGCGTTCCAATTCCGCTCCGATCCTTCCTTCACACGGCGTATCCAAGTGACTGCGATGTCTTGAACATGATTGTGGACCGGTGTATGGAGGACAGATCCCTGTACAAACTCATGGAAGTGAAGTAATGTCTGTCCGTCGAGTCATGCCGGCAAGAACAATAGAATGCTTTGTGGTGTTGATGGTCGGGGCCATAAGGTCATCGAACACCCAAGAAGGGCAATTGGCGGTACGACTACACCGCTGCCCGTCGCGAGGTCCGAGAGAAGCAGCGATCGACCGTCATGGACTTTGGCACCGCGAACTGCTTTTGGTGCAAGAAACTCGAGGTCTCGACATTCCGCCTCCCCTTTTTCCCCCACAAAGGGGAGGAGTAAAAGGGTCATAATCATCCGCGCCGCGTATATCGTATCTGTGCAGGGTATGTCGCCCCTTTACCGATAACACGGTTTCAGGAGACCGCACGATGTCCGTCTTGCTCATTGGCACGCTCGATACCAAGGGCGTTGAGTTCCAGTTTGTCCGCGATCTCCTCAATCAAGCCGGTGTAGGTACCTTGGTGATCGATGCTGGCGTGATGGGGCCGCCGTACTTTACTCCCGATGTGCCGCGCGAGCAGGTCTTCACAGCAGCGGGAACCAGTTTGGAAGCGGTTCAGCGTGCCGGCGACCGCGGCCAGGCCATCGAAGCAGCGGCACGCGGAGCGGCGGCCTGTGCCCAGCTGTACGCACGCGATGTGGCCGGCATTTTGGGGTTGGGTGGCTCGGCCGGCACCACCATCGGCACCGCTGTTATGCGTGCTTTTCCGTTCGGGGTGCCTAAACTCATGGTCAGCACACTCGCCAGCGGACAAGTCCGTCCTTATGTCGGCGTCCGCGATATCCTGATGATGAACTCAGTTGTGGACCTTAGCGGTCTTAATCGCCTCAGTCGCACCGTCTTGACTAACGCTGCCAACGCCATGATCGGCATGCTTAAAGGAGCGACGCGACCAGTCGCTGAAGTGGCTCTGGCAGGCAGCAAACCGATGGTCACTGCAACCATGTTCGGCGTCACCACGCCCTGTGTCGAGGCGGCACGCAAAATCTTGGAGAGACAAGACTACGAGGTGCTGGTTTTTCACGCCACCGGCACCGGCGGCTTGACGATGGAATCCTTCATCCGCGATGGTTTGGTCCGCGGCGTACTCGATCTGACGACGACGGAATTGGCCGATGAGTTGGTAGGCGGCATTCTGTCGGCGGGGCGAGATCGGCTAACCGCCGCAGGGTTGTGTGGTGTGCCGCAGGTCATCTCGCTGGGCGCCCTCGATATGGTGAATTTTGGCCCTCCCCAAACGGTGCCGGAGAAGTTTCGCGGTCGTCGCTTCTATCTGCACAATCCCAACGTCACGCTCCTGCGCACCACGCCGGAGGAAAACGACGAGTTGGGCAAAGAAATCGCCCACAAGGCCAGCGCTGCACGCGGACCGACGGCCGTGCTGGTGCCGCGTAAAGGCGTGTCCGCCCTCGATGCCGAAGGGCAACCGTTCTGGTGGCCCGAAGCCGATGCCGCCCTGTTTCAAAGCCTGCGTAATTGGATGAGTCCGCAAGTGCGGCTCCTGGAATTCGATCTGCACATCAACGACCCTACTTTTGCTGAGATAGCGGTGCGGACATTGTTGGAGATGATGAAGGGAGAGAAGTCTTTCGTTCTGCCATGAGTGGCAGGTGAGCATGGGAACTTCCCACGCTCATCTGCCACTCATGGCGAAGGGCTTTCCGTTAACCCTTGGGATCACTCGTTTTGGCATGAGGCGGTGATGACGGCGAGGGCAGCATCAGACCGCCGTCCGTTTTTTTGCTTGGCTCGCCGCTCTTGGGTTCTAGCCATTGCTGGAGCTTTTGTTCCCCTTTCTGCAAGTCGGCACTAATCTTGTTGGTATTGATGTCGATGTTGACGCTGTGCTGTCCGGGCACCGAGGCGGGCTGGCTGCGCACCTTGTACCAGCCCAGATACCAGCCTACACCCACGACTGTCAGCAGCGCCGCCGCGAACAACGCCAGCATGTTGCGCATGATTCCACCTCTCCTCCCGAACTGTATTGCCCGCCCGCGGTGCCAGCAAAGGCTGTCTTTGTTGGCGCCGCAGGCGGGCAAGCTATATTGCCCGTTAACGCCTGTACCACAGTCGGTAACTCGTCGTCCAGAGCAACCTAAAGCGAAGGCGTCTTGCGAAGCCGAAGCAGGGACGGTATCTTGGGCACAACCTTCGTAATCCGCGCCGGCCGCGTCGCAAACCGCTCTTGACAGCCCCCCGCCCAGACAGCGTATGCTGCTACAAGCGTTTTAACCGTCCGAGCCTGTATCCACGATGCCTTGGTTGAAACGCACGACGGGGGAGGCGAAGATAGACCGAGAAAAAGAGAAGGGGCCGTGCGTTCCCATACAGATTACAAAGTGTGGGAACAAGAGCGGAAGTGTGGTTTGACGCAATCGATGGTCCCTGGATAAAATAATAGATGAGAAAGAAGGACCGGACACGACCCGGGATGGTCCGAAGCGTGGCAAGCCAGCGACAGGCAAGCCCCGGTCGCTGTCCTTTCCTTCGTGGTTCGTTTTGTCAAACCGGAACAAGCCGTTTTCTCTCCCGGACATATTGTCATCCTCGCGTGGGACCCAAGCGCGGGAGTGAAGATGGCGGTGGATGCGCCGCATCGCCGCCCTTCGCTCTTGATGGTTTGTTTGGCCGGCCTGGAATTCCCCCGCCAGCCTTATCCACGGCGCCTGCGCCCGCGCGCTGTTTCTTAGGAGGTATCGAACGATGGTATCGACAGGGAAGGCCCTGATTGCCAGCCTTCGTCAACAACAGAACCTCAGCGATTATCGCAAAATTCATTGGGAAGGGACTTTCGAGGAATATCTCGACATTGTTGCCGAGCATCCCGAAGTGACCCGTACCGCTTACCAGCGCCTTTACGACATGATCCTCTCGCATGGCACCGAAGAGGTGTTCGAGAACAAAGAGAAGATCATCCGCTATAAATTTTTCACCGAGTACGCCGCCAAGTACGACGACGGCATTTTCGGCATCGATCGGCCGTTGATGCAACTGGTCAACACATTCAAATCGGCGGCCAAGGGCTACGGCACCGAACGGCGCGTGCTGCTCTTGCATGGCCCGGTTGGCAGCGCCAAAAGCACCATTGCCCGCCTGCTCAAGCGCGGCCTGGAAGACTACTCGCGTACCGATGCCGGCATGTTGTTCAGCTTCGCCTGGAAGGGACGTGACGGCGCCCCATCACAAAAGTGTCCCATGCATGAGGAGCCGCTGCATCTGGTGCCGCATGACCTGCGCCCCGCGCTGTTGGCCAAGCTCAACGCCGGCCATAAGACCGGCGATTACGAAGTGACCATTCGCGGCGACCTCTGCCCGTTCTGCCGCCAGATGTTCAATGAGCGCCTTGCCCAGCACGACGGCGATTGGGCCCGTATGCTCGAAGATATCAAGGTCTTCCGCCTCATCCTCTCCGAACAGGACCGCATCGGCATCGGTACCTTCCAACCCAAGGACGAAAAGAACCAGGACTCAACCGAGTTAACTGGCGATATTAACTATCGCAAAATTGCGGAATATGGCACCGATAGTGATCCGCGTGCCTTCAATTTTGACGGGGAATTAAACATCGCCAACCGCGGTCTGGTCGAGTTCATCGAAGTGCTGAAGCTGGATGTGGCCTTCCTTTACGATCTGCTGGGTGCTTCGCAGGAACACAAAATTAAGCCGAAAAAGTTTGCCCAGACGGACATTGACGAAGTCATCCTGGGCCACACCAATGAGCCGGAATATCGACGCTTGCAGAATAATGAATTCATGGAAGCGTTGCGTGACCGCACCGTGAAGATCGACATCCCCTATGTGACGCGCCTCAAGGACGAGATCAAAATCTACGAGAAGGACTTCAATCCGCAGCGTGTCAAAGGCAAACACATTGCGCCACATACCATTGAGATCGCAGCCATGTGGGCGGTGCTGACGCGACTGGTGCAGCCCAAGCACGCCAATCTGACGCTGCTGCAAAAACTCAAGCTGTATAATGGCAAGACGCTACCCGGCTTCACGGAAGACAACGTCATCGAGTTGAAACGCGAAGCTGTCAACGAAGGCATGCACGGCATCAGCCCGCGCTATATCCAGGACAAAATCAGCAACGCCATCGTCGCCCATCCGGACGAAGATAGCGTCAATCCGTTCATGGTGTTGCACGAACTGGAGGCTGGCCTGCGCCATCATTCACTCATCACCAGTCAGGAGCAGTTGCAACACTACAAAGAACTGCTGTCGGTAGTCAAGGAAGAATACGAGGATATTGTCAAGAATGAAGTGCAGCGTGCCATCGCTGCCGACGAAGATGCCCTGGCGCGGCTGTGCTCCAACTATATCGACAATGTCAAGGCGTACACACAGCGCGAGAAGGTTCGCAACCGCTACACCGGCAACTATGAGGAGCCGGACGAACGACTGATGCGTTCGGTCGAGGAGAAAATTGATATCCCCGAAGGCCGCAAGGACGACTTCCGCCGCGAGATCATGAACTACATCGGCGCCTTGGCTATCGACGGCAAGCGCTTCGATTATAAGACTAATGAACGCTTGCAAAAGGCACTGGAGTTGAAGCTGTTCGAGGACCAGAAGGACACTATTAAGCTGACCAGCCTGGTATCTAACGTCATGGACAAAGCGACGCAGGAAAAGATCGACGTGGTGAAGAGCCGGCTCATCCGCAATTACGGTTATAATGAAAGCAGTGCGACCGACGTGTTGACCTTTGTGGCCAGCATCTTCGCCCGTGGGCATACGAAGAAGTAAGAAGAGAACGCCTCCATGTCGCGATGCTTATTTACGATTTGCGGTGGAGGATACGTTCTCGATTAAAGGTCGGGGTCTGGGTTCTGGTCCCTGGAATACTCCTTATTGGGGAGGAGCGGTTCCACGTTGATGATCCTCTCCTCCTCAAGCGACCAGGCGGAACAAAGATTACCACGACCATCGGTGGGCTTGAGATTCTCTGTCCGAACCCGTGGTGCGACGTTGTGGTGTTGCTTAAGGAGTTATCCCAGGAAGATGTTTCCGTGGTACCGAAGTAGAGTCCACAATCGAGGCAGTGCTTGATCGATGAGTTATACGGATTTTACTCTTGAGTCGCTGCAACAGACCTTTGGGTTATCCGTTGAAGCACAGCTGTTCAGTGAACGCCATCACACGCCGGTCGAGCCTCTGTTCGGCTGCGTCACGACGGGGGAAACCTGGCAGTTCTTACGGTTGGAAAACAATCGCTTGTATCTCGATACCCAGCGATTGGAAAACAATCGCTTGTATCTCGATACCCAGCGATATTTCATCAACGAGATCGACAAAATCCTGGGCATCCTCACAACCATCATGAAGGCGCCGCCCGGACAACAAACGAGCAACGCCGCCTGACCGAGGGTGTAGCGTTTCGGCCTAGGAGGATTCATCGTGGGACAGAAAATCGAACGCGATTATCAACGCTTCAAAAAGCTGGTGCGCGGCAAGGTCAAGAGTAACTTGTCCAAGTACATCAGCCGCGGCGAGATGATCGGCAAAAAGGGCAAAGACCTGGTCAGCATTCCGCTGCCGCAGATCGAGATCCCGCAGTTCCGTTATGGCAACAAAGGCTCCGGCGGTGTTGGCCAAGGCGATGGCCAAATCGGTCAGCCGCTCGGTCCCGGCCAAGGTCAGCCGTCCAAGGGAGCCGGTGATCAGCCCGGCGGACACATCCTCGAAGTCGAGTTGACCCTGGAGGAGATGGCCGCCATCCTTGGTGAAGAGTTGGCCCTGCCGCGCATCGAGCCGCGCGGCAAGAAGAACATCATCACCACCCGCGACAAGTACACCGGCATTCGCCAGGCCGGCCCTGAATCGCTGCGCCACTTTAAGCGCACTTTCAAGCGAGCGCTGCGGCGGCAGATCGCCTCACACGCCTACGATCCGGCCAACCCCATTGTCGTGCCCATCCGCCAGGACAAACAATATCGTAGCTGGAAAGATATTCACCTGCCGCAGAGCGTCGCCGTCCTCATTTACATGATGGACGTGTCCGGCTCCATGACCGATGAGCAAAAGGAGATCGTCCGCATCGAGGCGTTCTGGATCGACACCTGGATCAAGGCCCATTATCAGGGCGTTGAGACGGTATACATCATCCACGACGCCGCGGCTCAGGAAGTGGACGAACACACTTTCTACCACACACGCGAATCAGGCGGCACCAAGATCAGCTCAGCCTACAGCTTGGCCGACAAGATCATCACCGTGCGCTATCCGCCGGACCAGTGGAACATTTACGCTTTCCACTTCTCCGACGGTGACAACTGGGGCGACGATACCACGCACTGCCTGGAAATATTGCAAGAAAAAATACTGCCGCGGGTCAACCTGTTCGGTTACGGACAGGTGGAAAGTCCTTACGGCAGTGGCGAATTTTTTGAGTACGTCCACGAATTGCTCGGCGAACGTCCCAATGTGGTGTGCAGCCGCATCCCTGATCGCGACGCCATTTTGGGTTCGATCAAGGAGTTTCTCGGCACTGGCCGATAATCCTCCCCGCTGGCGCCGAGATAGGCGAACGGCCGGCATCAATCGGCAAGGTTCGTCTTACCAGCCGGCTGACGCCGGCCGCTCGCCCAGGACTTGCTTGCTTCCCTCAGGTGAAAAACATGGACACGCCATACGATACCACTCTGCCTCCCCATCTGCGCTCGCTCCAAGAGGAAATCGAGGGCTACGCGCGCGAATATGGACTCGATTTCTTCCGCACCATCTTCGAGGTCGTTGACGCCGACGATCTCAATGAGATCGCCGCCTATGGCGGCTTCCCGACGCGCTATCCGCATTGGTCATTTGGCATGGCCTACGAAGAGCTGCGCAAAGGCTACGATTACGGCCTGTCGAAGATTTATGAAATGGTCATCAACAACGATCCGTGTTATGCGTATTTGATGCGCAGCAATCACACGGTCGATCAGAAATTGGTGATGGCTCATGTCTATGGACATTGTGATTTTTTCAAGAACAACGCCTACTTTGGGCACACGAATCGCAAGATGATGGATGAGATGGCCAATCATGGCGCTCGCATCCGCAGTTACGTCGAGCGCTTCGGCGAGGATGAGGTGGAGTCATTTCTCGACCGCTGCATGTCGATTGACGATTTGATTGACGTACATTCGACGGCCATCCGTCGCCGCGAGCCGGTGTCGCGCTACGATTTCGCTCCGGAAAAAGACGACAACGAGGAAGTACGTCCAACACGCTTCAAGAGCAAAGACTATATGGATGACTACATCAATCCGCGCGAATTGCTCAAGAAGGAAGAAGAAGAGCGCCGTAAGGCCAAGGAGCAAACAGCCCGTAGCTTTCCGGAACATCCGGAAAAGGACATATTACTCTTCCTGATCGAGCATGCCCCCTTGAAAAACTGGCAGCGTGACATTCTGGAAATCATCCGCGATGAGGCGTACTATTTTGCACCTCAAGGGATGACCAAGATCATGAACGAAGGCTGGGCGTCGTACTGGCATTCGACGATCATGACGCAAAAGGTGTTAAATCCTTCTGAAATGATCGATTACGCCGATCACCACTCCGGCACGATGGCCACATCGCGCACGCGCATCAATCCCTACAAGTTGGGCATTGAGCTTCTCCGCGACATCGAGCATCGCTGGAACACCGGCAAGTTCGGCAAAGAGTACGAAGAATGCGACGATTTGGAAAAACGCCGCAACTGGGACAAGCAGTTGGGGCTGGGGCGGCAAAAAATCTTCGAGGTGCGCCGCATCCATAACGATATTACCTTCATCGATACGTTCCTGACTCCTGAGTTCTGCGTACAGCACAATATGTTCAGCTATGCCTGGCAAGAACAGGCGGGCGGCTACTTCATTGAGTCGCGTGAGTTTGAGAAGATCAAGCAGCGGCTATTATTCAGCTTGACGAATTTCGGGAAACCGTGGATCTATGTAGTAGACGGCAATTTCCGCAACCGCGGTGAATTGCTGCTCAAGCACCAGCACACCGGCGTTGAACTGCGCCTCGATCAGGCCGCCGACACGCTGGCGAACATCCAGTATATCTGGAGCAGGCCGGTGCATCTGCAAACGCTCGTCGATGGCAAGCCCACCATGCTTTCCTTCGACGGCACCGAACACAGCATCAAAACCGGAGGAGAGATCGATGAGCCTCGACGCACTACTACTGGAAAAACTCGCT
>Ga0070737_10003356_pt1 | contig 17433 bp, 16 predicted proteins | sample Coa_R1_10_FD_66438 | JGI IMG/M metagenome (GOLD analysis project Ga0070737, IMG submission 66438) | Surface soil microbial communities from Centralia Pennsylvania, which are recovering from an underground coalmine fire - Coalmine... | ecosystem: Environmental > Terrestrial > Soil > Unclassified...
GGTGGGGAGACAAGGGTTGTTTTCGCATGCCGTACAAGTTCCTGGAAGACGAAGATCTGAGCCAGTTTGACATGTGGATGGGACATCTCGGACGCCCCTGGCATCCGAATTGATTCATTGAGTCATCGGCTCATTGAATCAATGAAACCACAAGAAAATGAGCAAATTGTCTAACAGTTCGGGAAACGGCCATCAGGCGAAGGCTCTGCTGCGGGAGGGGCGGCGCGCTGAAGGGATGCATAACCAGGCGTCCCTTCAGCAGCGCATCGACCGTGCCGTGCAGTTGGCGGATCGGGAGCTTGGCTTGGGAGGCGTTGGAATGACGGCATCGTTGCATCCCGTCGCCGCGCCCAAACCGCGCCGCGCGGATACATCAGCGGCGCGCGGCGATTTCGACAAAACTTTTGGAGTTTCCGGAACGCCGATTACCAGCGGTTTTCTGATTGATCTTGGCGAATACAATCCTGAACTGATGGGCCGGAACGCCATCCCTATCTACGAACAGATGCGGCGTTCGGACGCGCAAGTGCGGGCTACGCTCTGGGCTTGCAAGCTGCCAATTCTTTCCGCGAAATGGGAAATCGTTCCAGCGGAGATTTCAAATCTGAAGTCTCAAATTGCAAAAACAAACAGCCATGGCGCAGGAAGAGCGACCCAGTCGAAGGCGAAAGAAACAGCGGAATTCGTCAGAGGAAATCTCTTTGGCGGTCTCGAATTTCAATCTCCGACCGGCGGATGGATTTCGCAGTCGTGGCAAAGCGTGATTGCGAATGCGCTCTTGATGCTCGATTTTGGCTGTGCTGTGCACGAGGACGTATGGGTGATGGACGGCGAAAGGATTCGGCTGCGCGCTTTGCCTTCGCGCTTGCCTATCACCTTTTATCGCTGGCACACCGAGGTAGATGGTGAAACCCTGGCGGCGCTTGAGCAGTACGGCTACCGCGGCCAGCAGTTTTTAAACGTGCTGTTGCCGGCAGATAAGATGGCGCGTTTCACTTATCAGCAGGAAGGGGCGAACTTCTGGGGTATCGCCTTGCAACGGGCGATGTACCCGCACTGGTATATCAAGTCGAAGCTTTATCGCCTCGATGCGATTGCCAACGAGCGCAATTCGCTGGGTATTCCGGTGTTTCGTCTTTCGCCCGGTTTCTCGGCGGAGGATAAAACCGCTGCCTACAGCTTCGTCACGCAGCTCGCAGCCCATGAAGCGACGGGGCTGGTCGAACCGCCGGGAGAGCCGCATGCCGGATTGCGCATTGCTGGATACGAGGGAAATTTGCGGGATTTGATGCCTTCGATCCAGCACCATAACGAAATGATTTCCCGCGCCGCATTGAACACGTTTATGGATCTCGGCCAGAGCGCTCACGGCTCCCGCGCGTTAGGCGCAACCGCGACGGATTTCTTTATGCTGGGCCTCCAGAGCGTGGCCGAGCAGATTGCCCTGGAGATTACCCAATCGACCATTCGTCGTCTGGTCTCGGTGAATTTCGGAAATGAAGCGCCCGTCCCACGCCTGATTCCGGCAAATGTTCAGGCGCGGAGCATCAGCCAGATTACCGCCGATCTTGTGGCGCTGGCCCAGCAGGGACTGGTGGTCAGCGAAAAGAACATCCGCAGAGTGATCCGCGAACGGTTTGCCTTGCCCGAAGAAAGTGACGAGGGCGTGGTTGCCGTGCGCGGAGAGACTATCAGTCAGAGCGCCGGTCTTATAGCCGGCAGAGGCGGCGGTGAAGTTGAATAAGATTTTAGCTCCCCTCGCATTCGTGAATTCTGCCAATCCTGATATCAATTGCCTCGGAAGTTTCATTCCCCCTCGGCTTCATGAGGTTATCGAGAGGAAAAAATATGAAGAGGCAAAAGGGAAAGACGCAACGCAGAGGGGAGAGAGCGCTTGCATTCCTGCTTTTGTGTTTCATGGTTCCAGCGGTCTCCTGGCCCCAAAGCTCCTCTCAGGGTGGACCTTCCGGAGCGGATCAGATTCTGACGTCCATTTACGATTCCAAGACTAATTCCATCCGCGTGTCAGGGTCTAACAATGGGGGCACTGTTTCCAGCGTGGGCCTTTCCATGCCGAGTGAGTTTGGCGTTACAGGCAGCCCTGTAACATCGACCGGAACACTGACCGTCAATTGGGCGCAGCCGCTGAGCATTGCGCACGGCGGGACGGGGCAATCAAGCCCGTCCGCCGCTTTCAATGCTCTGGCGCCGCCGACCTCAGCCGGAGGATTAATTTACGGAACCGGCGCGAACGTTTACGGCAACCTCTCATTGGGCGCGAGCGGCCAGTGCTTGCAGTCAAATGGAACCACGTTGGTGTGGGGGGCGTGCAGTTCGGGCAGCGGGTTCACGGCGGGCGGAGATTTGTCGGGAACAGCGGCAAACCAGACGGTGACCGGTTTGCAGGGCCGTCCCGTATCGGCTCTCGCGCCTGCGAGCGGTCAGTTTCTTGAGTGGAGCGGCGCCGCATGGACTCCCACCACGCTTTCCGGGATCGGAACGGTCACCAGCGTGGGGCTCTCCTTGCCCTCGATTTTCAGCGTCACTGGATCGCCCGTAACATCTTCCGGCGTCCTGAGTGCAACCCTATCTTCTCAGAATGCCAATTACGTCTTCGCAGGGCCTGGCAGCGGGAGCGCGGGCGCGCCTGCATTCCGTCCTCTTGTTGGCGCTGACGTGCCTCCCGTTAATCTCAGCGCAAACAGCAACGGAGGGGTGAGCGGCATTCTGAGTATTGCAAATGGGGGCACCGGCCAGAGCACAGCCGCAGCGGCTTTCAACGCTCTGGCGCCCTCCACGGCCACAGGCGGGCTTATCTACGGCACAGGCGCAAACACTTATGGAAATCTCGCGCTGGGCGCGAGCGGCCAATGTCTTCAGTCAAACGGAACCACCCTGGTGTGGGGCGCTTGCGCGTCGGGGAGCGGCTTCACGGCTAGCGGAGACTTAAGCGGCTCGGCAACCACTCAAACGGTTGTCGGTCTTCAAGGCCATCCGGTTACGTCAGCCAACCCCGCGACCGGCCAGATTCTTCAATGGAACGGCAGCGTCTGGGCTCCCACAAGTTTGTCAGCTTCCGGGACGGTCACAAGCGTGGGCCTGTCGCTTCCGTCGATCTTTAATGTCACCGGAACACCCGTCACGACTTCCGGCACCTTGTCAGCCACATTGATCAACCAGAACGCCAACACCTTTCTATCTGGCCCCACCACGGGTGTTTCTGCGGCTCCAACCTTCCGAGCGCTGGTGAGCGCGGACGTTCCAGCCATTAACCTCGGCACGGGCGGCAACGGCGGGGTTGCGGGAACGCTGGGCATCGCAAATGGCGGCACCGGCTTGACCAGCGTGGGGACGAGTGGCCAGTGCCTTACCTCAAATGGCACCGCGATGGTTTGGGGATCGTGCGGATCAGGCGGAGGCAGCGGATTTACAGCGGGCGGCGATCTGAGCGGGACTTCGACGAGTCAAACAGTGATTGGCTTGCAGGGACGCATCGTTTCCGCCGCCGCGCCCGCGAGCGGCCAGGTTTTAGCATGGAGCGGCGCGGCCTGGGCGCCGACAACAATTTCCGGCGGCAGTTTGCCTTCGAGTTGGACGGTGAATGGGACGACCAACGCGGTCACGGCGCAAACAGCAAGCGGGCAGGATGCCACCCCACTGACGGTGCTTCCTTCCATCACAAATCCTACTGCCGACATTTTTGACGTTTGCAGCTCGGCAGGTTGCACGAGCGGCACGAAATATTTTTCGGTAGGTCCGAATGGCAATGTCAGTTTCAACGCCAATTCGCTGGCGCTCGGCGCGATCAATCAATCCACCGCGTCGAACATGCAGCTTTATGGCGGAACGGGCGCCGGAGCGTATCTGGAGTTGTTCAGCCCCACCCTGAGTCCGCCCGCATTTGGCAATGCAAACCTGAGCTCAAGCACCTCGGCGGGAAGCGTCCCTGCAGGCACTTACACTTTTTGGGTGACCTATCTGGCTGGTCCTGCGCAGCAGTATGAAACGACGCCCAGCACCTCGGGAGCGATCTCGACAAGCGCAACAGGCCAGTTGATTTTGACCCTCCCCAGCGTCATCGCAGGCGTGAGTGGAATAAACCTCTACGGCAAGCAGCAGTCCAATGGAAGTCTTGTAAAGTGCGGTTCCTGGAACTTATCCACATGGACAAACGGTTCGTGCACGGCAACGATTTCGGGCAATACGGTCACCATCACAGGCTGGGCCAATTCTCCTTCGACCTCTCTGCCGACCGCCAATAACACCGGCGGCCTTTATCAGGCGTTTCTTGGAACCGCAACCGGCATGAGCGGAGCGCTCTGCGAATCCGCCGCCGTGCCCGGCCAGGACTGCGCCGCGGGAAACTGGCTGATGACAAATCCTATGACCACGGCTGGCGATTTGATCTATGGCGGAACACCGAATGCTGAGGGCTTCGCTCCACCGCAGCGTCTGGCGATTGGCTCGGTGGGACAATGCCTCACCGTGGTCGCGGGGCCGGCGCTAGGCTGGGGAGCGTGTGGGAGCGGGGGCGGCTCAGGCTCTGTGACAAGCGTCGGCCTCTCGATGCCTTCGATCTTCACCGTGAGTGGGTCGCCTGTGACAACGAGCGGCACGATTTCTGTCGCCTACGCTACTCAAAATGCCAACACGGTGCTGGCCGGGCCCGCAAGCGGCGCCGCGGCTGCTCCCACTTTCCGTGGAATTGTGGCTTCTGATTTAGCGCCAACGCCCATTACAAATGATTGTCTGGGCTATAACGGCACGAGTTTGGCCTGGGTAGGATGCGGCGGAGGCAGTGGTTCCTCAGCTTGGTCCGCGCTTACTGCGCCCGCAGGCAATGCTGCCCTCAACATGGCCGGTTATTCGACCACTTTTAACTGGACCGACGCAAATGGCGGCGAGTGGTTGTGGGACACAAATGGTAACGCGCAGTCACTCAGCACGACGGCATCGACCTCAACCTCCAGCCAGAGTTCCCCTACATTCACACTGGGCGGCACTTACTGGAACGGAACCGCAAGCGCAAACGATACATGGACAATGCAGAATTTAATTCCAGCAGGATCGAATCCGGCGGCCACTCTCTGGTTCAACCATGCCGGAAGTTCCGGGGCGCCCATCATCAAATTCGATAACAACGGCTCTTCGGCAGGCGAGGTTGGCTTTCAGCTTTGTGGAACCAATGCGTGCAACTCAATCTACGAAAAAGATAACGGCGGAACGATTCGTTTTTCCGTAAGCGGCTCTGGGTCGTTAACGGCGTATTCCATGACGTCCAACAATTCTGTTACGGCATCAAGCAACTACTATGCGGGCGCCGTCGCAAGCCACTTCAACACCACAGGAACGACAACCGGCTGCGCGTCGGGATTCAAGTGCTCGGACATTGCTGGCGTGATTGCGCTTTCTTCGGCGACCAGCGCGAGTTACACCTTCTCAACCGCTTACGCTTCCGCGCCGGTCTGCGTCGTTTCGCCGACTTCAAACCCAGGAACGGCAACCTGGTGGGTGACCACGACCACTACGGCTGTGACCGTCAACGCGAGTGCGGCATCCACGCTGAATTTCAACTATCACTGTGTGGGAGACCCGAATTAGAGGGACGAAAACGAAAAACGGAAGGCAGACTGACTATGAGGTTCAAGATTCAAAATCACAAATTGTTGCGGCAGGCAGAAGGCGGAAAGCGGAAAGCGGGACGTATAATTCCAACCGCCTACCTGTACTTGCCGCCCTCTGCGGTTCACGTTCCATTTTTCCTAATCCGCCTTCTGCTTTCCGCTTGTCGTTTTTCAAGAAGGGAGACGCAAAACCACCCCGGGGTCCTTTCCTTGACAAGGAGAGCATGGGCGGTTGCTTTCTGCCTTCTGCTTTCTCCCTTCTGCTTTCTCCCTTCCGCCTTCTGCTCTCAGATGCGGGGAACTGGCACAGCGAATGCCTGTGTGGGTGGACCGCCCAAGTACTGTGCCGACACGTCGATGCGGACCATTAGTGGCAGTTCTATCGCCTATCCGCAGATTGACTTAAACGATGGCGGTCCGGCGGTGGGCGTGCCTTTTATTGATCCTGACACCGGCACGCGCATTACGCGAATCACGGATGGGTCGTTTGAAATCCCATCGGGGCGCACCAACAACAACTTCAACACCAACGCGGCGGCGGAAGAATATTCCTGTTCCATCTTCAATCCCAATCTCGCGCAGATTGATGGTGGAATCGACATCGGCAAGCAGGGCGGCTACGTCTGCAAGATGTATGACGGCACAAACAACGTCTGGATGGCGGCCATTGATGCGCAGACGATGCAGACGGAGATTTTAAAGCCGTCAAGCTTTGTTTCCAACACCTATAACTGGATTCTCGATGGCGGCTTCAGTTGGACTGATCCCTGGGTGATCTGGGGCAGCCAGGCGGGAAAGTTCGCCTATTACTGTTTCCAGGGAAATCCATCGAATGATCCGCTTTGCGCGGGGTCTGGGGACACGATCAAGACGCTCTTTACGATAAATTCTACGAACTGCCCAAACTTGCCCGCTGGATACACCGGAGGGGCGCTCACCGAGATTCAGACCTCGAAAGACGACAATGTGATCGGGGGCTGGGCGCAGAACGAATACTACATTGTCTATAACCGCCAGACCGGAGCTTGCAATTGGTATGACTCTTTTTACGGCACAACGGGCGGGACGGGCATCACGGGTGTTCAATTAACGTCGCCCTGGGGAGTGGTAGAGCCGCCCGCCGCAGCCCCTACACTAACACCTTCCACTTCGGCCGGGAATCTGACAGCCGGGACGTATTGCTTTGAGGAGACCCTGGAAGTCTCTAACGTGGTGCCCGATTCCGAAACGCTGCCTGGAGCCTCCGCCTGCGCAACACTTTCAGCGACGGGCGAGATTGCCGCCGCTAGACCGACGCTTGCCACTGACCAGCCGACCAGGGCTGCCTTTACTTCAACCACGCCTTACGGCTGGGACCTCTATGCTTGTCAGGAATCTGCTCCGCCCACGCCGTGCACGAATTTTACCAAGCAGAACGCATCAATGATTGGCTGGAGCACGACCACCTTAACGGTAACCTCACTCGCAGCGGGCGCCGCCCTGCCCACGCAAAGTAGAGCGGGGTTCAGCATCCATCAGGCGCGACTGGCCATGGATGGCCAGCACGTGCTGCTGACGGCGAACAGTAGCAACGCTTTCACCGTGGGCTTTATGATCTGGAATGTTGGCACCACCACGGCCAACATCAATAGCACCAGCGGTCATATGGTGACGGGCTACCATAGTGTCCTACTGGATCACAACTATTATTCGGCCATCGAGTTGTTGTCGGTGCCTTTTTCCAACGTTCCCAGTTCGGGCACTTGGCTAAAAGGTGACCCAGCCAATTACTCCACTACAAATGATTCCCATCCCGCTTGGACGGATGATAACGCTTCCGATACGTATCCTGCTTGCGCGGCAATGGCGCCCATTAGCTATTCAAATCAGAAATGGTCATCTTATACGTACGCCGCTCCGAACGGTTCCTGGACGAGGTATCCGCAATCTGGATTTAACCCGGCGTTCAACGCGGCGATTCCTTACACCAATGAAATTTTCTGCTGGGCCACGGACGGCTCAGGAACAGTCTGGCGCTTTACGCATTCACGCAGCGTGGGCGGCTATGCCGGCAATTTCAGCGGCGCGGGGCTCGGAACCTGGTACGCGCAAGAAGTTCTGGGCAATATGACGCCCGACGGAAAGTTCATGATTTTCACTTCCGAATGGGAATGGCAGCTTGGCAACGGAGGAAACTTTGGCTGGCAGCCGAATCATAATTACGCGCTGAATGCGCAGATCACCGATCAGAATGGCAACGTCGAGAAGGCGACCACAGCGGGAACGTCTGCCGCCACGCGCCCGAGCTTTAACACGGCGGTGAACGGCACAACGACCGATGGAACTGTGACCTGGACAAATCTAGGCCCCTGCGCCAAGTTGGGCGGCTGCCGGAACGACGTGTTTGTGGTGCAACTGAAATAATTGACGATTTGCGATTGCCGATTTAATCGGCAGTCGGCAATCGAAAATTGGAGGAGTGATGGCGGATGAGGGCTATGCAACCGTGAATGACGAAAAAGCTCATCACAGCGACTCTGCGCATGCATCAGCGATCGGGTTTAAGAAAGGACGCCTCCACGGTCGTGGCTTCGTCTCACTCGGATCGAACGCCGGGCTGGAATATCGAAGGCTGCGGCCTGAAACCTGGAATCTTCCTGTGCTGCTCTCCGGCCCCGGTGCGCCAGTCGAAGTCTCAGGGGTGACCACCGCTCGTTTCGAAATCCCAATTGCAGTCACCGGCTCCTGGGTGAAGGGTAGTACGCCATTTTCCATTTCAGCTCAGGATTTGGCGGACATGGTCCGCAATTTCACGAAGCGCAAAAACGATATGGTTGTGATCGATTACGAGCATGCCAGTGAGATGCCCAACGTGGCGAAAGGCGGGCCTGTTCCCGCAGCGGGGTGGATTCATGAGCTGCGCCTGGAATCCAATGGCACGGAAAAACTCATGGCGTTGGTGGAGTGGACCCCTGAGGCTGAGGGGCTGATCCGCAGCGGTCAATATCGCTTCTTTTCGCCGGCCATTGACTGGGGAGCGATTGACAAGGAAACGGGCAAACCGCAAGGCGCTACGCTCACCAGCGGCGCGCTCACCAATCATCCATTTCTTGAGGAGTTGCCGCCGATCATGCTGAGCGATGGCACGATCTTGGCTCAGGGTTCGCATCCTGGCCGCGCAGCTTCAAGGGACAAGAGATATTTCATCAGCGAGCGTCACGCTCAAGGAGAAAAAGCTATGAAAAAACTGAGGATTCAACCAATCCCGGAGGGGCGCGAGCATGCCGGGCATCATGCCGTCTTTGAAGAGGGTGTCGAGGAACCACTGGGTTTCATTTCTCACGACGAGCTTTCTGAGTATGCCTCAAAGCATCTGGGGATTAACCCGGATGTGGTAGAAGACACTGAAGAAAGCCTAGAGGGTGAAAACAGCGATGAAACAAAGAATCTGAAAGTCGCGGCTCGCGAGGCCCGTCGTCGGGCGTTCTTCTTAAGCGAAGCCGTGCGCAAAGGCAGAATTGATAATCAGCGCGCGAGCGAGTTGGCCGAGACCGGAAAGATCACTTTAGCGGACTACATTCGCGGCCAGGAAGCCGAAAAACTGATCGAGTCCGCCATTGCCGCGGGCAAGATTCTGCCCCGCGACCGCGCCTTCTTCTTCCACGACGCTTTGGAACGGCCGAAGGAATTTCAGGAATATGTGAGGAATGCTCCTCCGGTTATCCGACTGGGGGCGAAGGGCATTGGTTCGGCAGACCCCTTGCCGGTGGATGAGGAGGTTCACCTGGGAGTCAAGAGGCTGATGAGCGAGAAAGGTCTCAATTACTCAAAGGCCTTGAAGGAACTATTGGCGGCGAATCCCAGCCTGGGAGAACGGTATCGCCAAAAACATATGCAACAAATGCAGAATGACGTTTCGGTTTAGTCGACCGATTGTCGGGGCGCCGCTCGCCGCGCCCTCAGCCGGGCAGGTCAAACCCTGCCCCTACAGGAGGAACAGATGGCAGGAATAAACGGACTGACAGTGGGATTTCGCAGCGGCGTGAATCAGCGCATTGCAAAATTCACCGTGCTGGTCAAAGACACCGCGGATACCAGCCAAAGCCAGCAGTACGCCACATTGCCGACGGCGGCAAACGCTCCCGGCGTGCTCGGCGTGCTCACGGAGCATTTTGTTGAGCCGAACTATTTTGCGCCGCAAGGCACGGACCCCACGACGGTGACCGGCGCCGCGCCCGCGCTCTACAACCTGAAAGGGCGTGGCCTGACGCTGCAAGTGAACGGCATTGCGAAAGTCTACGCCGCGGGCGCCGTGAATCAGGGTGATGTGCTGGTGATTGCGGATCAATACGGGCGGGTCAATAACGTCTCCAACCTGTCGATCGCGGCGGGCACGAAGATCTATCCCGTCGGCATCGCGCAGAATAGCACGCAAAATGCGAATGACGTCGCCGAAGTGTTGCTGAATTTCCAGCCGACGACGGCGTAAAAGCAGCGGCGAGCGATGAGTGACGAGCGAAAAGCTCGGCGTCCTCGCTCGATTCAAGACGCGGCGGGATGAGTCCTCCTGACGACTCGGGAAGGGACCCGCGTAGCGCGCGATACTCGGCGTGGCGAGATTGCGCGTGAGAGCTTCAATTCGCCAGCGCGCCTGACGAACCACGTGAGACAGTACAAGCGAATGAGCGGCGTTGCTTCGTCACTCATCGCTTGTCACTCGTCATTTGGAGGATGAATGGCAGATATCAGTTTGCAGTACCTGGACCAGCCGCTCAACAACGTGAGCGTGGGCTACGTAAACGATGACTATTTCGCGGAGAAACTTTTCCCGCCAATTCCTGTGAAACAACGGAGCGGGCGCTTTTGGGTTTTCGGCAAGGAGAAGTTTCACCGTTACGAAACCATCCGCGCTCCCAAGGCGGAATCGCGCGAGATCGCTCCCTGGGCGCTTTCCAACAATCCGTATTTCTGCAACGATCACTCGCTCAAAGACTCGATCTCCGACGAGGAACGAGCCGGCTCGGACGATACGGATCTCGAGATCACGACGGTGCAAAATCTGACCGACGCAATTCTGCTGGATCTCGAGATTCGAGTCATGAATCTCATCACCGCGTCTGGAAGCGGCGTGCCCAACACCACGCTGGCAGGCAGTTCACAATGGTCGGACTATGTGAATTCCGACCCCATCGCCGCGGTGGAGGCGCAGAAGACCGTCATCAAGAAAGCCATCGCCAAGACCCCTAACACCCTGGCGGTGAGCTATCCCGTTTACGCAGTGTTGCGGCAGCATCCCAAGATCATCGATCGCTTTAAATATACTCAGGTGGGCATTCTGCAGGCGGATCATCTGAAGAGTGTTTTCGATGTGGACAACTTCTGGGTGATGGGCGCCGAATACGACACAGCGAATGAAGGTCAAGCCCCCGCTCTGGACTTCGTTTGGGGCAAACATGCGTTGCTGGCCTATATTCCGCCCTCCCCTCAACGGCTGCAACCGGCTCTGGGTTACACCTTCCGCTGGCTCTTTGGGGCGCCGGATCTGGGAGGGACGCTCACCAAGCGGTATCGCGTGGAGTCCAAGGCGTCTGATGTAATTGAAGTTCATCGCTACGATGATGTCCAGATCGTTGCCGCTCAGGCCGGATTCGCGTTTTTGAATGCCGTCGCATAGGCAACTGATCCGCGTTTGGCCCAGCTAAAACCTCGCGGTTGGAAGCTTTTTCTGGAGGCCTTATGCCGAAATTTAAAGTTCTTCGCCCCATTGAGCGCGATGGCAAGCTCTATCTGCCCGAAACGGAAAGCGCTCCAGACAAGGTCAAGAGCGCGGGTCATGGCCAGGATATCCCGGTCGACTTTGGCGGCGCGATCGAGCTCACCGAAAAACAAGCGGCGGAGTTAACACTGGGACAGGTCGAGGAAATCAAGTCAAAAGGCGACGGCTCGAAGACAAAAGGCAAAAGGGAAAGCGCGTAGAGCCGCCTTCGGGCCCAAAAATCTGGAACGCAATTTGATGGTTAGCCTGAAGTACGTTCCGCCACTTGGAGGAAAAACATGGCAATCTCGGTAACGCCGAATTACGAGTATACGAGGCAAACGCTCACCGGCGCGATGCTGAACAAGGCAAAGCTTGTGGTGACGGGCCTCGCGGCGGGGGCGAATACAATCCCGCACGGCCTGCCCCGCGCGCCGCTGAACGTGGTGATTGAGCCGACCAGCGCAGGCGGATTTCATGAGACGCAGCCTGCCGACGCCACGAATATTTACATCACGGCGGATGGCGCCGGCGCCAGCGTCAATCTGATTGTGGAGTATTGATTCATTTTTTCATCGAGTCAATGGATTAATGAACTGATGGAGCAAAGCGAGTGTCTTATACGAGCGTAGCGAATGTCGCAGGCATGTTTCCCACGTTCCAGCGTGGAACGCCGCAGCAGAAGCCTTCGGATTCGCTCATCCAGCAGTACATCGATGACGTGGCAAGCGATCTCGATGCGATTCTCGAGCGTCGCTTCAGTGAGATGATCCGGCAGAATTTCGCCGGCAGCTTTGCGGCGTTCCAGGCGGCCCTCTCGCCGGATGCGCTGAATGTGCTCGAAAAAATCAATCGCTACGGCGCGGCCTCGCAGCTTGGCCTGGCGCTCGCCACGATGGGCGTTGCGTCCGCGGAACGGCTGGCGCAGGACTTCCAATCCGAATTCAGGAAGCTGTGCTCGGACTTAAGCGCGCTCAATGAAAAAGGCGATCCCGTCTCAAGCGGTCTTTATGACCATTTATTTGATGTGCAGGCGGCGACGCCTTCGCCGCGGGCGGGATTGCAAGGGACGGCGGGCGGCGATCAACCTAAGGATCAAACCTCCGGCAATCTGGGTTTGTCAAATTTCTTCGGCAAGTTTGACAAGTTGTGAATCTCTGCAAGTGCCTGCACTTCTGTGGGTGGCGCATCGATGCGCTTTTTGCGATAGATGCGTCACCCCGGTTTCCTGAAATACAGGAACCATTGTGAGGCGTCCCCTCAGCAAGGCGCATCATGGTTTACACGCCCGCATGGAATGCAACTTTTGCGAAGCCTCTTCTGAATCAGGCCATTGCCATTATTCAGCGCGATCAGGCTGCCGCTCTCTCGATCGTCAATCCGGCGCTCGCGCCGATTCAGGAATTCCACAAAGGCCCGACAATGCGAACCGCATTCCCCTGGCTTACCTTAGCGGTGGATAAAACGGAATTCGACCCGAACTCTCCCTGGATTCGCGCCTGGCGCGCGAGCCTGATTCTGACGCTCGACGTCGGTCAATTCGATCAGGAAATCGCTCAGGATAACGGCCAGGATTATGCGCGCGCGCTCGATATGATCCTCACCACGGCGAGCGGCGCAGATTGGACAACGCCGTTGCCGATTGTCCATGAAACAGCGCCCAGCGGCATGACCTCGCCGCCGATGACCGGTTCCGTCAAGGAGGTTTTTGTGGAGTCTCACCGCTACAGTTCGGTGAACCAGCCCGGCCTCAATGCGCCCGTGTTGCGCGTGATGTTGAGCGTCTTATTCCAAGTGCAGGAAACATGAAGGCGATCTGGAGAATCCATGGCTAACGTAGACCGAACGAAGATTCATCAGGGCCCCGGCAGCCTGTGGCTGGGTTGCGCGACGCCTCCCAGCGGCTCACGACTGCTGATCGATGGGGCTGGAAATCCCATTACTCCCGGATTGCCCTCGCCTTCTGCGCCGTCGCTTTCATCGATGCCTGGAGGCTCGCTCGCAGCCGCGACGTATTACGTTGTTGTGACCTATGTGAATGCGCTGGGAGAAACAGGGCCTTCTCCTGAAGCCAGCCTGGCCGTAGCGACCGGCAATCTGTTGGTTGTAGCGTCTCCTGCGGCGGTAGGAAGCGCTATAGCTTATAACGTCTATGTGAGCACTGCGTCCGGCGCCGAAAAATTGCAGAACGGGTCGCCTGTCTCGCTCGGGCAGAACTGGCTTGAGCCTGCTGCGGGGCTTAACGTTAACGGCGCTGCTCCGCCCGCCGCGAACACGGCCGGCCCCGTTTTTGCGGGAGCCGTTTCCGGCGCCACCACCATCATCTGGACGCCGAAAATTGAGACCCTGAGCGCCGACCAGGTAACCGGCCCTATCGATGCGCGCCTGACGGCGGAAGAGCAATCCATCGAAGCCGAAATTATGGAGACGGATTACGCCAGGCTGAGGGCGTACATGACGAATGGCATCTTTGCGAGTGGCAGCGATCCGGGCCTGCCGGCAGGCGCGCAGAACTATGAGGAGCTTTCTTTTGGAGGATTGATGCAGGTGCCAAAAATGTCGGTGGCCATCGTCTCTCCGCGCATCGATGCGCCCGGAAAATTTGTGGTGAGCCAGCTTTACAGCGCTTATCAATCCCAAGCGCTTACCATGCCGTTCTCGCGGGAGAAGCCCACCACGGTGAAGGTGAAGTTCAATGGCCTGGCCGATCCCTCGCGTCCTCCCGGCGATCAGGTGGGCAAGGTTTACCGGCAACCGTAAATTTCACGCTGTGTCGATCGTGATGAGTGAGGAACAGAACAATCATCTGGCAACGCCGCAGGACTTCAAGCTGGCGCAGGAGCTGGATCGCGAGGTCCATCGTGTGGTCCTGCCCAAGCTGGGAAAAGCCGTTCTGATGCGACGCCCGTCGCCTCTGTGGTTCATTTTCCGCGGTCAGTTGCCGGCATCGCTGGCCTCCAGAGTCGCTCAGGCGAACGCCGGCGCGCCCCCTAATCCGCCGTTGAAAGCCCCGGAGGACTTTCAGCGTGTCGCGCGCTGGGTTGTGGAGCTTCTGGAAGAAATTATGGTGCAGCCTCGGGTCTCTCTTTCACCAGGCCCGGGCGAGATTCCGCCGGATTTGATTTCGGATGAGGATCTCAATTTTATGATCCGGTGGGCAATGGGCGAGGTTGCTTCGGATGGGGGCGATGCCTCATCCGCAGGCGACCTCGCGCGATTTCGTGGGGACTGAGAATCTTCTGGCGCTCGCGCGCGTGGCGGAAACTTTCCATTGTCGTCCAAGTGAGTTGTTGGGCTTTTCGGCGGCTGGATCAGCGCCTGAGAGCGCTCGGAGTTCCGCCGCCAATCTCGCCCGGCGTTCCAGCCCCACTCTGGATGCCACAACGGCTCTTCAGATTGATATCGCTGCGGCAGTTTCGCTGTGGCTCTGGCGGCAGAAAGTGACAGGTTCTGAATCCGATGCTCAGGAAGAATGGTGGTGAAAGGGCGGTCTGCCATTCTTCAACGGCTGCGAGAAAGATGGATCGAAACGATCAGAGGTCAAGCTGATGTCGAAAACGCTGCGTCGAATGTTTGAAATGCAAGGAGAAGGCGGGAAGACCTCCGGCACTTTCGATGCTTTCTCATCGCAAGAGAACGAAGGGATTTCCCAGACACTGACAACAATCCACGAGCTGACCGCAAGCTTCGAGAAAGCGCGCGAGGAAGGCAGCAAAACCTATGAAGCGTTGGGCCGCTCCGCACAAAGTTGGAGCGGCATCGCCACACGGACGATTGGCCAGGTGCTCTCCGTCATGAATCAGCACAGCCTGGCCGAAGAAAGGTCTGTCGCAACCCACGCGCGGGCCGAACAAGCCAAGAGCCTCGCCAGTCTGACCACGCTTCAGCACACAGCCTTCTACCGGGCCATAGCGGCCACAGCGGCCGGCTTCCAGGCTCTGGGAGAGTTTGATTTCTGGGCCGCCGCGCAGGATTTCGCCTCGGCCGCTCTTTGGGGTTCCCTGGCGGGCGCGCAAATTGCCTCCATTGCGAGCGCTGGAGGCGGAGCTTCAGCGCCGGGTCGCCACGTTGCCGCTGTCGGCGGCGATCAAGGCGAATCGGGCGCGGGCATTCCGACTTCCGCTTTGGCTTCAGGCGCTGCCTCGGTCAAGACTGGGGTCCCTGGCGGAAATTTAACGATTGCCATTATGGGCGAGCCTGAAGCGGGCGAATGGCTGGCCAGAACGTTGAACGCCGCCGTGGAACAGCGAGGTGTGCAGTTGACAGCCACGCGCGCGCAGCGTCCCACCTACGCGGCAGGCTGAAGGAATTTTTCGTTGATGCAATGAGTCATTGAATCAACGAAAAAATGACTCATTGAACCAATTCCTTATGGCGAATCCGCAGATTATCTATGATCCCGGCACAGGTCCGGTGACGCTCGCCTTCGCTTATCCGCCGCGCAACGTAGCAGCTTATCAATCTGTCGCCACGCGGCATGATAACGTCGCGAGTTCCGGCGTGCGCGAGTCCATTCTGGAGCGCATTGATCACTTCCTTGAACTCAACCTCCAGGCGGTGCTCGCGGGCGCGGATGTGGAAGCCTGGAACAGTTTCATGCAATACGCTCTTACGGGCGGCCAGTTTGCTTACTATCCGGATGCATCCCAATCGAGTTTCACCAATTGCTGGCTTGAAGACACAACATGGAGCGCCAGCTACAAAGCGCCGGGGCTTTATTCATTCAAGCTTAAGTTCCGGCAAGTGGTCACATAAATTGAATCATTGATTCATTGGATCAATGAACCGATGAAAAAATGAAGAAATAGTCCATGATTCAGGGCAATCAAACCTGGCAGACCGCGCTCTCACAACTTCAGAAGCAGCCGCTCTACGTGCTGGAAATTCCGGATTTTGGCATCGTTATCGCCAGCTTTTCGGCTGCTGCGCTTGGGGTGGGCGTGGGCGGATATGGCGTGATGCTATATGGGGTTGCGGAATACGGAACGTAAGAGATTGATTCATTTCTTCATTGGCTCATTGATTCAATGAATCAATTCGCGGAGGGGGCTTTGCCGAACGTAGCGCAGTATTATCCGGGCGATTTCCAGAGCGATATGGCGCAGACGCTTGCTTGGCTCTATTCGCGCCAGAACGTTAACATCGGCAACTGGAACGCGAATGCGCTGCTCACCTCGCTACCAGTGTCAAATGTGCCGGGAGCGGCACAGGTCGCCACCACTCCTGCGCTCGCCGAGTGTGGCCTGGTTTCACAGGCGGACTTTTCAAACCTGCCGGTCACGACTGTTGAGAATATCGTGATACTGCCGCCGCCGGGCTGGCTGTTCGATGAATCGCTCGGGCCAGATGGATTTCCTTTGAATTTCTCACTGGTGGCGTTGCCCACCGGCAATCTCCTGGCTCCGGTTATTCCACTTACAAGCGGCCAAATTCAAGCCTACTACGATGCCATGTATAACGCTTCACCCAACGGCGCCGTGATTTGCGGGGTTCATTATCCGGTGCTGCCCGGGATGACAGTTTACGGCTACATTTTCAACCTCTTTGCGACCCCGGGACTTGCGGACATCGAGGATTATCGCGTCGATCTGTTTGCGCTCACAGATCAGTATTATTACCAATCGAGCGCTCCGGGCGTTCGACCGCCTCAGACAGGCATTTGCCAGGGTGTGCAACCGAATCCTTCCCAATTTCAATCGTTGCTGATCCAACAGGGACTGAATGGATATTGGGGCGTTCAGGTGATGAACCCGGGCGTCGCGGTGGCGGCCCTTTATCCATCCAGCGCGCCTCAACCGGCCCCTGGCTGGAGCGGAAGAGCGCTTCCTGCCGGCTGGCTCTGCCATTCCAACAGCGGCGTCGGCCAGAAGCTGACGAATTACTTCGCCCGCATTTACTCCAAAACCGACATCGAATATTTGCAGGAAGACAACATCTCCATTTTTGTTCAGGACTCATTCCATGCGCGCTGCGGGTCGCAAGTGGTTCCTGCAGCGGGTGAATTGACCGTGCATGTGCTCTATGAGGATCCGGTAAAAGGCCCGACGTTGGTCTATACTTCGCTTCAGAATGCAG
>Ga0070737_10003362_pt1 | contig 17415 bp, 13 predicted proteins | sample Coa_R1_10_FD_66438 | JGI IMG/M metagenome (GOLD analysis project Ga0070737, IMG submission 66438) | Surface soil microbial communities from Centralia Pennsylvania, which are recovering from an underground coalmine fire - Coalmine... | ecosystem: Environmental > Terrestrial > Soil > Unclassified...
CGGCGGGAAAGCACGTCCTTTGCGAGAAGCCGCTCGCGGCCTCCGCCGCCGACGCCGCAGCCATGGCCGCAGCGTGCGACGCGGCCGGAGTCGTGCTGATGGAGGCGTACATGACTCAGTTCCATCCCCGCGACCGCCGCTGGCGGGGGCTCGTCGCGAGCGGCGCCGTCGGTGAGCCGCTGTTCGCGAGGGCGGCCTTCACGGGCGTGCTCGACCGGCCCGACGACCACCGCTGGCGCCCCGAGATGGGGGGCGGGTCCCTGCTCGACGTGGGCATCTACTGCCTGACGCCGTTGCTGGTGGCACTCGGTGGCGGCGCCCAGGACGCCGGGGCCGTGAGAAGAGCGTCGGGAGCTGCGCGCTGGACCGAACAAGGCGTGGACGCGAGCTTCGCAGGATGGCTCGAGTTCGGCGGGGGCCGGGCCGGCTCCTTCGAGTGCTCCTTCGAGGCGCCCGAGCGCCAGCAGCTCGAGATCGTCGGGACCGACGGGGCCCTTTCGATCGACCGGGCCTACACGCCCGGCACGGCCGACACGCTCATCTCACTGCGCCACCGTGAGGGGAGCGTCGAGACGCTCGAAGCCGGAGGTGCGGACCCGTACCGGTTGATGGTCGAGCACTTCGCGGCCGCCGTGCGCGGCAGCGAACAGCTCGAGCGGCCGGTCCGTGACTCGGTGGAGCTCGCGAAGATCGTCGACCGGTTGGGTGCGGCGGCGCGTTTGCCGGCAGCATGAAAGGGGTGCCTCGATGAGCCTCGAGCGGTATATGACCCGGCGGGTGGCCGGCGTCGGCGGGGTAGAGCTCGCCGTCGACCTTTGGCCGGCGGGCCCCGCCGGGCGCCGGTCCGCCGAGCCGGAGCGCCCGGGCTATCTCCTCGTTCACGGCCTCGCCTCCAACGCCCGGCTGTACGACGGGGTGGCCGCCGCGCTCGTAGCGGCCGGGCACAGCGCGGCGACGGTCGACCTACGCGGTCACGGTCGCTCCGCCAAACCGGACGACGGCTACGACTACGAGACCATGTGCGCGGACCTCGTCGCCGTGCTCGACAACCTGGCGAAGGACCCAGGGCCAACCGCCTTCGGCCGACCCGTGGTCGTCGGCCAGTCCTTCGGCGGGAACCTCGTGGTGGAGCTCGCGCACCGCCACCCGGACAAGCTCTCCGGGATCGTGGGGATCGACGGCGGCATGTTCGACCTCCGCTCGAGGTTCTCGTCCTGGGAGGAGGCCGAGCAAGCTCTCGCGCCGCCGAGGATCGACGGCATGCGCCTCGAGGAGCTGGAGCGCCGCCTCGTTGAGATGCACCCCGACTGGCCCCCCGCCGGCATCGCCGGGACCCTTGCCAACTTCGAGGTACGCGAGGATGGCACGATCGCCCCGTGGCTCACCTTCGACCGGCACCTCAAGATCGTCCGGACGATGTGGGAGTCGAGCCCGCAGACGATCTACCCGGAGATCATCGTGCCGGTCCTCTTCCTCCTCGCTGAGTCGCCGGCGGCTCCGGCCGTGCTGACGGCTGCGAAACGGGCCGGCATCGAGCAGGCCCTCGGGGCTCTGGCGCACGGAGAGGTGAAGTGGTTCTCCCCCGCCGACCACGACGTACATGCCCAGCACCCCGACGAGGTCGCCGCCGCGCTGCTCGACTTCGGCCGGGAGACCACCAACTCGACCATCACCTGAGCAAGCCGGGACGCGAAGCCCGCGCCGACCCACAGCTCGTAAGGGCCATGTCAGCGTGCCAACGGGTCCTCCACCGCCGCCTCGAACAGGACAGCACCAGTGGTGGCGTCTCGAACGACGAAGAGGAAGGGATGGTCGAAGGTGAGGGACGGCAGCATCGGTAGAGAGCTCAGGCCGACGCTGACTCCGGTCACGGCCGCACCCACCGTCCCGTCCGGCGACACCCGGAGATCGGCATCCTGCTGGACGGCCTGCACATGGAGCGCTACGCGTCTCGTGATCCCGCTGAAGTCGGCGGCCTCGAAGGCAACCCTCATCCCCATCGCCGAGAGTGGAGTGTCGAGGCGGAGGCGCGACTGGAGATCGAACGAGGGCAGCGTGAGCGAGCTCAGCCGCATCTCGTGCAGCCCGGCCACGATCCGAGCGAGCGACGCTGGGCTCAACCCCGCCACGAGACGATCAAGGGTCTCGCCCCCGGTCGGCTCGATGACGAGAGCGCTCAACCGGCCGCCGGCATATGGCAGGTCAACGGCGCGGTAGCGGGAGCCGATGCTGGCCCGCGCGTCGACCACCCCGCCGGACGGGTTCCGGCTCATGAATGGAGCCGAGATGACCTTTCCGGACGGGAGGTGGAACGGCGCCAGGCTCTCGTGAGGGGAGAACCTGTTCGACCAGAGCGCCCGGAGGTAGACGCCGTTCGCGAGCACGACCCGAGTCAGCTCGTCGATACCGCCCGGCCCGAAGATCCGGCGGATCTGGCCGTCGGTATGCCGGCTCGCCCACCGGTTCAGCGCGACGGCGGCACCGCGGGGATCGTGAGCGAAGTCGACCGTCCACAGGCCGCTGTCAAAGTACGCGGCCAGGGCATCCACGAAGGAGGGCTCGACCGGGAAACCGCTCTGGATCCACAGGGCGTCTGCGAGATCGAGCTTTGGCATCCGAGACGCTCGCGCCGACGAACCGGCGGCGCTGCCCACGACGCGACGATCCAACGTGCTCCACCCGACGGCTTGCTCGGCCGGCGAAAGGTCCGCCGTGCCGAGCGTCCGGGCGATCGCGTGCTCGGTGGTGCCGGCCGACCCAAGCTCGAGCATGGCAAGCGCCGTGGCCAGGCTGAACGGTGCTATGAGGACGTTGTGGGCTCCGCCGCCAGCGGTGAGTCGGTCGAGCAGTCGCAGCGAGAAGCTCACTTCCGCCTGCTGCACGGCCGCCTCCACGGGACTTGGTGCCGAACCAGCTCGACTGACGTCGCCGGTGAGCTCCTTCGCCCCAGCGAGATGCTCGTAGCCGAGCGGGCCACCCGACCGCTCGGTTGGCGAGGGCAACCGCCTCCCGCCGGGGAGCAGCGCCACCACGAGGGCGGCGGCGAGCACGATCGCGAGCGAGCCGGTCGCGCGGACCCGGCGGGCGCGGCGCATCTCCGCGCTGCGCCGGCGGGTACGGTCGAGCAGCTCGGAGGGGCTGGTCGGCTCGTAGGGCACGGGAGCGGTGCGGCGCCCTCGGTCACGTCTCATGGGCAAGCTCTCCCTCGAGTTCGCCACCGAGGCTGCGCCGAAGCGCGGCAAGGCCCCGATGGAGATGGGTTTTCACCGTCCCCGCCGACACCCCGAGAGCGGCTGCCACATCGGCCTCGGACAGGTCGCAGAGGTACCGCAGGGAGATCGCCTCGCGTTGGCGACGGGGCAGCCTCGCGAGAGCAGCGGCAAGGGCGGCTCTGAGCACGACCTCGTCGGACTCGTTGCCACGATCGGGGGGCGCAGCGAGTCCCGGCTTACCGCGGAGATGTCTCAGCGCCTCACGTGAGGCGACCTTGAGCAGCCAGGCATCCCGCCACGGGAGCGGCCCCACGCGTGCCCAGCGGGCGTGCGCCTTCGCGAGTGCCTCGACGGCAACGTCTTCGGCGAGCCACGGATCGCCTGTGACCCGGCGCCCCACGCGCACGGCGCGGGGCAGCATCCGGGCGAAGAAGGTCTCGAAGTCCTCCTCGCTCATCGCCCTACTAGAGCCGATCCGGGAGCCGATCGGTTGACACGCTGGCGGAGTTCCGCCGCTCGGGCGCCGTCCTACCTGCGGGAAGTCAGTCTGCCGCCTGGAGGAGCCCGATCAACCCGCTCGGGCTGCGAGCCTCGCCCCCGGGGGCGGGAGAGCCCGCTGCCCACGGTGGAGAGTGGCAGAGCCAGGCCGAGCCCTGATTGTTGATCCCCGAAGCCGGTAGCGGACCAGCCCCTGGCCGAGGCCTCTATCCCGTCCCAGGGGCAACGTGATGCTGGAGGAGGAAGCACTCGCCTGGCGCACTCTTGTCGAGGAATGACGGCGCCTTCCGCGCTCGGCTCAGGGGGCCTGCTGCCGACGTCCGGTGACCAGGCGCCCTGCTCGTAGCAGTTGACACCCTCGCGGGCCTTGCTGGTCGGCGGGGGCGCCGCTACTCGAGTGGCTGGTGCGCGATGGCTGGCGGCTCCCGGCCGGCGAGCAGGAAGCCTCCAACGGCGGCGAGGAGCGGGAAGCCCACGACGAGGATGGACAGGTTGGTCCACGGCACCGACGCCAGCTCGGAGATGCTGTCGCCGTTCACGTTGCTCGAGAAGAACGAGAGGGCGGCGATGTAGGCCACCGCAGTCCCGATGAGTGCGCTCAGGAGGGCGAGAGTCCCGCCCGTGACCGCCGTGACGGCCCGCCGCGTCCGGCCCGCCGCGCCGGTAGCTGTGAGGGTCCGGAGCGTGCTCGCCGTTTCGCTGCGGATCAGCCCGATCGTCATGGCGAGAATCGCGAGGGCGAGGCCGATCCCGACGGCGGTCGCCCAGCCGAGGATCTCGGACGAGGTCGGGTCGCCGCCTTTGCTCTCGATCGACAGGTGGGCAGCGGCCGCGAGCTGCGCAGCCTGGGCCACCTGTGCGGTGGTGAACGGCTGTGGTGCCTGTAGGAGCCAGCCGCTCGTCGAGAGCGACGAGGCGAGATGGAGCGCCCGGACGGCGTGCTCGGTGATGACCGTGTTCGGTGCCGAGGTCCCCGAGGGTAGGGCGCTCACCTGCTCGATCTTCGGGTTCGCGAGGCAGGTCGAGCGCGGGCAGGGATAGCTGGCATGCGATCTCGGCCCGGGTGGCGCTGTGCCCTTCCCGGGAGTGACTTCCACCGCCCCTCCTTGTCCCGGCTCGCTCTGCCAGGTGAGCTGCATGCCGGACATGCCGGCGAGGCCGGGCCGCATCGTGAGGATGTCGGCAGTCGGGCTGACCTCAGACTGGCGGATCCCGAACGCTCGCAGCAGCTGGGGCGTCGCCACGTAGAGCGGACCCGTGTAGTTCCGGCCCGGAGCAGCATGAGACAGGTTCGCGCTCGTGCTCTCGAGCTCGACGACGGTCGTCGCTCCAAGTCCGGCCGCCATCCGCTCTACCGCGCTACGGGCAGCTGAGGGGACAGAAGATGCCGGCGTCGGGTTCGGCCCCTGATAGTTGAGGTAGACGATCAGCTGGTTGCTGGCCAGGTTGGGCCCCACGTAGTCGAGGGGGTTCGAATAGCGGGCAAAGGCCACCACGCAGATCGCCGCCGCGATCAGCGAGGCGAGGCTCATCGCGGCGAGCGCCGACCCACCTCGCTCGCAGTACCGAGCAAGATCGCGCAGCGCGAGACGGCCCGGCACCGGCAGGTGCCGGGCCAGGTAGCCGAGCCCTCGCAGCGCGAACGGCGACAGGAGCACGATGGCCGCGATCAGCGCGACGAAGCCGAGGATCACCTCGACCTGCCCGTTCTGGCGGGAGGTCCCCGCGTACGTCATGAGGATGGCACCGACCGCAAGGCAGATCACGCCTGGGATCGCGTGCCGCTGGGGTGGCGGAGGGGTGATGGGGCGGCCCGAGAGCGCGGTGAGCACGGGCACCCGTGCCATCCGCCTCGCGGGACGGCTTGCGGCGAAGGTGGCAGCCACCGGCGCGAGCACGGCCGCGATGATGATCGCCGGCCAGGGGAGCTGGAAGAGCCCGATCACGTGGTGCGCGCTCGACTCGAGGCTCGGGCGGTACAGGATCCAGGCGAGGAAACCGAGCACGAGACCGGCCACTGTGGCGGCGATCCCGACGACTGCACCGTTGGCGCGGACCACACGGCGGAGGTTGCGGTCGCTCGCCCCGATCGCGGCCAGCATTCCGATCGAGCGGAGCCGGCGCTGTGCCACGACGGTGAAACCACCGACGGCCACGAGCGCGACGAGCAGCATGCCGACAACCTCCATCAGCATCACGAGCGTGCTCGAGCTGAACGTGCCCGGCGGCGGCGAGCTCCTGTGGGTGACTCCGGGACCGAGGAGGCGGGCGATTGCCGGGGTCGTGTCGAACAGTGCCGTGACCTGTGTCGGCGCCGGAACCTGTCCCTGCTCGACGAGGGCGAACTCGTCGAGCAGGCTTTCGGGGTCTTCCACCATGCCGACGACGTGCCAGGTTCGGCCTGCAGCGCGCCACGTGCTGCCGAGCGAGAGGTGGAAGTCCGAGGCGACACCGGGTGTCACGGCAACCTGATCCGGGCGGGTCGGGTAGTGGCCCGAGAGCAGGGTGAGCATGGGCCCGCCATAGGGGCCACGAGGGTCCTGGCTGCGAAGGTCGATGGTCGCCACGGTTCCCGGCACCGCGATTGCTTGGTTCTCGATGACCTCGACCCTGCCGACGCGGTGGCGCAGCGCTGCGAGCTGGGCATTTACCGCCGCAGGCGAGCCGGCAAGCGAGGCCGCATACTCGGCGGTGCCGAACCCGATGTCCGCGGGTGCGGCGGTGTCAGCAGTGACCGTAGAGCCGACGACGGCCGCCGCCACGGCGAGCGTGAGCAGCGCGAGGACGAGCAGCTGCTGGCGCCACTCACGGAGGAACAGCCTCGTCGCCCAGCGTCGCACGGCTCTCCTTGCGCTCGCGCCACCCTCGGCCGGACGGTCCTGCTCCGACGGGAGCTCGGGCCCGAGAGGAGTAAGCGCTCCGCCGGCTGCTGCCGTCGAGGTCATCGATGCTCGCTCTGGGCGAGGAGCTGGTCGGGGTCGGGCGGCGACGCAGTGTGGTCGACCACCTGGCCGTCGCGGATGAAGACCACCCGGTCGGCCCAGGAGGCGAGCTGAGCATCGTGGGTCACGACGACTGCGGCCACGCCTCGATGACACGCCTTGCGGATGAGCCGCATGACCGCTTCGCCGTTGACCGAGTCGAGAGCACCCGACGGCTCATCCGCGAGGAGCAGCTGCCGGCTCCCGACCACGGCGCGAGCGATCGCCACCCGCTGGCGCTCGCCGCCCGAGAGCTGATCGGGAAAGTGTGCACCGCGCGGGCCGAGGCCGAGCTCGTCGAGCGCAGCCGCAGCCGCCTCCCTGGCGCGCCTGGCCGGGATGCCGTCGAGCTCGAGCGGCAACGACACGTTCTCGGCGGCGGTGAGCCCGGGCAGCAGGTTGAAGTCCTGGAAGACGAAACCGATCGTGCGCCGCCGGAGCTGCGCTTTTTCGGCGCGCGACATCTTCGAGAGGGGTCGCCCCAGCACCAGCACCTCGCCGGAGCTCGGCTCCTCCAAGCTGCCGGCGATGGTGAGAAGGGTGCTCTTTCCCGAGCCACTCGGCCCCATGATCGCAACAAGATGCCCGGCGTCGACGGTGAGGTCGACCTCCCGGAGCGCGCTGACCTGGGTGGCGCCCTCCCCGTAGCTCTTGCTGACCTTCTCCAGCACGAGGACACTCACCGGAGCACTCCTATTCTGCGCCGTGCCTTCGGAAGCGGGAGCGGTGGCTGACCTGACTCGGCTGGGAGCGGCTCGGCTTCCCCCTGAGCCGGCCCGGCCACACGGCCGCCAGCCACGTCCGCCGCGGGCGCCTCAGCCAGCTGGCGCTGGAGTCGGCCATCGGCGGCGTCGAGCCACCGCGCCACGGCGTCGAGGCGAAACAGCTCGGCGTCGACGGCAAGGGCGAAGTTCAGGTCGAAGCGAGCCTCGTCCTCCTTGAGGCGCGTCCACTGCTGCATGACCTCGACGACGTAGCGGCGATGAGCCTGGATGACCTCGCGCACGTCGACCGCAGGGAGCTTGAGGCCAACGAGGACCTTTATGACGAGCTCGTCTCGGGGCGGGAGGCTCAAGTCGGGTGGAGTCCTCAGCCACCGATCGAGCTCCAACCTCCCGGCCTCGGTGATCCTGAACCCCTTTTGCGGACCCTCCTCGACGGAGTTGTCGGACACGACCAGCCCATCTCGTTCGAGACGCTGGAGCGTCGTGTACACCTGACCGACGTTGAGAGGCCAGACCTCGCCGGTGCCCTCCTCGAACTCCTGGCGGAGCTGCAGCCCGTACTTCGGACCCTCGCTGAGTAGAGCCAAGAGTGCATGGCGCACGCTCATCGGAATGCCTGCATGCTCCGTAGCATACTCAGTATTCTACTCAGGAGCGGCCTCGCATCAAGTCCCTAGCCGGCTGAGTTCCGCTCGCCAGTTCAGCTCCGACGCCGTGGCTCAGATGCCGACCGCCTTCCACCTCGAGGGTTGCCGAGTGGACACCGGTACCACTTGCCCGTGGACTCGGCCTCGGCCCGGAGGACACGTCCCGAATTGCGCGATGGTTGGGAGATCGGCCGCGACCTGGAGGACGTAGGCGGACTCCACGTCGCGAGCGCGACCCGAGCAGCCTTCCCCCAACGCAGGACCGGTTGTTCCGCTGAGGCGTGGCGACGCGTCCGCGGGCGGACGCCTCAGCATCGCCACCGTCTCGGACTCGCAAGCCGCGGGGTCACCCTGCGCCGACGCCCTGCTGACGTCCCGACGCATATCGACCGAGCTCAGGACGCGAAGCCTCCAACGGCCGACACGACGATGGGGTGGCTCCAGACGAGGACGTGGTAGGAACCAACCACGTACGAGTGGGCGGGCCGTCCCCAGGTGCGGACGGCCAACCGCGCGTCGATGCCGGTGGAAGCTGCCCCCTCCTGGAACACGAGGAACTCGAACCCCTGGTCGCGATACCAGCTCGCGTCCGACTCCCGGTCGTATCGCACAAGCCGTCCGGCCGGGTTGGGGACCACCGGGCGGACCTGCACACGGCCGTGGCTGACGACCGTCGTGATGCTCGCGGCCCAGTAGTCGCCGACACCGTGGCGGAGCCCGTGCGCTTCCAGCCAGGCGGCGAGGTCCACACCCGGTTGCTGCGCCGGACCGCGTGAAGTCCGGTCGGCGAATCCCGCCAGCAGCATGAGTGAGACGACACTCCCCGCCGCGAGCAGCAGCCGTCGCAGGCCGGTCACCTGCAACGAGCGGTAGAGGCGGCACAGCATCCGCCCCGTGAGCACCGACATGAAGATGGCGGCGGGAGCCAGATACCGGGTGAACGCAGCGGTATCGAACGCCGCGAGCAACAGGTAGCTGCCGGCCGAGCCGAGCGAGGCGAAGACGAGGAGGTCGTCCATCACAAGGGCCCGGCTGTCGAGATCACCACGCCAATCGGCTGCACGGCTTGCTCGCCGCGTTCCCGAGGCGATTCCCCAGAGCACCCGGGCGGCAGCGGCCACGCAGCAGGCGACGACGACGAGGCCTCCGATGACTCGGAAGGCCTCGAGCCAACCGGGGGTGCCGTTCGTACCGAACACCGTGCTCTTCAAGCCGATCAGCTCGCCCCCGAGGCTGTAGAGGTGTCGTAGGTTCGCAAGGAGCTGGTGGGGCGTGTGGGCGATGCCGTTGCCCGCCGAGCTGGTGAACCCTCCAAGGTGCCGCACCAACTCGTGGACAGCGAGGTAAAGGAGGCCAGAGCCGACGCCGGCTCCGGCGAGAAGGATCCCCGAGGTGGCCCGCCGCTCTCTCAGCGCACGGGTGGCTCCTGCGCACACGAGCGGAAGGGTGCCGTAGGCGACCGTCAGCAGGTCACCCAGCATGCCGAGGAGAAGGCAGACCACCGCGAGCGCGACACCGAGCCGTACACGCCGCAGGCAGAGGGCCAGAAACGCCGCGAGGGACCAGATCACTGCTCCCATGTGGTGACCGCCTCGCAGGACGAACAGGGTAGACGCCCATGTGGGGAAGGCGAGGAGGGCGAACGCGGCGGCCATCCCGATCGCGGCTGCCCGGCCCCGAAGGGCGACCCCGGCAGCGAGTGTGCCGAGCAACACCACGAGCGCGTACAGCACGGCGGGAATGAAGGTGAGCAGCGCCGGAGAGACGCCGGCCAGCGCGTCGCCGGCGGCGTAGAACGGCACCTCGGAGGTCCAGAACGAGTCGAGCGAGAGTGCCCAGCCCTGCAGCAGGAGGTGGCCGTGGATGATGCTGTGCCCCTCGAGCACGAGCGAGGCGCCGTCGGAGTCAGCAGCGATCTGTGCGGCCGCGAACGCCGTCATCACGACGACCCCAGCGAACACCGCGGCTGCAAGAGCCAGAGCTGCCACCCTCCAGGCCGAGGAGGTGAGGAACCGAGATGCTGTGGCCTCGGTTCCGGTGTCAGCCGCCGCGGTGGTCACCGTTCGCGTCGCCCGACGCTCACGCCGGCGGCGTGAAGCGCGTGAGGAACATCCCCTCGTAGACCTCGAACGGCGTGTCGGAGGGGGTGTCCGCCACGATCTGGCGGCGGCGGCCGTACTGCGCGAGGTCTGCCGCGATGCGAGCGCAGTCACTCCCGAACTCGGGGTAGGTCGACGCCGAGACGTACCAGATCGTGTGCCCGGCCGCTTCGCGCTCGACGAAGTGCGCGAATGCGAGCGGGCTGGCCGCGTCGATCACCTGCTTGTAGTTCACCCAGTCGACGATCTCAGGCGGAGTGCCTCGCGGGAACGTGTACTCAAGGGGGCGATCGCCGAGCTCTCGGCTGACGGAAGGTCCGAGCTGGTCAGGGCAGTAGGCAACGACATCGCCCGGGCGGATCGATGCCTCGATCGCATGGGCGACCTGGCCAGCCTGGGTGCGCAGCAGTGTTGCGTTCGGCACGGCGGCCGCCAGCCCGAGCACGACGGCGAGCCCGGTGACGCCGACCTGCACACGTCGGTCCCCGATCGCCGTGACGCCGTAGGCGAAGGCGATGAGGGCCGGCACCGTGACGAAGGAGGTGTAGCGGTCGACGAAGGTGCTCCCCGAGAGCTGACCGCCCACGACGGCGAGGACGAGCGTCGCGAGAACGACGGCGAGGATGGCGCGAACGCCGCTTCGCGTGAGAAGGTCGAGCTGCACCTGGTACCTGCCCGACGCGGCGCCAAAGATCGCCAGCACGACGAGGAAGAAGAACAGGAGGGCGAGAGCCCTCCCCGGGGCTGAGTTGCCGCCGGCGAACTGTGTGAAGGCATGGACGAGGACGGCGTAGCCCGCTGGCTGCGCCCAGGGCGTGCCCGTGTGCTTCAGCTGGAAGTAGAAGATCGGGAACCACGGGATGAAGCTGATCCCGGCGACCACAAGCGACCCGACGACGTACAGCGCCGCCTTGCGATGCGGTCCCCGCCACGCGCACCAGAGCGCTCCAACGCCGACGACGGCGCAGACGTACAGCGCCCAGTAGTGCGTGTAGAGCGCCGCCGACGCGACAGCCGCGACGCCGAGCGCAGGCTGCCATCGGGGACGCCGCAGCACCTGCGTGATGGCGATGATGCCAAGCGTGCCGAGCAGGAGGGCGAGGCCGTACATCCGGGCTTCGGTGTCGTAGTAGACCGCGAACGGCGACGTGGCAAACAGCAGCAGCGTGGCCCAACCGGTCACGCGGCCTCGAGCCCGGCGGGCAGCCTGCTCGCCCGGATCGGCCTCGTCGAGGCTCCACCAGCGCGAGCCAACCCGGAAGCCGGCAAGCCACGCCACGGGCATGTTGATCACACCGATGACTCCCGCCAGCGATCGGGTCGCGAGGTTCCCGGTCCCGAACACGCCCATCCAGACGTGCAACATGACGTAGTAGAGAGGCGGCGCCCCGTCGTGGCTGAGAAGGTGGGGCAGCTCGCGAAGAGGCCGGGAGGCGATGTCGACGGTCAGGGCCTCGTCGAGCCAGAGAGGCGAGCGGGTGTAGAAGCGGAGCGCCACCGACACGGCCAGCACCACGGCCGTCCCGAGCCACACATAGCGCTCGAGTCGGGATCTCTGCGAGGAGCCTGAACCAGGCTCGTTCCGGGAGCCGAGGCGGGCTCTGCCGGCCGCGTCGACCTCCCCCGGCGACGAGGGGACGTTCGCGAGCGTGCCCGCACCCGGCGCCCGCACCGGCGGCTCGTCGAGGTGCATCGGGGCGCCATGGTACCGGTCGGCCGGGTGCGAGATGGGGCCGCCGTACCCGGTAGCTCCTACCATGGCGCCATGCCCGAGGCGTCGCGTTCCTCTCGGCACCCCCGGACCCATCCGCTGTTCGCCCGCGGATACCACCTCCTATCCGGAGCAGCGGAGCGGGCAGGCTCGGCGGACCACCGGCGGGAGCTGCTCGAGGACCGCACGGGCGAGGTCGTCGAGATCGGCGCCGGGAACGGCCTCAACTTCGCCTACTACCCGCGCGAGGTCAGGACTGTGCTCGCGGTCGAGCCCGACCCCTACCTGCGGCGGCGGGCGGCGCAGGCAGCTGTCCGTGCCCCGGTTGCCGTGAACGTCGTCGAGGGTTGGGCGGACAACATCCCTGCCGACGACGGAAGCTTCGACGCCGCGGTCGCCTCGCTCGTGCTCTGCTCGGTCCCAAGCCCACCAATCGCGCTAGCAGAGCTCTACCGCGTGCTCCGACCGGGGGGTGAGCTCCGCTTCTACGAGCACGTCCGGGCGGAGGAACCGCGCGATGCCCGATGGCAGGACCGGGTCGAGCCCCTCTGGTCACTCGTCGGCGGTGGCTGCCATCCCAACCGGGACACGGTGGCGGCGATCCGCTCGGCGGGGTTCGAAGTGGAACTCGAGCGCCGCTTCTCCTTCGAGCCGTCGCGCCTCACACGGCCCGTGGCACCCCACGTCATCGGACGGGCCCGCCGGCCATGACAGCCCACGGGCCCTCGCGGCCGGCCGGTCGCCTCAGCTGCTGAGGCGCTCGGCGAGGAAGGCGAGCGAGAGCGGGTAGCGGTACTCGATCGCGGCGTGCGTGGCGTCGAAGAGCTCGAAACGGACGTCCGTGACGCCGATCGCGGCGAGCTCGCCGACGAACGCCTCGGCCCCGAGGTCGAGGAAGTACTCGTCGCTGCGCCCCGCATCGACCCATATGCCCCGCAAGCCGCGGAGCGCCTCGGCGTGCTGCGGCACCATCCGCACAGGGTCCCACCGGAGCCAGCGGTCCCAGACTTCCGGGAGCGGTCGGCCTGTGCGCGGGTCGAACGGCAGCACTGGGCGCCCGGCGTCGTCGGGCGAGAAGCAGGCGGCGACGCCGTAAAGCCCGAGCAAGGTGGCGTCCGCCTTGTTCGTGAACGGCACCCGCCGACGGAAGTCGTCCCACCATGCCTCGATCGACCCGTCCCAGGAGCGAAGGTACCGCGCCGCAGGGCCGAAGTCGGACAGGTAGCAGAGCTCGTACAGGGTGTCGCCGGCATGGGTGGCGAGTGCTCCGAACAGGTCGGGGCGGAGCATCGGCGTGATCATCGCTCCGAAGCCACCGCTCGACTTACCCTGGATGCCCCGGTGGGCCGGGTCGGCAATCGTCCGGTAGCGGGCGTCGACGAATGGCACGACGTCCTCGCAAAGGTAGGTGTGGTAGCGCCCGGTGCCGGCCGAGTCGACGTACTGCGAGCCGCCGTAGGAGGTCCACGCATCCACGAAGACGACAATGCACGGAGGGTGGGCGCTGGAGGCGAAGAGCTCGTCCACCGCTTCCGGATAGGGACTGCGAAAGGGGCTCCGGTTCCACCACATCTGGACGTGCCCGGTGTAGCCCTGGATGACGTACACGCTCGGGTAGCGGCGATCCGGCTCATCGTCGTAACCGGGCGGCAGGTACACCCAGAGAGGGCGCTCCGCTGGGTCGCCGAGCGGGTTCCCGCTCAACGCGGGAGAGTCGATGACCAGCTCGTCGATCCGGCCGACGAGCGAGCGCTTCCAGGGTGCGGCCACTCCGGCACGCTACCGCTGGCGGATCCCTTCTCGGGGTGTCACGCAATGCCGAGCCGGGCGAACTGCTCCTCCGGTGCTCCGACCTCCTCGAGCGCAGCTCGCAGCAGGTCGACGGCCTCGGCCTCCTGATGCGAACCGGCGAGGTCCCTCTCGGCGCCCGGATCGGCGTCGAGATCGTAGAGACGGTGGTCGTCGCAGGGCGTCCCGTAGGCCCAGAAGGGCAGCATGTCGCCGGGCACGAACGGCTGGCGAATGACCGGCACATTGCTTCCCGGAGCAGGGCGGAGCGTCGCTCGCCCGTCGGGCCGAGGCAGCTCGGCGCCGGGAAAGCCGCGAGCTGGCATCGTCGACCATCGATTCGACCACATAGCGAGCGGGGAGTTCTCTCCCGCAGGCGCCCGGGCGTAGAGGCGATCCCGCGAGACGACTTCGACGTGGCGTCCCCAGACCCCGCATAGGAGATGGTCGCGAACCTCCCTGGTGGCGCCCTCGAGCAGCGGGACGAGCGAGCGCCCGTCGGTCCGGTGGTCTCCGGGCGAGACCTCGAAGATGTCACAGATCGTTGCGTGAAGGTCGACGCTCGTCGTGAGGGCGTCGACGGAGCCGGGCGGTCGGCCGGGCCAGGCGACGAGCAACGGGAGGTGGCCCATCTCCGGGTAGACGGGCACGCCCGGCTTCCCGAACAGGTCGCGCTCGCCGAGGTAGTGACCGTGGTCGGTGCAGAGCACGACCGCGGTGTCCGTCCAGAGGTCGAGGCGGTCCAGCTGGTCGAGGAGCCGGCCGAGATGGTGGTCGATGAACGAGAGCTTCGCTCCGTAGTTGGCCCGGACGTGGCGCGCCGCTCGCTCCGACAGGACCTGTCGGGCGACCGTCTCGGTGCTGTACGGCGGCCAGATGACCCGGGGACCCTCCCAGGCCGGGTCGTACCTCGAGGCCCATGGTTCGGGCGTGTCGAACGGCTCGTGGGGGTCGAACTCGTCGACGAGTAGAAAGAAACGGTTGTGCTCAGCGGCGCTCGACTCGAGCCACTCAGCGGCGGTGCGCAACGTCCGCGGGCCTGGAAAGTCCTCCTCGTCCCGGAACCATGTGCGGGAAAGGTCGTAGGGCATGGGACGGCGCCCAGCCAGGGCCGGGAGCGCAGGCGTTCCGATCCAGGAGGGATCGGGGCGGGTCCGCCACGGGTCGCCCTCGTGCCCTCGCTCGTACTGCCAGGCGGTGAAGTCGGTGTGGTAGTTCTCGCCACCCGTCTCGAACAGGTGCGGGTGGTCGGAGACGAGCACGGTGGTCACACCGGCCCGGTCGAGTGCGCGCACGACCGACTGCTCCCACACCTCGATCGACCCCCAGGGACGCCACAGGAAGTCGAGAGCGCCGACGAGGATGTCGTGGCGGGCCGGCATGCACGGGAGGGAGCCCGCGTAGTGCCGGTCGAAGCGGACCGAGCGGGCCGCGAGGCGGTCGAGGTTCGGTGTGTCGAACTCGGTGCCGCCGTAGGTCCCGAGCATGCGGCGGTTCAGGCTGTCAAGCAGCACCACGACGAGATTGCGAGGGAGGGCACGTCGATGCGGGTCGCCGACCGTGGTCCCATGGTTGGGCTCGGCGCGCGTGCCTTCGTCCTCACTGACGGAAAGTGCCATCGGCGGAACTATCGCACGACCTCGGGGCGAGGGGTCGGACAGGTCACCCTCGCGGTTGGGAAGATGGTCCCATGATCGATGACACGCCGGAAGCCGGCGCATTCGAGGTGACGGGCGCCTTCATGGCGTCGTTCAACGCCCGCGATGCCGCGGCTCACGCCCGAACTCTTGCCTACCCCCACATCCGTCTGGCCGGCGGCACGGTCCGGACCTGGCAGCACCCGGAAGAAGCCATGAGGGCAATGGAGCAGGGATTTGCGGCTCTCGTCGAGCGGGCCGGTTGGGACCACAGCGCTTGGGACCACCGCCGGATCATCCACGCCCAGGCCGACAAGGTCCACCTCGACGTCCAATTCACCCGTTATCGCAAGGACGGGTCGGTGATCGGTGTCTACCCTGCGGTCTACGTGGTCGTCGAGCAGGGCGGAGCCTGGTTGATCCAGGCTCGCTCGAGCTTTGCGCCGTAAGCGCCGCTCTTCCGACTGAGCGATCCATGCCGCGTGCCCCCAACGAACCCGCAACGACGACGAGTCCCTCAAGAAGATCACCTTGCAGGGTCCGGCTCCGAGGGAGTGCCCGGAGCGACTAGGTCGTCAAACCACTGCCGGTCTCGAGGGGAGCTAGACCGACCGGCGGCTGTAGGGAAGTTACGTCTTCGGAGCTGACGGCCGTTTCCGTGTTGACGCAACTTCGGGCAAGCGGGCGGTCGGCTCTCCGGAAAGGAGCGCTGTCGCGAGCAGCCTCACCCACGCTGCTCAAGGCGACGACGGAAACACCGGGTAGCACTCCTCTGCCCGGGGACGGTACGCCTCCGTAGACGAGGAAGTGCACGAATGTGTGGCCAAAGCGACGCGGCCGCACTCGATCCGAAACGCTTCGGGCTCCGTACCTGGCGGCATATCGGAACTGAGCGTCGCGCGCTGGCCGACTGAGCACGGGCAATAGCCGGTGGCGGTCGCCGGAAGTCATGGTCGAACCATCGCTGGTACCGGTTAGGAGCCCCGCGATCGACGAGACGACCTCGCAGTTGGCAAGAAAGATGCGGCATCTCCTATTTGCCTGCTCTAGCGATCGGCTCCGTCGGCGGTCACCAGTCACGCCTGATCAGCCCGTAGACCCAAGAGTCAGAGACCTCGCCGTTCACGACACAGTTTTCTCGCAGGGTGCCTTCCCGTGCGAAACCGAGCTTCTCCAGGACCCGGGCCGAGGCCGCGTTGCGAGTGTCGACCTCGGCCTGCACGCGATTCAGGTCCAGGGTGGCGAAGCTCCACCGCAGGAGCTCCCGGGCGGCCTCCGTCGCGTAGCCGTAGCCCCACGCCGACTCCGTGTAGCAGTAGCCGAGCGATGCGCTGCGATGCTCCGGGTTCCGCCCCTGTACGCCGCACCAGCCGATGAACGTTTCGTCGGCCACACGCACCACGGCCAGCCTCGCTCCAGTGCCGTCCTCCGCCATCTGCCGGCAGGCTGTGATGAACCGCTCCGCTCGCGCGCGGTCGCTCCAGGGCGGTGCGTCCCAGTAACGCAGCACGTGCGCACTGCTGTGCAACGCGAAGAGGTCGTCAGCGTCGGCATCGCCGAAGGGCCGCAGTCGAAGCCGCACCGTCAGCAGCGTGGGGGTGGGCAGCGACATACACGCCATGCTCGCGCAGGTAGCGGTGAGCGGTTCCTCGAGGCTTCACGTGGACGACGGTGGGAAACGTGCCCACGAGTCCGGGCGTCGGTGCCATCACCGTCCGCGAACACCATGACCGCCCTGTCGGGCAGCTTCGAGACGACAACAACCACGAGCACCGTGTCGATCCCATCTCGAGCGCGCTCCAGGTGGATCCGGGTATGTACGACATCGCGAAGAGGCGAGAGACGGCACCGCCTGCGAGGACGGTCCCGCGACATCGTGATGATGCAGACCGTCCTTGGCCTGTTCGTGGCGAACCACAAGAGTCCACGGCCCCACAAGCTCCGAACGGCAGCCGGGCGCGCCGGCTACCAGCTCGGTCGTGGCCAGATCTCCCGCTTGGGATGCGCCGGCCGAACCTCCTCCACCGAACCGAGCGCCTGCGAGCTGGATCAGCAGCTGTGGACCTGGTGGCCGAACTGGAGAGTCTGTGCCCTCCGACCGTGCCTGGGCCCTCGCC
>Ga0070737_10003363_pt1 | contig 17414 bp, 14 predicted proteins | sample Coa_R1_10_FD_66438 | JGI IMG/M metagenome (GOLD analysis project Ga0070737, IMG submission 66438) | Surface soil microbial communities from Centralia Pennsylvania, which are recovering from an underground coalmine fire - Coalmine... | ecosystem: Environmental > Terrestrial > Soil > Unclassified...
CGGCGCCAGATGGTGCGCCGTCTGGCCACTGCGATTGCCTCCGGCGCTGCGCTGCCCGGAGTTGCAGCGGCGCATCCTGTCCACAAGCACCTGGCGAGCCCTGCCACGATGGAGCGCGCGGAGGAAAAGGCCGCTGACCCCGAATGGACGCCTGAATTCCTCGATGCTCACCAGAATGAGACATTCACCGTCCTCGCCGAACGCATCGTGCCGGGTTCAACCGAGGCCAGGGTCAATCGCTTTGTCGATCTGCTATTAAGCGTTGATACGCTGCCAGCCCAGAAGAGCTTTGTGGATTCCCTGTCGGCCTTTGACGCTTATTCCATTCAGCATTACAGCCGTCCGTTTAAAGACCTCAGCGAAGATCAGCAGAATGAGGTTCTCACAGTGGCATCCACCACTGCGCCCGGACATGAAGCCTCCGGGCGGCGCTTTGGCCTGGGGCCCGCGCCGAAGCCCGGCAACGAAGAAGTGAAGCACACTTTCCGGGATCACTTTGAGAATATGAAACGTTGGGTGAGTGGCGCTTATTACTCTTCCGAAGTTGGAATGAAAGAGATGGGCTGGACGGGACAGGTGATGTGGCCTGAATTCCCCGGTTGTCAGCACTCGGAGGAGCATCATTAACGGATACTGAGCGCAACGCGGTCTCGCAGCCCGCAGGAACTCCATTCTGAGCGAGCGCAGCGAGCGAAGAATCCCTGCATTTGTAAAGCGAAATACGGGGATTCTTCGCTTTGGTCAAAATGACAGGCACGCCCTGGAGTGATAGCATCGCTACAGCCTATTCTTCCCCTTTAGAACAGCCATTAATATTCGTTCCGGAGCAAACTCACGGAACTCAGGAGACATTCTGATGCTCACACGACGTGATTTCCTTCGCGCGACTCTCATCGGGAGCGTAGCAGGCGCTGCGGCAACGACGCGCAGTCTCTGGGCTGCCGGGCGGCTCGCCTGGCCGAAGCCGATCGGCCTTGAGCTTTACACCGTGCGCAATCTGCTGCCGAAAAATCCCCTGGGAACCCTGAAAGCCGTGGCCGCTGTGGGCTACAAGGAACTCGAACTAGGCTTGCCGGCGCCGCCCACAATAACTCCCGCCAGGTTCAAAAGCTATGAGCAGGAAACCGGTCTGAAGTTGATCAGCGGATTTCTCCCCTTGCCGAAAACGGTCGATGACTGGAAGAAAGGTTTGGATCAGGCTACTGCGTATGGGGTTTCCTATACGGCGTGCAGCAATGTTGAGCGGATTGACGCGGATGCGTGGAAACGCATGGCCGATCTCTTCAATGAGTGCGGCAGACTTTCAAAACCGATGGGCATTCAGTTCACTTACCATAACCACATCCGGGAATTCGAGCGCCTGGGCAATACGGATGGTTACGAGATCCTGCTGACCCGATGCGATCCTAAGTTCGTGAAGATGGAAATGGACATCTTCTGGATCACTTACTCCGGGCGCAATCCCCTTCCCTACTTCCAACGCTTTCCGGGTCGCTTCCCCCTGCTTCACATCAAGGACCTGAAGAAAGGCATCACGGTTAATCCCGACGAATTTCCGGGTCGAAGTCCCAATCCTTTCACCGAGGTCGGCCAGGGCCGCATTGACTGGCCAAAAATTTTCGCGCATGTCGGCCAGGCGGGCGCAAAGCACATCTTTGTGGAGCAGGATGAGTGCGACGTGCCGCCGCTTGAAGCCATTAAGATCAGCTATCGATATCTTAAAAATCTTCGCCTGAGCTGATTGGGTCCGAGTAACACCCCTCACCCGGCTCGCAACGCTCGCCACCCTCTCCCATCGGGAGAGGAGGAAGATAACAGATACTCGCCCTTTCCCTTTGGGGAGAGGGCGCCCGAGGAACGAGGGCGGGGTGAGGGGCCGCTATTGAGAGCTATCCCTCATAAAGCTCCAGCCATCACGCGCTCACCTGGCAATAACCCCTTGCAGGATATCGACGATTCGCCCCGTTCGTGTATTCAGGATCAGGACATTCGACCCCAGCACGCCTCGCCGGCAGTAACAATCTCGCGGCAGGGGCGGCAATTCCCGCTCAAGATCATAAGGAAGCGGTGTCAGTCGCTTCTGCAATCCCGGAGGCAGCGTGCTATCGCGCTCAAGGTGCTTTTCGAGTCCCGGCGGGAGATTGCCTCCGCGTTTTGCCAGCCCGGGCGGCAAACCCTGATGATGCGAGCCATAATAGGCTCGGATAATACTCGCTTCACGCGACCCAAAGGTGATTGCCTTCTGGCTACGATTGCCAAGGCCGTGCTCGCCTTCGTATTCCTGCCCTTGATGACCATGCCCGTGCTCACCGCTCTTACCCTGCCCTGCCCAAGCGATCGGAGCAGCGGCATAGCCTAACGCCAGCGGCCCCCAAAAAATCGCCACGATCCACAGCAAACTGGAAATTGATTTCACAGCGGACTTTCGATCTCGAGCGTTTCTCTGTGCTGCCATGGCGCTCCTCCGTGGTAATGTATTGAGGCGATAATAGCATTAAAAACATAAGTTCGTCATTTAAGATCGACAAAATGGATTAACAAAAACCGCAAGCTGTCACCCTGAGCGAAGCCGAAGGGCTCACTCAGAATGACAGCGAAGGAATCCTTCGGATTTGCCCTTCTACCTTCCACCTTTCACTTCCCTGCCCCTTGCCGCAGCCATTCATTGCGCAGTTGAATCTGCTGAGGAGTTGCGTTCGGGAGTTCTGTGATCGTGTAACGGTCAGGCGTGGGGGGATCGAGTTTCACTAGGATTCTCTCGCGCTCGCCATAGCGCTCAACCATAAAGGGAACGGAGGCGCCCGGGGGGTACATGCGGAGGCGCTCCCGGAGCGGCTGTGTGGCCAGGGAAAGGTTATCCACTGAAATCAGAACATCGCCACGGCTCAATCCCGCCCGTTCCGCTGCGCCGCCCGGCCTGACGGCCAAGATTCGGACTCCCGTATCGGCGGGCTGAGTCAATGCGCCCAGCGAGGGCGGAGCGCCCGGATCGGTTGAAACATCCAGTCTGAAACCTACAGCCGCCAGGGCCTGATCATAAGGCAAGGGGGCTGTTCCCTGAACGCACCGTCGGAAGAAATCCGTAAAGTCGCTGCCCGTTATGGAATCCAGCGCCTTGAGAATATCGTCTTCCGTGTATCCCCGGCCTGGCAGATAATACGTGGCAGCCGGAGCGTCATAAAAGCGGTTGAACATCGCGCGCATGACATCATCCAGGCTTTTGCGCCCTTCGGTTCGCGCCCGGATTTCAAGGTCCATCAGCATGCCCAGGATCGCGCCTTTGTTGTAGTAGGAAATGGTGGAGTTTACAAAATTGGTCTGCTGCATTTGCGGCGCGCGATCGTAAAACCAGGCATGGAAGCTGGAGCTTTCGGCTGACATCATCGCGCGTCCCGGCTCCCGCTGATATTCCCGAATCTCATCGGCCAGCCGACCCAGAAAGTCTTCGTGGCTCCAAACGCCAGATCGAAGAAGATGGACGTAAGAATAGTATTGCGTGACGCCCTCGGCAAACCAGAGCGAGCGCGTATAGACCTCATGGGTGTAATCAAAAGGCCCCAATCCCGCGGGCCGCAGCCGCTTGACATTCCACAAATGGAAGAACTCATGGGCCGCCACTTCAAGCGCCTGAGAAAGCGCCTCGCTGCCGGTTTCGCCCCGTAGGATGATCTCCGTGGAATTCAGATGCTCCATGCCGTCGCCCTGGGTAATGAAGGGCGTCACATGAAAGAGAAACGTGTAAGCCTGAAAATCGGGCGCGGGCATCATCGACATCTCGGAATGAACGATCTTGCGCAGGCCGTCAGCAAGCTCCTTGGTCCATTGCGAGGCGCTTTCCGTTCCCTCTCCATAAGCATGGACGACCACGCGGAAGACCTTCCCATGATCGTTAAACTCGGTCGCCTCATCATGGGTTGAAATCTCCATCGGCGTGTCAATCAGCCGGTCATAGTTTGGCGCATGAAAGGTGCGCTGCGAGGTTGAAAGGGAAAAGCCGCTGAAGACCTTGGTTCCCTGCCCCCAGGCCGTCGGCGTCTCAACCCTCAGCGCAATCGGGTCGCGCTTATGACCGGCAACGTACATATAGACCGCTCCGCCGTTGATGTTGGCATGAAACGGGTCAAACTGTGCGAAGCTGCCGGTCAGGTCGTTCGCAAAGACGAAATAACGAACGGTTAAGGCGCCCCCGGCGTTTTGCGCATCCACTCTCCAGGTTTGCTTATCGGTGTTCGTCCACGATAAGGGCTGGCCCTGAGCGCCCACCGCGTCGAATTGCTGGACGTTTTTGGCAAAGTTGTAAATCGCATAGCGTCCGGGCGCCCATGCCGGCATCACGAAATCCAGCGACGGCTGGCGGACGTTTTCCACGTGAATCTCCACCTGGATAAGGTGAGTTGAGGGACGCAACAGGCGAAGGTGATACTCAAGCCCCAAGGGTGAAGGCTCGCTTGCCGCTGCGGCAAGCCGCGCGACCGTCAGGAAAACGATGGCCAGCAGGAATGAGCGTGAAAGCGATTTAACCTGTGGGATTCGATGAGAGGCTTTAGCTACACACAACCGGCTTTTTCTGATCATGGTGGAAAAGTCCTGAGGGAGGATGTGGCTCAAAAGGCGTGCCCGATGTTTCTGTAAGGCAATGGCTCCCTGCAAACGTGAGGCGCTGGACAATCCGTGACTCTCTTCATCACCTCGCCAGTATAGCCGTTGTGCTGGAAGTTGGTAAACCGCTGAGGAAGCTCAGGCTGGATCAGGCCAAACCTAATTTGCGCGGAGTGCAGACATGGGATCGATCCGGGAGGCGCGGCGGGCAGGAATATAACCCGCCAATATGGCGACGGAAGCAAGGATTACGACGATGGCTGCAAACGTCACTGGATCGGACGGAGTAATCCCAAAAAGGAGTGACGCGATCAAACGCGCAACCGCAAGAGAAGCTGCCACCCCAATGGCGACGCCGATGAGCGCCAGCCGCAACGTAGCGCGAAGGACCAGGAGCTGAACGTTGCCGGGTGTCGCGCCCAGTGCCATCCGAATGCCAATCTCCTGCGTTCGCCGCGTCACCGAGTATGAGATGACGCCGTAAATGCCCAGCGCAGCCAAAATGAGGCCGAGGGCGGCGAAGCATGTTACCAGCAGCATGAAAAAGCGGCGCGGCGAGACGGCATGGTCCACGATCTGTTGGATGGGCACGAAGGCCGCGGCGGGCTGATTCGGGTTCAGTTGGCGGAGCGTGCGTAGCACGCTGTCCGCCAGTGTGTCCGGCGGTAGCTTCGTCCGAATCACGAGCTCTGCCCCTGCAGGCCCCGCCTGAGTCGCTGGGTAATAAACTTGCCAGCCGGGCGCTCCTTCCACGCTGGTTTCGCGGACGTCAGCAACCACTCCGATCACAAGCAGGCTCTGGCCATCGCGGACCGCGATCTGCCCGACCGCATTTCCTTGGGGCCAGAGTGCGCGCGCAAGCGCCTCGTTAATGACGATGACCTTCCGCCCGTTGGGGCTATCCTCCCACGAGAAATCGCGCCCAGCCACCAGACGCATTCCCATCGCCCGGAAAAAGCCCGGCGTGACCACATACACGAGGGGACTCGGGGCCTCGCCCGTGCGATATATCTTGCCCTCGACTTTCAGTTCGCCCCAGTTTCGATTGCGGCCTAGCGGCAGGTAGTCCACGATCCCAGCGGCCTCGACGCCGGGAATTGCTTCGATATGGCTCAGAATTTGCTGGAAGATCACGCTCCGCTTCGCCGGGCTGCCTCCGTCGTCATAGTCTACCTTAATCGCAGCCGCGTGGCTCGGTTCGAAGCCCAAATCGACGTCCAGTACGTGAAGAAAGCTTCGCAGCAACAATCCCGCGCCAATCAGCAGCACGCAGGCAAGGGCGACTTCAGAGACGACCAGCACACCCCGCAGGCGGTCATGTTTTCGGCCGTCGCTCATTCCCGGCCCGGCATCTTTCAGCGCCTCTTGCAGATTCACGCCAGAGATTCTGAAACCGGGAAGCAGGCCGAAAAGAGCGGCGGCCACAACCGTGATGAGCACCGTCCAGGCGAGGGCGCCGCCGCCTACGCGCACATCGCTAAGAAGCGGAAGCGCAATCGATCCCTGATGAGCCAGGTATTGGGTGATGGCATAAGCGATTCCAAGGCCGAGCGCTGCGCCGGCGCTCGCGAGGACCAGGCTCTCCGTCAACAACTGGCGAATGAGCCGTCTTCGCCCCGCGCCAAGCGCAATGCGCATGGCAAACTCCTTGCTTCGCGCAGCAGCGCGTCCAAGCAGAAGATTCGCAAGATTGACGCAAACAATGAGCAGAATAAAACCTACTGCGCACCACAGCACGATCAGCGAACGATGCAGCCGGCCGGTTACATACACCTTCAGTGGAGTAAGGTGGGCCTTATACCATCCCTTTGTGGTTGGATATTTAATGTTGAAGTAAAGCCGCGGCGCAACGAGATTTGCATCCGCCTGCGCCTGGGGCAGGCTCACGCCAGGCTTGAGGCGTCCAATCATGGTGAGATCGTTTCCATCGTCGCGCCAGTCGTCCAAAACAAACGGTGTGAAGAGGTCGACCTTCTCACCGGGAGAAAATACCGCGCCGAAATCGAAACTCGGCGGCAAAACGCCGATTACGGTCACCGCCTGGCCATTGAGATCGATGGCCTTGCCCACGATCTTGGGATCGGCCGCAAACTGGCGCCTCCAATAGGCATTTGCCAGCAGAGCCACGGGATGACTGCCCTTCCGTGCATCATCGGGCGTGAACAAGCGGCCAAGCGACGGCTCGACGCCTAACACCTGAAAGAAGCTCCGAGTCACGTAAATGCCAGTCGCAGGCACGGGCTCGCCGCGGCCCGTCAGCCGGTAATTGTCCTCCGTGGAAAAGGCGAAATAGCCTGCTACGTCCTGGAAAGAATGATTTTGGGCGCGAAACTCTTCGAAAGCATCGGCGGAGTAAGTCTCGCAAGAGAAGCCGCACTTCGTCGGAGGCGGAGCGATCCAGACTAACTGTTGGGGATTTGCAAACGGCAGCGGGCGCAGGAGAATCGTGTCTACCACACTGAAGACCGCGGTGTTGGCTCCAATGCCCAGACCGAGAATCAGCACTGCGATCACCGCAAAGGCGCGATCCCGGCGGAGCGTGCGGAAGGTATAGCGCAGGTCCTGGACGATGCTATCCAAGAGGGGCAATCCGCGGGCTTCTCGATGCCGTTCCTTTGCCTGCTCCATTCCGCCGAAGCGGACCAGCGCCTGGCGGCGCGCCTCTTCGGGGATCATCCCTTGTCTGAGATTTTCCTCCACCGCCATCTCGATGTGGGAAGAAATCTCTCTTTCGAGATCCTGATCGAATTCACGCTTCCGGAAAAATGAACGGACTCGCATCAGCCATTCGCGCATAAAATCCCTCATCGCCCCACCTCGGGCGTAGCGAGCAGGCGGCCAATGACCGCCGAAAGCCTTTGCCAGTTTTCGGTCTCAGCGGCCAGCCGTTTTCTACCACTTCGGGTAATGGAATAGTATTTTGCCTGGCGGCCGCTGCCGGAAGTTCCCCACCTGGTCGAAATCAACCCGCGCTGCTGCAAACGCACGAGTGAGGCGTAGATTGTCCCCTGGTTCAGAAGCACCTGGTTTCCGCTGACTTGCTCAATGCGCCGCGCAATGCCATAGCCGTGCATCGGCCCCATGGCCACGAGGGTGCGAAGAACGATGAGGTCTAAGTGCCTTGAAGAAGGTCGAGTTTTTCCCTGGACATGCTCTCTCCTGTGGTCATCCCACATGAGCGTACTATAGAAGATGTGGGAATACCACATATCCGCTTTGACGGACTCAAATGGAATCTGTTAGCGCAATTTTTGCGCGTATGGGCTTCACTGGGAAATGATCTCCGTTCCCATCATTGATATGATTCTCCAAACACCTGTCGGACGCGCCTTGACTTGCTCAGCTAGCTAGGCTACAATAGAATGATGTTACTGGCTTATTGCCTGATGGCCATTGGCCAACAATTTCCAAAATTAACTATATCTTCAAGAATCTAAATGACTTATTAATTGAATTTGTTCGTTGCTCATAATGAACAGAAAAGAATAGGCTTAACTGGAAAATCGAGAAATTGTTCGTCATTCGATGACGCGAAATTGACTGTAGGGGCGCATGGCATGCGCCCTGGGGCGGACGCCGTCCGCCCCTATTTTCTTGTCCTGAGCGGTGCGAAGGAACCGCCTGCGGCTCCTCAGAATGACAGGCTCAAGGGTTTTTCAGCGACCTGCTGAAGGCGCCTGGCATCCGCTCCTACGAGCGAGAATCGGGCGGGCGACTGCCGATTCAAAAATTGAGGAAGGCCCACCATGCCAAGCTTTTTGACGGGTTGCCATTTGCGTGGCATAATCAATTTGTTAAGCTGGATTCAAGAAGAAGGAAATATGCGCGAAATTGTTAAGAAAGCGGGGGTCAGGTTGGCCCTCTTTTTATTTTGCGCGGGATGCGTGATGGGACTCGAAGCGTCCGCGCAATCTTCCACAGCAAAGGCTCCCGCGTCGTCTTCCGCCGCCACTCCCGATCATGCTGGTTCCTATTACCATTTCATGCTGGCGCGCCGCTATGAAGAACTGGCGGGCATTTATAACCGCAGCGATTATATTGAACGCGCGATTTCAGAATACCAGCAAGCCATCGCGGACGACCCGGATTCTCTCTTTCTTCGAGTCCAGCTCGGCGAGCTCTACTGGCGAGTCGATCGCATCGGGGACGCGCTGAACGAAGCGCAATATGTGCTGAAGGCCAACCCCAACGACCTCGACGCTCACCGGCTTCTGGGCGACATTTATCTGCACAGCCTCCGTGAGAACCAGACTCAGGCCAGGCAAAGGCAGAACCTTGAAAAAGCCATCCACGAGTACGAGGCCATTACGCGCCTCGCCCCGAGTGACACCCGCTCCGCGGTCCTGCTCGGCAGGCTATACGGTCTTGATAATCACCCGGAAAAAGCTGAAGCCATTTTCAAGAAAATCCTGAACGATCATCCTGACTCGAGCAGCGCGTTAAGTTATCTGGGCAAGCTTTATATTGATCAGGAACAGTATCAGCAGGCGATCCAGCTTTTCCAGCGCATCCCTGAGAATCAGCGCGGGCCGTCCACGCTGGCCATGCTGGGCCTGGCTTACGCCCAGACTGGAAATTACGGGCAGGCGGTTAAAAACTTCAAGGCGGCTCTCGAAGCTGACCCGGAGAATGTGGACGTTCGGCGGCAATATGCGGACGCGCTGATGCGCTCCGGAAAGATGGACCAGGCGCGGGAACAGTTTGAGCAGATTCTGAAAGTGAATCCTCAGGATGGCCTGGCCTACCTTCGCATGGCGCAACTCGACCAGACAGAAGGCCATTATGACGCCGCCTCGAAAGAGCTTGACCAGGCGCAGAAGCTTTTGCCCGGCGATCTTGAAGTCACTTATCAGCAGGCCCTGCTCCAGAACTCGCTGGGCCATCAGGATCAGGCGATCAAGATTCTCCAGGGCTTATTGGATCAGACGAAGAGCGCCAGCGGCCAATATTCGGCTGGCGAAGCCAGCAATCGCGCCACTTTCCTGGAGCACCTGGGCATGATTTACCGCTCGCAGGGGAAGTACGACGAGGCCATTAACACTTTCCGGCAGATCACAGCGCTCGGCAAAGACCAGGCGGCCCAGGGAGAAGGCTTGATCGTTGAGACGCTTCAGTTGCAAGGCCAGCCGCAAAAGGCGATGCAGGAAGCCGAAGCGGCGCTGAAGAAATATCCTCAAAACCGTTCGTTGATTTTGCTCCACGCATCGCTTTTAGGAGACCAGGGGCGCGTCAACGAGGCGGTTCAGGAATTGCGTAATCTGATGAAAGACCATCAGGACGATACGCAGACTCAGCTTGCCATCGTTCAGGTTTATTCTCAGGCCAAGCGCTTCCGTGAAGCGCAAAATGAGCTCGATCAGGTATTGAATCAACCGAACCTGAAACCGTCAGACCGCGAATTTGCTGAATTTTTGCTCGGATCGGTCTATGAGCGCCAGAAGAAGTACGATCTTGCGGAGCAGCAGTTCAAGAAGGTCCTGCAGGTGGACCCGCTGAATTCAGCCGCCTTCAATTATCTCGGCTACATGCTGGCGGACCGGGGCATCCAACTGCAACAATCTGTCGAATATATCAAGAAAGCCCTGCAACTGGAGCCGAACAACGCGGCCTACCTGGATAGCCTGGGCTGGGCCTACTACAAGATGGCGCGTTACGATCTGGCGCTGGCTCCTTTGCAGAAAGCGGCTACGCTGCTCTCCAACGATCCGACGGTGCTGGAACATCTGGGCCATCTCTACCTGAAACTGGGCAAGGAAAAGGAAGCGGCTGAAGAGTGGGAGCAGGCTCTTAAAAAGTGGCCTAACTCTTCCAATGGCGATTTTGACGCTGCCCAGGCCGCGAAGCTTCAGAAGCGCCTCTCGCAACTTGAGCATCATTTAGCCAAAGACAATTCCAAAAATAATTAAGCGGCTCCCCCCGCACGGCTGGCTGCTGAGTTTGACTTCTTCCCTGCCTTGAACCGCGCTATCCATCTACGCGCTTTTGCCAAAATCAACCTGGGCCTCAAGATTCTCTTCAAACGACCGGACGGCTATCACGAAATCCGGACCATCTTTCAAACCATTTCGCTGCATGATCGCCTCCGATTGACGCTCAGCCCGGATTCCCACATTTCTATCGAATGCACCGATCCCTCCCTTCCAACCGATCAGCGCAATCTGGTCTATCGCGCCTGCGCGATGTGGAAAGAGGAACGCGGATGGAAAGGCGGCGCGCGCGCAAAACTGGAGAAGACAATCCCCACCGGAAGCGGGCTTGGAGGCGGCAGCAGCGATGCCGCGGTTACTTTGTTGGGCCTGGAGCGCCTCACGGGCGACCGTCTGGATTTTTCCGCGCGCTTCAAGCTGGCCTCCGCTCTCGGATCGGACGTTCCCGCCTTCCTCTTCGGCGGCAGGGTGCTCGGTTGTGGCCGAGGCGAAGAGGTCTATCCGCTGGTTGATATCCCTCGCAAACATTGTCTGGTGGTTCACCCGCCCTTCCCCATTTCAACGGCGGAGGCTTATCAGGAAGCGAGCCGGAAGTTGACAAGCGCGGATTCGGGCTTTAAACTAAATGCTTTCGGTGTGTGGTCACAATATCCCTTCAATCATCGGGGACCGGCCGAAAACGACTTTGAAGAGGTTGTTTTCGCAAAGTGGCCAGAACTGGGCGAGATGAAAGACCAGTTCATCCGGGCCGGAGCCGAAACTGCATCCCTAACGGGAAGCGGTTCAGCCATCTACGCGATCTTCGATTCCGCCCGACAATCGACCCAAGCCAGAAAATCAGTTCCGCCGGAATGGTCTGTCTTTGGGGCGCAGACCCTTTCCCGGCGGCAATATCAGCGTTTAATTTTCGACCTATAGGCCCGACCCTCAGTTTTGGGAGGTCGTCCAGTGGTAGGACACATGCCTTTGGAGCATGGAACCCTGGTTCGAATCCAGGCCTCCCAGCCAGATGTGCATGGGATCTAATTTATTGGAGGCTTTGAGCACACCGCTATGGCCGAACGAGGACGCAATACGCTCAAGGTTTTTTCAGGAAACGCGCACCCGACGCTGGCGAAGGAGATCTGCAAACATCTCGGAGTGCCTCTGGGGAAAGCTCAGATCGGGCGCTTTCCAGACGGCGAAGTGCGTCTTCAGATCTTAGAGAACGTGCGGGGCACGGACTGCTTTTTGATCCAGCCAACGTGCCGTCCTGTGAATGAGAATCTGGTGGAATTGCTCATCATGTTGGACGCTTTCCGGCGCGCTTCCGCCGATCGCATTACAGCCGTGATTCCATTTTACGGATATGCCCGCCAGGATCGGAAGGACCGGCCGAGGGTTCCCATCTCCTCCAAGCTGGTGGCCGATCTGCTCACCTCCGCCGGAGCAAATCGGGTTTTGGCTCTGGACCTGCACGCTGGACAAATTCAGGGATATTTCAACATCCCCGTAGACCACCTCTATGCCACGCCGGTTACGGTGGAATATTTCCGCAAGCTGAAACTGAAGGATATGGTCGTCGTATCACCAGACCCGGGAGGCGTTGAACGAGCGCGGGCGTTTGCCAAGCGCCTGGATGCGCCCCTGGCGATTATCGACAAGCGCCGCGAGGATGCGCAGACTGTTGAAGTCATGAACGTGATTGGCCGCGTCGAAGGGAAAATCTGCCTGATTATCGACGATATCATCGATACCGGCGGCACTCTGGCGCATAGCGCCCAGGCGCTGCTCGATAACGGCGCAAAGGAAGTGCAGGCATGCTGTACGCACGGCGTTTTTGCCGGAAATGCCGTCGAAAAGATTTGCACTTCCCGGCTGACGCAGGTGGTGATTACGAATTCCATACCGCCAATGCCGGAAAATGCGAATTGCAACAAGATCAAGGTTTTGAGCGTGGCCAAGCTCTTGGCTAACGCCATTCAGTCGATCCACGAAGAAACTTCGGTGAGCAAGCTGTTCATTTAAGGAGCAAGTTTCATGGCCCAGGCTTTAAAGATTGACGCAGAGCTTCGAGAGACTCGGGGCAAAAACGCGGCGCGCCGGTTGCGGCGTTCGGGGCGCATCCCGGCCGTCGTCTACGGCGGCGGAGGCTCAGCGGTATCGGTCGCAGTCGATCCTCGCCAGGTGGCTCCAGTCTTGTATTCCGAGGCTGGCCACACATCCATTTTGACGATGGAAGTCAAAGGCTCGGAAACCGCCCGCGTGATGCTGCGCGATTGGCAGACCGAACCGATCCATGGCAGTTTGCTTCACCTGGATTTCGTCCGCGTCACCCGGGATACACGACTTCGAGTCAAAGTGCCCATCCACGTCACCGGAGAGGCTCAGGGCGTTAAGGTGCAGGGCGGCATTTTTGAGTTTGTCCTTCGCGAGGTGGAAATCGAGTGCCTTCCGGATGAGATTCCAGAGCACATCAGCGTCGATGTGACGGACCTCACCATCGGGCGGAACATCCGGGTCGCTCATCTCCCGGTTTCGCCGAAGGTTAAGGTACTGACAGACCCGGACCGCGTTGTGGCTCATGTGGTGGCCCTCAAGGTAGAAGAAGAAAAGCCGGCGGTTGAAGGAGTTGAAGCTGCTGCTCCTGCCGAGCCTGAATTGATTCGCAAGGGCAAGGCTGAAGAGGAAGCGGGCGAGGAGGCCGAGAAGGAAAAGGAATCCAAGTCCTGAGCTGCAAGCGGAAATGCGCCCTTCGCGCCCATCGTAATGTCATTCTGACGCCGAGCGAAGTAAGGCGGAAAAATCCCAGTATTTCAGAACCCATCAAATACAGAGATTCTTCGTCGCCTCCGGCTCCTCAGAATGACAAATTGCAAAAATTTTTCAGCAACCGGTTGAGCGTGGAATCTCTTGACGTCTAAAAAGCCTTATGGCGGGTTCTGGACCTTGCATGCATGAAGCTGATCGCGGGGCTTGGCAATCCTGGTTACGAATACTACCTGACGCCTCATAACCTTGGCTTCATGGCTGTGGATCGCATTGCTGAGATTTGCGGAGTGGAAATCTCAAGGCCGGAAGGACAGGCGCTGATCGCCAAGGCTCGGATGGATCATACGGATGTGATTCTGGCCAAGCCGCAAACCTACATGAACTTAAGCGGCCTGGCGGTGGGACAGCTGCTTGAACGGCGCCAGATTCAAAGTGATGATCTGATTGTGCTTCTGGATGAGGTCGATCTCCCTCTCGGGGTTGTTCGCATTCGAGACCATGGGAGCGCCGGAGGTCATAACGGCCTGAAATCCATCATCGGCGCCATACGTTCCGACCGATTCGTTCGCGTCCGAATGGGCGTCAAGCCGGATCATCCGATTTCCGACCGGGCCGATTACGTTCTGCGCCGGTTTCGTAACGCGGATCTGGAAGCTGTGGCGGAAATGGTGGACCGCGCCGCCGAGGCCGTCGGCGTGATTCTTCGAGAAAACGTTCAGACGGCGATGAATCAATATAATCGGCGGGTCTCATCCTGAACGACGAGTGAGGGTTTATGCATCGATATGAAGTGCTCTTTATCCTTCGGCCAGACGCGCCGGACGACGAAATTGACAAGGCGATTGCGCAGATGGAAGGATACGCCACCGCAGCCGGCGGGAAACTGGAGAAGACCGAAAAGTGGGGACGGCGAAAACTGGCTTACCGCGTGCGAGGCCAGCGGGAAGGTTTCTACGTGCTTTTTGTTCTGGAAGGAACTCCCCACACGGTATCTGAACTTGAGCGCCGCATGAAGGTGGCCGACGCCATCGTCAAATTTCTTACGATTCGGATTGACGAGGAGCAGAAGCGCGCGGCCAAGATGGCCGAATTACGCGCGAAAAGATTGTCCAGACAAAAGCCGAAGCAGCCTGCCCCTGCCCACGCTTCCGCGCCTCAAGCTGCGGAAGCTGGCCAGGTCTAAAGGAGAGATGGGTCTATGAACGGGAAAAGAAACGCAAAGCCGGAGGCGCGTGGAGCCAAGTCTGGCGCTCCGGCAACCGCCGCCGCGGCGGCAGGGCGCAAGCAATATTTCCGGCGCCGCAAGGTGTGCAAGTTCTGCGATGAAAAGATCGACGTGATTGACTATAAAGAGGTCAAACTCATCGGGCAGTTCGTTTCCGAGCGTGGCAAGATTCTTCCGCGCCGGCTCACCGGCACCTGTTCGCCTCACCAGCGCCTGTTAGCGGTAGCCATTAAACGAGCCCGGAACATCGCCTTGCTGCCCTTCGCAACCGAACTGTAGCAGACTGCACTGCTGAATAACCTCTGTAGCCTGTTATTCTGAGCGATAGCGAAGAGTGCCTGTATTTCGTTCAAGATAAACCGAGCAAAAGCAACCAAGACCTCGGATTGATTTTTTGCTTATCACTCGTCACTGATCACTGGTTTTTCGACCCCTCGGAATGACAGGCTGGCGCCGCATTCTTAAGTCAAATTTTTGGAGCACTAGCATGGAAGTGATACTTATTGAAAACGTAGACAATCTGGGCGCGCGCAGGCAGATCGTCAAGGTGGCGGACGGCTACGGACGCAATCACCTGCTCCCCAAAAAACTTGCCATCGCCGCCACGCCACAGAATCGGAAATGGGTTGAACAACAACGGCAGAAATTCCTGAAACAGGAAGCGCAGGAAAGAGACCAGGCGGGAGAGCTTGCCAAGCTTCTGGAAGGCTTGCGCCTTGTCTTCACGCGCAAGGCTGGCGAACAAGGCACGCTTTTCGGTTCTGTCACCACGCTGGATATCGCCGAGCAGTTGACCTCGCAAGGATACAACATCGATCGTAGGAAGATTCACTTATCGAACCCTCTGAAGACCATTGGCGAGCACGAGGTTCCCATAAGGCTCCATCGTGAAGTCACGGCCAAAATTAAAGTGGCAGTGGAAGCTGAGGGTCAGGCTGAAGCTCAGGCCGAGCAGCCGGCAAAAGCCGAAGCCTCGGCAACCCCGGCAGAACCCCAGAAGGAATCTCCGAAAGCATAAGGCAACAGCTTCCTTTCCGTCTGAAAAAGCGCTGCGCGAATGGCTTGGAACCCACTCCCCTAGGACGTGCTTGACGTTTTCACCTGAACGAGGCACTGTTGGATTCATGGCAGCCAGCCCGGTCACCGATAAGGCCCCTCCCCACAATCTCGAAGCTGAGCGCGCCTTGCTCGGCTCCATTCTGCTCGATAACAGTTCCCTTAATCTCGCGCTGGAAGTCCTGAAGACTGGCGATTTCTATTCTGAATCCCATCGCGTAACGTTCCAGAAAATGGTGGAACTTTCGGAAAGGGGTCGCCCCGCCGAATTGGTGACGATTGCCGAGGAGTTGGAAAAGGATGGCCTGCTCGAAAAGGCAGGCGGCACAGCCTATCTCGCTTCGTTGATTGATGGCGTGCCGATTGGCTCGACTGCCAGCGCCGCCGAATACGTTCGGATTGTTAAAGAAAAGTCCGTGCTTCGCGGGCTGATCAACGCATCTCACAATATCATCGCTCGCTGCCTGGAGGCGGCAGACGACCCTGAAACGCTGCTGGATCTCGCGCAGAGCCAGATCTTTGAGATTGCCGAAAAGGACGTGCAATCCGGCTTCTACCGGGTGCAGGATATCGTCAAATCCAGTTTTGGGACGCTCGACGTCCTGTTTGATCGCCGTCAGGGCGTGACGGGAATCGAGACCGGGTTTGAAGTGCTCGACAGCATGACTTCGGGACTTCAGCCCGGGGAACTCATCATCATTGCGGCGCGTCCCTCGCTGGGTAAAACTGCCCTGGCTTTGAACATGGCGGCCCACGCCGCCACCCAGCAGAAGAAAACAGCGGCTGTCTTTTCCTTGGAAATGAGCAAGGAATCGCTGCTCATTCGCCTGCTCTGTTCGGAAGGCCGCATCGACAGCCACAAACTACGCACCGGATTTGCCAGCCAGGAAGATTGGGCCAAAATGACCAAGGCGCTGGGCCGCCTGGCGGAAGCTCCCATCTATATCGATGACACTCCGGCTTTGAGTGTGATGCAAATCCGAGCCAAGGCTCGCCGGCTGAAGGCGGAGAAAGGATTGGATCTGGTCATTATTGATTACCTGCAACTTGTCACCGGGCACGGTCGCTTCGAGAATCGCAACCAGGAAGTCAGCTATATCTCCCGGGGGCTGAAAGGCATTGCCAAGGAGCTGAACGTTCCCGTTGTGGCTCTCTCGCAACTCAGCCGGGCTCCCGAGGCTGGGAAAGGCCGCGAGCCGCAACTTTCCGACCTGCGGGATTCCGGCTCGATTGAGCAGGACGCCGACATGGTGATCTTCATTCATCGCGGCGCGAGCGAGGGAGGCTTCGATGAGCCAGGCGTCGTTACGGAACTCAATATCGGCAAGCAGCGCAATGGACCGACGGGGCCATTCAAACTTGTATTCCTGAAACCTTACACGCGCTTTGAAAACTATGCCGCTTCAGAGAATGGAGCTTAGTATTCCATTCGAGAGGTGACCGAAGCCCCCTGCTTCGCGGCGCATATCAGGTGAAGCAACAGGTCCCGACCATGACAAATACGCATCGTGCCCTTACACACCGACAAACTTCTCCGTCCCACCTGGGTTGAAATCTCCCGCTCCGCGCTGCGCCGCAACTATGAGCGCGTGCGCCAACTGGCCGACGCCCGCAAAGTCATGGTCGTGGTCAAGGCGGACGCCTACGGCCACGGAGCGGTCTGTGTCTCCAAACTCCTGGATGAATGCGGCGCAGATTGGTTCGGCGTCGCCACGGTTGAGGAAGCTCTGGAGTTGCGCGCCGCCGGCATTCGCAAGCCGATTCTGCTGCTGGGCGGGCTTTATATGAGCGATCCAGCGGCGCTGATTGAGTATGATCTGACGCCGACTGTCTCCTCAACCGCTCGCCTCGATACT
>Ga0070737_10003365_pt1 | contig 17412 bp, 14 predicted proteins | sample Coa_R1_10_FD_66438 | JGI IMG/M metagenome (GOLD analysis project Ga0070737, IMG submission 66438) | Surface soil microbial communities from Centralia Pennsylvania, which are recovering from an underground coalmine fire - Coalmine... | ecosystem: Environmental > Terrestrial > Soil > Unclassified...
GAAAGCGCATTCGCCGCGGTACGTTCCGCAGGGTTCGCGCTCTGACCAGTGCGATCCACGATTACCTCAAGGACTACAACGAGAACCCCAGACCATTTCGATGGATCGCGAGCGCCAGCCAAATCATCCGCAAGGTCAATAAATATAAAGCTATTTCAGAGACGGCAGACTAGTGTATCCGAGGGACTTCAGGAGGAGCGGGTTACGAATCGAGCCGTGCCGGCCGGCGGCCTGCGCAAGCCGAGCGTCAGAGGGAACCGCGGATTCTCTTCGAGGCCGGGAATGGCAACCGGGCCGTTAGTGGAACCGAAGGGCTGGAGGCGCGCGCCGCGCCGGCATTCGGCTTCATTTGCGTTCAGAACGTAGTGGAGTTGTGACCGCCGGGATGCGTCTCCACTGGTGAGCCGGGCGGGACTCGAACCCGCGACCCTATGCTTAAAAGGCATATGCTCTACCGACTGAGCTACCGGCCCGGCAAACCGCGCTGCCGACAACTCTCCCAAGTGTAGCAGGCACTCGCAAAATTCCGGCCTTCTGCGCCCACGGCACGCCTAGCCCTCGGGAGCCAGAGACCCGCCCCTCCCCGGTTTGATAGCATGAATAGGTTTTCGAGCGCTCGCCAGTCTACCTTAAGGTCCGCTGCTTCTGCGCTGTGAGGTCAAACCAGGCATGTCGATTCTAAGCATCTGCCAGTGGCTCCAGAACGAATCCATCGGGACTTCGATCCGCGAGTCCGTTTGGACCTTCCCTTTAATAGAAACCGTGCACTTGCTCGCCCTGGCTTTTTCCGTGGGCATCATCGTCCTGGTCGACCTGCGGCTCATCGGCGTGACCATGAAAGACCAGCCGGTTTCGGAAGTTTTCGAGCGTTTGCAGCCCATGGCGCTCAAAGGGTTCGCCATCAATGTCGTGTCCGGCCTCATCCTCTTTTGGTCCGAGCCGATGAAGTGCTACAACAGTTCCTTTTTCCGCGCCAAATTGGTGATGCTGTTCATCCTGGGGGTCAACGCGTTCCTGTTTTCGGCCACCACATACAAAAGTGTCGCCTCCTGGGATAAGGCCGTGCGGACTCCTGCCCCCGCGCGCATTGCCGGTTGGGTTTCGCTCGTGCTTTGGGCTGGGGTAATTATTGCCGGCCGTGCCATTGCTTACTACGCGACCGTGAACTAGCGTTCGGAAGGTGCCTGATGATTCACATGTTTTTGCCGTTATTCCGCTGGGTGGATACTTCGTGGCTGAGCCTGGAGATCCGCGCCTCCACATGGCAGTTCGCGGTTTTTGAGATGGTGCACCTTATCGGCCTCACCATGCTGCTCGGCTCGCTGATGGTGCTCGACCTTCGCTTGTGGGGCATGGGCATTCGCCGCCAGCCGGTGGCGGATCTTGCCCGCGACCTACGCGGCTGGCTGCTCAGCGGCATGGCCATCGTCCTCGGTTCCGGTGTTCTGTTGTTTTTCGGCGAGCCCATGAAGCTCTACGGTAGCCAGTCGTTCCATGTCAAGATGCTGCTGCTGGTTCTCGCTCTGGTCTTCCAGTTCACCCTTTTTAGCCGCGTCATCAATGGCCGGAAAAATTCCGCCGCGCTGCCCAGGATCGCCGGCGTCCTCTCGCTGGTCCTGTGGTTCGGTGTGGGTCTGGCCGGCCGCGGAATCGGATTTCTATGAGGACAGCGGGGTGGCGCGAGCTTCATCCTGACCGGGTCTTTTTCACTTGCCCGCCTCGGGGAATCACCCGCTCACGTCATGCTATTGTTGAATGTTCACAGTGCCGTTACCCTTGCATTTCCGGCTGGAACGCTATGAAGGCCCCCTCGATCTTCTGCTGGACCTGATCCGCAAACAGCAGATCGAGATCACCGATATTCCCATAGCCAAAATCACCGCCCAGTATTTGGAATATATGGAGCAGGCGCGCGAGATGGATGTGGATCTCTCCGCCGACTTCGTCTACATGGCGGCCACTCTCATCCATATCAAGTCGCGCATGCTCCTGCCCCGCGACCCGGCCCTCGAAAAACAAGCCGAAGCCCCCGAAGACCCCCGCCAGGAACTGGTCGAGCGCCTGCTCGAACACGAGCGCTTCAAAAACGCCGCCGAAATGCTGCAGCAGAAGCGCCTCATCGAAGAAAACGTCTGGTCCAATCCGCAGATCAGGAAATTCCTTCCCGAAGATACCGATCCCGGCCTTTCGGTAACGTTATTCGACCTCGTAAAAGCCTTTGGCGATGTGCTCGAACGGATCAAAAACCGCCCCGTCTACGAAGTGGCCGGGCCCGATGTCACCGTCTCCGACATGATCCGTTACATTAAGGAGCGGTTCCTCGAAATCGGCCCCGCGGATCCCCTGTTTATCCTCCGCGTTCTCGAAGAGCAACGTTCCCGGCGTGCCATGATCGCGCTTTTTCTCGCGGTTCTCGAACTGGTTCGCATGCAGGCCGTCACGGTCGCGCAGAAAGATCTGTTCGGCGAAATTGCCCTGCAGCGGCACACCCATTTCGACGCGGTCTTTGCCTCCGCCGAGCCCATAGCCCAAATCGAACAGGATTACGCCTAATTCATGGATGAGGATCAAAATCGGCACGAGCCGGCCGTAGCTATCGATGAGTTGATTGAAACCCCGGAGGCCGCAAACGGCGAAGCGCCGGCGGTCTCGCCGGACGATGCCCGCTTGCAGGCTGTGCTGGAGGCCATCGTCTACGTCACGGAGGAGCCGCTCACCGTGGCCCAATTAGCCGCCGCGCTCTCCGCGCCTCCGCCGCGAATTCAGGAAATTCTGCGCCGCCTGGTCGCCGAATTCGAAAAACCGGAGCATGGGATTGCCATTCGCGAAGTGGCCGGCGGCTTCAAGATGGCCACCAAGCCAGAGCATCATGATGCCGTCCGCGAGTTTGTCAAAAGCCTCAAGCCGCCGCTGAAGCTCTCGCTCGCGGCTCTCGAAACCCTCGCCCTGATCGCTTACAAACAGCCGGTCACGTCTCCCGAAATTATGGAAATTCGCGGCGTGCAGGGCGGGGGAGTGCTGAAGACTCTGCTCGACCGCAAACTCATCGCCGTGGCCGGGCGTAAGAACGTGATTGGCAAGCCGGTCCTTTATAAAACCACTAAGGAGTTCCTGCTTCAGTTCGGGCTCAAAGACCTCAGCGAGCTCCCGACCCTTAAGGAATTTGAAGAGATCCGCCGGCTGGCCTTTTCCGATGAGCCGGCGCCCGCGGCCGAAGCACCTCCGGACGGAGCGGCTCCAGCCGAAGCGCCTGCCGGCGAGCCAGAGCTGGCGGCTGGACCCTCTGCCTCGGAGCCGGTAGACCCGGTAAGTGCCGAAGACCCGGCCACTGGCGACCCGGAGAATTGATGGCCGATCGCCTCCAGAAGATCCTCTCCCAGGCCGGCATCGCTTCCCGCCGCCATGCCGAGCGGATGATCCTCGAAGGCCGCGTCACCGTGAACGGCGCCGTGGTCACCGAATTAGGCTCGAAAGCGGACCTGGCGCGAGACAAAATCAAAGTCGACGGCCACCTCCTCCATTCCCCCAAGCGGCACGTTTATCTTGCGCTCAACAAGCCGGATGCGACGGTAACCACGGTTACCGATCCGCAAAACCGCCCCACGGTGATGCAATTGCTTAGAGGGGTGAAGGAGCGCGTTTATCCCGTGGGCCGTCTGGATTATCACAGCGAAGGCCTGCTGCTGTTCACCAATGATGGCGACCTCGCCAACGCTATCACCTCCGCCGCCACCCACCTTCCGAAAACCTACCTCGTGAAGATCAACGGCCCCCTCACCACTGAGCAGGAAGAGCAATTCCGCCACGGGTTGCCGATTTCCGGACAGCGCACCCTCCCGGCGGGTCTGAAGCTTATCCGCCGCGCCGAAAATCCATGGTACGAGGTCCGCCTCTTCGAGGGCCGTAATCAGCAGATTCGCCTGATGTTCAAACATTTGGGCAGATTGGTCGAAAAGTTAAGAAGGGTGAAGATCGGGCCCATCGACCTGGGTCCCCTGAAACCCGGCGAATTCCGTTATTTGAGTTCTGAGGAAGTCGATAAGCTGAAGCGGGCCGTGGTTGCCGAAAGAAAAGCTGCTGATCGAAAGAATCGCCCGTCCAAGGCGTTACACGTATGAAATCACATTGCGAAATTCTGTATTCCGCCCGTACCATCGCAGTGGTAGGGCTCTCCGGCAAGCGCTACCGCCCCAGTTACGGGGTCGCGGAATATCTCCAGCGTTCCGGGTACCGTATCATCCCGGTCAACCCGGAAGAGACCGAGGTTCTGGGCGAGAAGTGCTATCCCGATCTCGATTCGGTGCCCGTGCCCGTGGATGTCGTCGATATTTTCCGCCGCTCCGAATTCGTCCCCGAAGTTGTGGAAGCCGCTATTCGCAAGGGTGCCAAAGCCGTCTGGATGCAGGAGGGCGTCATCCATGAAGAGGCCGCCGAACGCGCCCGCCAAGCCGGTCTGATGGTGGTTATGGACCGCTGCATCCTCAAAGACCATCGCCGCTACGCCCACGCTTCCTGACCGCTCGAGCATCACCCGAAGACTAAGACCGTTTTTCCCACTCCGTCGGAATAATCCCGTAGCATCTCGAACGCTTCTTGCGCCTGCTCCACCCGTAACACGTGCGTCAACAGGAATCGGAAGCGCGTCGGCCGCTCTCTGAGCAAGCGCATTGCCGCGTGTGACTCGCCATTGGAACGGCGCACGTTATAGATGATGAGTTCCTTGCGCCGCGCCAGGTGCCAGTTGAAGGCCGATTCGAGTGTATGGGGAATCCCCGTCACCACCAGCCTGCCGCCGTTCCGCGTAGTCTCCACGCATTCGTTCATCGGGTTTTGGCGGGCCGCGCAATCGATCGTGACATCCACTCCGCGGCCGCCGGTGTCCCGCGCCAGTTCGCCCGCGGTGGAAACTGCCTGCGGATCGATGGCCGCATCCGCACCCGCCTGGATCGCCATTTCGCGCCGGTGCGCCACCGGTTCGATCGCCCACACTCTTCCCGCGCCCGCCATTTTCAGCATCGCGATCGTCAGCAGTCCGATTGGACCGGCGCCAAACACAGCGGCGGTTTCCATTGGTTGCAAGCTGACGAATTTCAAAGCGTGCAGCACCACCGCCAGCGGTTCAAATAGCGTGCCCTCTTCCAGGCTCACATCCGGCGCGAGCGCCAGCAGATTCTCCGCCGGAAGGTTCACGTACTCCCTCAGAAAGCCCGGCATGCCCGCCGAGCTGTGAAACCGCACCCGTTCGCAGATGTTGTGCCGCCCGCTGATGCAAAATTCGCAGTGATAGCAGTAGAGCGCCGGTTCTAAAGCCGCGCGGTCTCCAGCCCTCCAGCCGGTCACGCCCGCTCCCGCGCGAACCACCACGCCGGTAGCTTCATGTCCCAACACCTGCGGGTAATGGCACTCCGCGCCACCGATTCCGCCGGAGGAAAAGCTCAGCAGATCGGACCCGCAGATTCCTACCGCCCCAATTTTAACCTGCACTTCCCCCGGAGCGGGATCGGGGACTCGATGCGTAGCTAAACGGATTCTGCCTGGCTGCACTAACTCCGCCGCTCTCATTCACGCGCCCTCCGAGCTATCGCCGCCCGAACCTCGCGGCAAACCAAAGTATAGCCCGCGCGCTGTGCCATACTGAACGAGTTAGAGTATTTCCATGCTTTCCCGCCGTACGTTCGCCAAAACCCTGCTCACCGCTCCGTGGATTCTTCGCGCGCAAACCGGCCCCCTAAAAGGGCGCATCAAGATCGACACCGAACGGACCATCGGGGAAATAGATCCTAAAATCTATGGAAACTTCATCGAGCACCTCGGCCGCTGTATCTACGGCGGCGTGTTCGAAGAAAACTCGAAGCTCGCCGATGCCCGCGGTTACCGCCGCGATGTGCTCGATGCGGCCAAAAAACTCCATGTGACGCTGCTGCGCTGGCCCGGCGGCAATTTCTCCTCCAACTATCACTGGCGGGATGGCATCGGCCCGCGCGACCAGCGCCCGCCGCGCCTCGAAATGGCCTGGGGCACGGTGGAAAGCAACCGCTTCGGCACCCATGAGTTCCTCGACTATGCCGAAATGTTGGGCGCCGAGCCGTACATCTGCGCCAATCTGGGAACCGGCACGTGGCTCGAAGCCCAGCAGTGGGTGGAGTATTGCAATTCTTCCGAAGACACCGCCGTCACCCGCCAGCGCCGCCAAAACGGCCGGCGCGATCCGTGGAAAGTCACCTACTGGGGTCTGGGCAATGAGATGGATGGCCCCTGGCAGATGGGCCATCGCACCGCCGAAGACTATGGCAAGTTCGCGCTCGAAGCCGCCAAGCTGATGAAGTGGACCGACCCGAATGTGAAGCTCATCGCCGCCGGCTCTTCCAATTTCGGCCCCGGATCGGATTGGACCGGCTGGAACCGTACCGTGCTCGACTTTCTGAAAGATCACGCGGATTATCTCTCCCTGCACATGTATGTAGGGAACACGCAGAACGACTTTGCCGATTTCACTGCCAGTTCGCTCGAACTGGCATCCCGCCTGAAAACGGCCGAGGGGCTGATCGATGCCGCCCTCTCCGGCACGCGCAACCGCCGCATCTACGTGGCCTGGGATGAGTGGAACGTGTGGTACCGCGCGCGCGGCTCAAACGAGCGCGGCCGCCGCATTCTCGAGGAACACTATAACCTCGAAGACGCGCTGGTCGTCGCCACCTTTCTGAATACATTCGTCAACCACGCGCACCTCGTCAAGATCGCCAACATGGCGCAGTTGGTAAACGTCATCGCGCCCATTTTCACGAATGAAAACGGGCTTTATTTGCAGACCATCTACTACCCGCTCGCGCTTTTCGCCAACCACACCCGCGGCAAAGCGCTCGAACTGTTCGTCGATGTTCCCAAGTATAAAAGCCGCCGGTTCGATGATATTCCCTATCTCGATACCTCGGCCAGCCTCGACAACGGCTCACTAGTCGTGAACGTAGTCAACCGGCACAAAGACCAGCCCATCGAGACCGAACTCGAGCTGGAAGATAAGCAATTCGCCGGTCCGGCCAATGTCACCGAAGTCAATGGGCCCGATATCAAAGCGGAGAATAACTTCGATGCCTCGCCCGTAAAACCGGTCGAACGCTCCGTGCCGGCCCAGGGCAAGACACTCCGCTACAGCCTCCCGCCGCATTCTTACACCATGCTGCGCGCGCAGGTATCCTGACTCCGGGTTTGGTTGGACCTGCATGGTGTCTTCAAGGTCGTGTTGCGAGGCGCTGGAGCGCGGCGGCAATCGGCCGGCATAATCGGTGCGCCTCGCCTGCCAGGAGCATGAAGCCGTAGTGCTCATAAAAGTGTTGCACCGCGTCGTCCTTGGCATCCACCAGCATGGCGCGGCGCACGAGGAACACCGCTGACCCGTGTTAGGCCGTCTTTGATCGCGAGGGTTTACTGAGGCGAATCAGGTGAGCGGCCGCAGGGCGTTCTGGCATTGTTCGTGAAGCGAGAGGGCTCTGCTGGCGAGCCCTTCGAGGAATAGCCGACCGGGACTCATTGCGGACGATCAGAAGGCCTTGATAGCGCCGGCCCACGGCAAGCCGCCCAAGCAACACTGCCGGAACGACAGGATAGCGTGGCAGCTTCCTGGCAATCTCTGGGCTTCCAGGCGCGTGGATCGGCTCTTTCGTTGCGGCATTGATAGCACCGGGTTCTCGCGGGCTTTCGACGTACAATTCACGCGGGACGGTAGCCCCTCACCTCTGCCCGTAATACGCCTTCGGCCCGTGCTTGCGAAAATAATGCTTATTCCGCAATGCCACCGGGAGCGGCCCGGCCAGGGGATTGATGGTCAGCGTCTGCCAGGCCATCGCCGCCAGTTCTTCCACAATTACCGCCGTGTGCACCGCCTCTGTCACCGACCCGCCCCAGCAGAACGGTGCGTGCCCGTGCACCAGCGCGGCGGGCCAACCCAATGGATCCCGTCCTTCGAGCAATCGGATAATCGCCGCGCCGGTGTTGGCCTCGTAATCGGAACGGATCTCCTCGGGCGTCAGCGGCGCCGTCACCGGCACCGCGCCGCAGAAGTAGTCTGCGTGCGTGGTGCCGAAGCACGGGATCTCGCGCCCGGCTTGTGCCCAGGCAGTCGCGTGGCGCGAGTGCGTGTGCACCACGCCGCCGATCGTTGGAAACGCGCGGTATAGCGCGGCGTGCGTGTCCAGATCCGACGAGGGACGCAGCGATCCCTCTACCACTCGCCCCTCCAGATCGGTAATGACCATCGCTGCCGGCCGCAGTTCCTCATACGCAACACCGCTGGGTTTGATCACCAGCAGTCCTTCCGCGCGCGAAACGGCGCTGGCATTGCCGAACGTGTACATCACCAGCCCGCGCCGCGCCAGTTCCAGGTGGGCTTCGTATACCTCAGTCCGCAGCGCTTGTAACATTTGTTGCTTCCCTCGATCCTCCCGCCGCTCCTTCCGCCGAACGCGCCGCGATCCGCCGCAATTCGGGCAGTACGTCGCCTATGGCCGCCCGTTCGGATTGCGGCCGGCCCAGCCCGAAATACAGCCCGCGAAACAACGGATAAAGCTGCGCATAAACAGCCGCGGCCCGCGGCTCCGGTTGCACCACGATGTGCCCCGGGCAGAGCGCGTCCTGTGCTTCTTCAATTGTGCGAAACGCTCCCGCGGCCAGAAACGCGAAAATGGCCGATCCCAGGCTGGTCACATCGCCTTTCGGAACCAGGATCGGCTTGTTCATCGCGTTGGCGTAAACCTGGTTCAGCACGGGATTGCGCTGGGGAACGCCGCCGCCATTGATAATCCGCCGGACCGGCACGCCATGCTCCTCCATGCGCTCCAGGATGATGCGGGTGTGAAACGCTGTGCCTTCAATCGCGGCGAAGAGTTCATCCTGCGCCGTATGTGTCAGCCGCCAGCCCAAGGTTACGCCGCCCAGTTCCGCATTCACCAGCACCGTGCGGTCGCCGTTGTCCCAAGTCAGGCGCAGCAGTCCAGTTTGGCCGGCCTGATATCGTTCCAGGCCGCGAGACAGTTCGCCCACCGTCTGGCCCGCGCGCCGCGCGATGGCTTCGAAAATATCGCCTGTTGCGGACAGGCCGGCTTCGATTCCAACGCGCGCCGGATCGATCGAGCCGGCCACCACCCCGCACACACCAGGAATCAGTTCCGGTCTTTCGGCAATCGCCATGATGCACGTCGAAGTGCCCACCACATTCACCACATCGCCCAGCCGCACGCCGGCGCCAATTGCATCCCAGTGCGCATCGAACGCGCCCACCGGCAGGGGAATACCGGCGCGCAACCCCAGCTTCTCGGCCCACGCGGGCGAGAGGCGTCCGGCGATCTGATCGGAGACTGCGTAGCGCCCGCCCAGTTTCGCGCGTACGCCTGCCAGCAAAGGATCCACGCCCGCCAGAAACTCTTCCGGCGGCAGCCCGCCCAGCGCCGCATTCCACATCCACTTGTGACCCATTGCGCACACGCTGCGCGCAACCTGTGCCGTGTCCCGAACCCCGGTGAGTGTAGCCACCGCCATGTCGCAATGTTCCAGCGCGGTGGCAAAACGCGCCCGCTTTTGCGGATTATGCCGCAGCCAGTGGAGCAACTTGGCAAAACCCCATTCCGATGAATAGACGCCGCCGCACCAGCCGATGGCCTCCAGCTTCCGGCCATGCGCGGCTGCCGTGATCTCCCCGGCCTCTTCCCACGCGCGGTGGTCGCACCACAGATAATAATCGTCCAATGGTTCCAGACGATCGTCTACCGGAATCACGCTCGACCCCGTAGTATCGATAGCCATGGCCTCGATCGCGCCGCCCGCAATCCCGGCATTCGCCAGCGCGGCATGCATGGCTTCCTTTAGCGCCCGCATGTGTTCCGCGTGGCTCTGCGTAGCATAGTCGGGATCGTCGCGCTTGCGGACCAGCGGATATTCCGCGGCGCCCGCCCCGAGCCGCCCCCGCGCGCTGTCGAAAATCGACACCCGCACGCTTAGCGTCCCGAAGTCCACTCCCGCAACGATGCTCATAGGCAAGCTTCAGCTCTCATCGCCGCATCTCAGTCATGCCGATGCACATCCCAGCCCAGATACCGCTTCGTAGCTTCGTGTACGGCATCCGCCACCGTGGCCAGATTCGCGGCCACGTGGTGCTCGAAGCCCTGCTCGCAGATGTAATGCAGCAACTGCTGCATCCGCGGGATGCGGACCACGCCGGCGCCGCCAAATGTTTCCAGCGGATCGTCCGTGAACTCGCCTTCTCCCACATAGCCGCGGATCGTGCCCGCGCGATCGTCGGTCGAAAATCGTGCGAAACTCATGGGCCCGGCTTTCACCCGCCCCACGCAGGTGCCGTACGTATTTTCTTTCCCCACCGTTCCGGCAATGATCTGTTGAAAATCCATCCGCACTTCATTAAAGAAGTGCTTGGGCAGGTTGCTGCAATGGAAGCACACCGCCTTGTCGGGATCGCCGCCGTAATTGTTGTTCCAATCGAGCAGCGCGCTGGGCGTTTCCGAAGCGAGCTGCAGCGCGTGCATCCCCACCACCCCGCAGATATCCACCTCGCATGCGCTCGAAAGCAGATTGTCGCTCATCATGCTCATTACGGTGCAAGGCACCACGCCGAAAAACTCTTCCAGAGATGTCCAGCATTGAATAGCGCTGATCCGGCACTCCGTCTGCCGCATCCACTCTTCGATCACCGCGCCCAGCTTGGCCATCTTAACCAGGGCCTCGCAGGGTACGCTGCCGCTCGCCACATACCGGCGGATCTGCTCCAGCTTTGCTTGAGCCGCGGGGTCGCCGTCGCTCATCCGCCGAATGCGGCCGAGAATTTCCGAAAGATCGATCGGTTCAACCGAAATGCCGTGCGCTTCGAGCAGCTTTTCGCTATACCGCACCGTGTTGAAAGCCGCCGGCCGCGCGCCGATGGCGCCTATGCGCAATCCGCGAAAGCCCCGCACTACCCGGCAAATCGCGGCAAAGCGGTCCAGGTCGCCGCGGAACGTAGCGGAATCGGGCGCTTCCGTGTGCAGCGTGGTGAGCGAGTACGGAATGCCGTACTGTTTCAGGTTGTTGCACACCGACATCTTCCCGCAAAAGCTGTCGCGCCGGTCGCGGATGCTCATTTGGCCAGGCGTGTCCGGCGTGGCCTGAACCAGCACCGGAACGCGCAGGCCCGCCATGCGCAGGGTGTCGGCAATGGCCCGTTCATCGCCGAAGTTCGGCAGCGTCACAATCACGCCGTCGATCGACTCGCTATGCTTTCGGAACAAAGCGGCGCAGCAGCCTGCTTCGGCGCGTGTCTCCACGGCGCCGGATTTCGTGTCCTCCGGGCCCGGAGCCACCACACCATAGCCGGCTCCTTCCAGAACTCGAATCATTTCACGGCGGCCGCTGCTGGCCAGGTGATCCGGGAAGAACCCCCGGTTGCCCACAATCACACCGAAGGTGACCGGGCGCTGCGTGGCGGAAGGCATTAGATCTCAGTTTATAATCTTATGCATGTCCAGCAAAGCTACTTACGATGACGCGAATCTGCTGTTGCGCCTCTATGAGCTGCGGCGCGAAGAGACCATGCGCAAAGCCCGCCAGTGGCTCTTCTCGTTCTCCCCAAATAATCCCGAGCACATCCAGAAGCTGCAAGACCGGAGCAGCCAGGAAAACGCGTATTTCCGCATGGTGACAAGCTATTGGGATATGGCGGCGTCGTTTGTCACTTCAGGCGTGCTGAATGAGGAATTATTCCTGCAGAACAACGGCGAGTTGCTGTTCGTTTGGGAGAAAAGCCGCGCGGCGATCGAGCAGTCGCGGGCGATGATGAAGAACCCGAATTACATGAAGAACCTGGAGACCGTCGCCCAGGCTGCGATCAAGCGCATGGGGCCTGAGGGGTACGAGTCCTGGTCCGCGATGGTACGCGGCGCGGCCTCGGCCACGCAGCGATAAAGTCTAGCGATAAGGCGGCGTTTCGGGAGCGGCGCTTCCTCAGCGCCGCCCTCCAATAAATACCGCCGGCTCCATCTCAAAGTCTCTCTGGCACTCCGGCGAGCAGAAATAGTGAGTCTGGCCGGCATACTCCGTCTTCGCGGCGGCCCGGTTCTGCTCCACTGTCTTGCCGCAGACCGGGTCCACCGCCCTCACTGGGGAATTGTTTCCATAATCTTCCAGGCCGAAATGTCCGTACGTGCTGCCTTCTCCCACTGCAATCCTCCCATTTCGATTGTGGCGCGCCCTGGCGAGCGCGAGCGGGCAGCGCGGTGCTCTATAGCACCGGCGCTCCAGCGTGCTTCGTTTCACCGGGCAGCATGGTTTCTCCCGGCGGCGGCCATGTTACTCACCACCAGCTGCTTGCCCACCCGGAACTCCGGATCGGCCCGCAACACCCTGCCGAAGCATCCGGCCGCCTCCTCCGGCCGTCCCAATGCGACCTGGCATAAGAGAAATCCTCGAAAAGTCGGACAGACCCGGCGTGATATACCAGCGCATAGAGCTAGGGCCTCCGCCAGTTTATTTTTCGCTTCCGAAGCCCCGCCGAGCTCCGCGCAGATGGCCGAACTCCACTCTCTGGTTGCCGCCCCGCCGCAATTTTGAGCTTGCCCTAAGCCGTGCGCATCGCTTCCGTCTTATCGGCGGAAATCGCGGCCTGCGCGGCAGCCAGGCGGGCAATGGGTACGCGATAAGGCGAGCAGGAAACGTAGTCCATTCCCACCCGGTAGCAGAACTGCACGGAGCTGGGTTCGCCGCCGTGTTCGCCGCAGATGCCCACTTCCAGATCGGGGCGGGTCCTGTGTCCGGCTTCCACCGCCATCTTGATGAGTGAGCCGACGCCTTCCTGATCGAGCACGGCAAATGGATCGCTCGTCCAGATTTTCCGGTCCTCGTAATCTTTGCGGAAACTGGTGTAATCGTCGCGCGAGATGCCGAGCGTGGTTTGTGTCAGGTCGTTGGTGCCGAAGCTGAAGAACTCCGCCTCCTCGGCTACGCACGCGGCCGTAATCGCCGCGCGTGGAATTTCGATCATGGTGCCGACCAGGTATTTCAGATCCGGCATACCGGCCTTCTCCAATACCTCCTTAGCCACTTCCACCACGATCTTTTTCTGATTCTGTAATTCCTTGGCGCCGCCTACCAGCGGGATCATCACTTCGGGAATCACCTTCACCCCCTTTTTGGCCACTTCGACGGCCGCTTCGAAAATCGCCCGGGCCTGCATTTCGGTGATCTCCGGATACGTAATGCCTAAGCGGCAGCCGCGGTGACCGAGCATGGGGTTGAACTCGTGCAGTTCCTCCACGCGCTTCAGCAGATCCGGCAATACCGTCTTCAAAGTTTTCACTTCCGCGCCGAACCGCTCGTACTTCGCCACCAGTTCGCGTTTTTTTTTGATATCGGCATAGGGGAGCACCGCGATATCCACCATGAGCTCTTCCCGCTTGGGGAGGAACTCGTGCAGCGGCGGATCGAGCGTCCGGATCACCACCGGGAAGCCATCCATCGCCTTGAACAATCCGGTGAAGTCCCGCCGCTGCATGGGCAGCAGCTTGGCCAGGGCCTTGCGGCGGGTCTTTTCATCGCGGGCCAGAATCATGGCCTGCATGTGCGGAATGCGGTCTTCGGCGAAGAACATGTGCTCGGTGCGGCAGAGGCCGATGCCTTCCGCCCCGAATTTACGAGCCACCTGCGCGTCGCGCGGGATATCCGCGTTCGCACGCACACCGAACTTGCCGCGGAACTGGTCGGCCCATCCCATGAAGGTGGCCAGTATCCCGGAGTTGGGGTCGGGCTCCTGGGTAGCGGCCTGGCCTTCGAAAACCTCGCCCGTCGAGCCATCGAGCGAAATCCAGTCGCCCTCCTTCAGCACGATGTTCTGGCCGCCGGCGGTCACGCTCACCACCCGCTTGTGCTCATCTACGTTAAATGCTTCCGCCCCGGCCACGCACGGCGTGCCCATGCCGCGGCAAACCACCGCCGCGTGGCTGGTCATGCCGCCGCGCGAAGTAAGAATGCCTTTGGCGACTTCCATCCCGTGAATGTCGTCGGGCACGGTCTCTTTGCGCACCAGCACCACCGCCTCTTTCTGCTTCGCCATCTCGACGGCATGATCGGCGGTGAACACGATCCGGCCGACCGCCGCGCCCGGAGAAGCCGGCAGACCGATTGCCAACTGCCGCAGCGACTTCTTCGCTTTCGGATCGAGCACGGGGTGCAGAAGCTGATCGAGCTGCTGCGGCTCGACCCGCAGCACGGCCTCTTCCTTGGAGATCAGATTCTCTTCCACCATGTCCACCGCGATGCGCACTGCCGCCGGACCCGTGCGTTTGCCGTTGCGCGTCTGCAGCATGTACAGCTTGCCTTCCTGCACGGTAAACTCGAAATCCTGCACGTCGCGATAGTGCTTCTCCAGCATGCTGGTGATTTCGCGAAGCTGGTTGTACACTCCTAAATTCCACTTCTCCAGTTCGGAAATCGGCAGCGGCGTGCGGATTCCGGCCACTACGTCTTCGCCCTGCGCGTTCGGCAGAAACTCGCCGTAAAAGGCCTTTTCGCCGGTGGCCGGATTGCGCGTGAAGCCCACGCCGGTGGCGGAAGTTTCGCCCAGGTTGCCGAAAACCATGGCCTGCACGTTCACCGCCGTGCCGATGTCATCGGGGATCTGGTTCATGCGCCGGTAATGAATCGCGCGCGGATTGTTCCACGAGCGGAATACGGCATCGCGGGCGCCGACAAGCTGTTCGAGCGCGTCCTGCGGAAACGGCGTGCCGGTCTTTTTTTCAACCAGCTTCTTGTAGCCGGCGATCACCTGCTTCAGGTCTTCCGCGGTCAAGCCGGTATCGAGCTTTGCCTTGGCTCTTTTCTTCTGGCCGTCAAAAATGGCTTCAAACTCGTCCTTGGGAATCCCCAGCACTACATTGCCGTACATCTGGATGAACCGGCGGTAGCAATCGTAGGCGAAGCGCGGGTTATTGCTCTTGGTTTCGAGCGCCTTGACGGTCTGATCGTTCAAGCCCAGGTTCAGAATGGTATCCATCATGCCCGGCATGGAGAACTTGGCGCCCGAGCGGACGCTCACCAGCAACGGGTTTTCGACATCTCCCAGCCGCTGGCCCATGCGCTCTTCGAGCACCCGCAGCGCCCGCAGCATTTCCTCGTGAATCTCCGGGGGGACCGAGTTGTGGTTCTCAAAATAGAGGTTGCAGGCCGCGGTAGCGATGGTGAACCCAGGCGGCACTGGCAGCCGGGCGCGCGACATTTCGGCCAGCCCGGCGCCCTTACCCCCGAGCACATCTTTCATTTTTCCATCGCCATCAGCCGTCTCGTTGCCGAACAGGTAGACGTATTTGTTCATAAGTGCCTCCAGATGCAAGAAGTCAGAAGACAGGAGTCAGGAGCCAGAATAAACATCCGGTGCCGCAACGGAGCGCAATTCCCGCTCCTGACTCGTGTCTCCGGACTCCTGTCTCCTTGCTTCATAGTTATGCTGTAGTAACGATCTCCGAAAAATCGGCTATCGTGGAGAATTCTTTCAGCAGCGCACTGAGCAGCGCCAGCCGGTTCTGCCGGATGCGCGCATCCGGCGCATTGACCAGAATCTTGTCGAAGAACAGATCGACTTTGGGGCGGAGCCGCGAAATCACTTTTTCGATCGGCTGGCCCTGAATCTTGCGGTATTCGTCGTAAAGCTGGCGTTCCGGGCCGTCTTCGAGCAGCGCTTCGTCAATCGCGTGGCCACCCGCGAATTTCGCCTGTTCCAGAATGTTGCGGATGCGCTTGAAACTGGCCGCCAGCGGTTCGAAATCGGGGGTGGGGCGCAGGGCTTGAATACGCGCTAGCCGCTTTTCCAGATCCACCAGGTTGCTCCATCCGGCCGCCATGGCGGCGTTCACCTCGTCGTATTGGAAACCGCGGATCTCTTTGAAGTAGAACTTGACGCGCTCTTCGAGGAACAGGCGCAACTGCTGATCGCCTCCCACGAAATCGAGCAGGGGAATCTCCCATCGGCCCTCCACCAGAATCTTCACGACGCCTTGCGCGGCGCGGCGTAGCGCAAACGGATCGCGGGAACCGGTGGGGATCAATCCGGCCTGGAAACAGCCGCGCAGTGTGTCCAGCTTATCGGCTAGGGCGACAATCTGGCCGGCCGCGTTGCGCGGTATCGCATCGTCCATGCTTTCCGGCTTGTAGTGATCGTAGATCGCCTGCCACACTTCTTCCGGCTCGCCCTGCGCCTGCGCGTACAGGCCGCCGACGACGCCCTGCAATTCCGTGAATTCTTTGACGAGCTCGGTGGTGAGATCGCACTTGGAAAGTTCCGCCGCGCGGATCGCGTGGGCATCGCCCCCCAGCTCGCGGGCGAGTATCATCATGCGGCCGGTTTTTTCCAGGTACGTTCCCAGCTTCGCTTGAAAAGTAACGTGCGCCAGGTCTTCGGTCCGGTCGGCCAGCTTCTTTTTCTGGTCCGTTTCCCAGAAGAAGCGCGCGTCGTTGAAGCGGGCGCGCAGCACGCGCTCGTTGCCGTGGCGAACCAGCCCTTCCGGATCGGCGTCGATGTTCATCACCGCTACGAATTCGGGCGCCAATTTGCCGTTTTTATCCATCACCGAAAAATACTTCTGGTGATGGCGCATCACCGTGACCAGCACCTCTTCGGGCAGCTCCAGAAACCTGGGGTCGAAGCTGCCGCGAATGGCCGTGGGGTATTCGGTGATATAGACCAGGGTTTCGAGCAGCGCGTTATCCTGCTTCACGCGCAAGCCCGCCATTTCCGCGCGAATCTTGTTGCGACGCTCCTCGGCGGAGAGAATCACGTAATGATCGCGCAAGCGCCGCTCGTAATCGCCAATGCTCACCGCGATCTCCGGCGATCCCAGGCGGCGATGGCCGCTCGTCAAAAAGCCGGAGCGCACGCCGGCCAGCGAGAATGGCACCACCTCTCCACCCAGCAGCGCTAACAGCCAGCGAATGGGGCGGATGAAGCGCGGGCCGCCTTTGCCCGTCCAATACATGGTCTTGGGAAAGTAGATTCCGAGGATCGTCTCTGGCAGCGATTCCGCCAGCAGGTCTATCGTCCGCCGGCCGGCGATCTTTTTCACGAAGCTGAAATAGGTACCCTTGGGTGTGGTTTCTTGAGCCAGATCTTCCGCGCGGACGCCCTGCTTGCGGGCGAATCCGGCAACCGCTTGCGGCGGCGCCGAAACCGCCGGCCCCAACACGCGCTCCTCGGTATCGGGCTGCCGCTCCGGCAGGCCTTCCGCGCGCAGAACCAGGCGCCGCGGTGTAGCATCCAGGCGCACGGTTTCGTGCGGGATCGCCGTCTTCTCAAATAGCATGTGCAGGCTCTCGAGCGCCCCGGGAATCATCCAATCCGGAATCTCTTCGGTGCCGATTTCGAGCAGAAAGGGCAGACTCACGCCGTCA
>Ga0070737_10003366_pt1 | contig 17410 bp, 19 predicted proteins | sample Coa_R1_10_FD_66438 | JGI IMG/M metagenome (GOLD analysis project Ga0070737, IMG submission 66438) | Surface soil microbial communities from Centralia Pennsylvania, which are recovering from an underground coalmine fire - Coalmine... | ecosystem: Environmental > Terrestrial > Soil > Unclassified...
CCCCCCTAGGCGCCCGGTCGCCACGGGGGGCTAGACTGTAAGGTGCTTGCGGGCGGTGCGGATGCAGCGCGTGCAGGCGTGAAGCGAGCGCGCCACGCCGTTGATCACGACGGCGGTCTTCTGGATATTCGGCAGCCAACGGCGCGACGTCTTCCGGTTCGAGTGGCTGACGTTATGCCCGAAGCTCGGCTTCTTGCCACAGATCTCGCAACGACGACGCATGGTATTCACTCCTCGGGGGGCAATGCCCGCCAGCGGACACAGCAACAGCGCGCACCGTGGCGCGGGAGCGGCGCGCGCTGCGCCTCTATCCTACCAGGCGGGCGGGAGACTCGGCAAACAGCCCCCCAGCCGCCGGCGTGCTGGAGGGCCGCGTGAGACCGCATCCCGTCGCACCCGCGCGCTCGCCGGAGGCAACGGAGTTCGCGCGCTTGCGCCAGATCCTCGCCTACGAGGAGCGCGGCGGCTACCGCGACCGCACAGTGATCGGGGGGTTGGCACCATACGCGCGCAAGCTCGGCGAGCGCCTGCGCGCCGCCGGCGCCCCAGCGGCCGCACTGGCGCGGGCGGCACGTGTCGCGGCCGTGCTGGCCCGCTACGGAGAGCTATCGCCCGCCGCGCGGGCCGAGGCGCTCGCCGCCGCGCGCGCTGCCTTGGACGCCCCGCTCAATGGCCCGAGTACCACGCCGCTCGAGCAGGCACCAGCGCCGCCGGTGCGGCCGGTGCGCGCGCGCCGCGTGGAGGCCGACTTCCCCGCGCCCGACCAGCCGCTCACGGCGATCCCCGGCGTGGGCGCCCAGCGGGCGCGGCTACTGGCGCGGTTGGGGCTGCACACGGTCGGCGACCTGCTACGCCACTTCCCGCTGCGCCATATCGAGTACCCGCCCCCGACGCGGGCCAGCGAGCTGTTCTTCCAGCCAGTGGGCAGCTTCGAGGGCGTCGTGCGCCGCGTGGACGTGCAGCGCACCGCTCGCGGCTTGCAGCGCACGGCGGTAACCCTCGCTGACGCCACCGGCGAGGTCGAAGCGGTGTGGCTGCGCGCGGGCTACGGCCTGCGCTTCCAGCCCGGCCAGCGGCTGGCCGTGAGCGGCGCGCTGACGCTGCTAGGGCGGCGGCTAGTGTTCGATAACCCCGACTGGGAGCCGGCCGACCAAGGGCCGCTGCACACCCGCGGCCTGGTTCCGGTGTACCCGGCGACCAAGGGGCTGGCGCAGCCCTGGCTACGCGAGCTGGTCGCCCGCGCCGTGGACCGCTGGGCCGACGCGGCCGCGGACCCACTGCCCGCCTGGCTGCGGGAAGCCGAGGGCCTGCCCCCGCGCGCGGCCGCCCTGCGCGCCATCCACTTCCCCACCACGCGGGAGGAGGCCGCACGGGCCCGGCAGCGGTTCGCCTTCGACGAGCTGCTGCTGATGCAGCTGGCCATCGGCCTGCGGCGCCGCGCCGCCGAGCAAGTCGCGGGCCGCGCCCTGCCCACGCCCGTGGCGCTGCTCGACGCCTTCCGCGCGGCGCTGCCGTTCCGGCTCACAGCGGCCCAGGAGCGCGTGCTAGCCGAGATCGGCCACGACCTGGCCCGCTCGCGACCGATGACGCGCTTGCTCCAGGGCGAGGTGGGCTCGGGCAAGACGGTGATCGCCGCGGCGGCGATGCTGGTCGCCGTGGCCGCCGGCGCCCAGGCCGCGCTGATGGCGCCGACCGAGATCCTGGCCGAGCAGCACGCCCGCACGGTGCGCACGCTGTACGAGCGGGCAGCCGACGTGCTGCGGGCCCACCTGGGCCGTGTGCCGCGGGTGGTACTGCTCACAGGCCGGCTGAGCGCCAGCGAGCGCCGTCAGGTGCGCACCGCCGCGGCCACCGGCCACGTGGACATCGTGATCGGCACGCAGGCGGTGATCCAGGAGGGCGTCGCGTTCCGCGACCTGGCACTGGCGATCGCCGACGAGCAGCACCGCTTCGGGGTACGTCAGCGACTGGCCCTGCGCGAGAAGGGCGCCTGCCCACACCTGCTGGTGATGACCGCCACGCCCATCCCGCGCACGCTCGCCCTGACGCTGTACGGCGACCTCGATCTGTCGCGGCTGGACGAGCTGCCGCCGGGCCGCCAGCCGATCCGCACGGTGCTGCTGCGCCCCGACGAGCGCGCTCACGCCTACGAGCGGCTGCGGCGCGAGGTGGCCCAGGGGCGCCAGGGCTACGTGATCTGCCCGCTGGTGGAGGACTCGCCGCACCTGGAAGCGCGCGCGGCGACGGAGGAGTACGAGCGCCTGCGCCACGGCGCCCTGCGCGGGCTGCGCCTCGGGCTGCTGCACGGTCGGCTGCGCAGCGAGGAGAAAGAGGCCGTGATGGCCGCGTTCCGCGATGGCGCGCTCGACGTGCTGGTGGCTACGGCGGTGGTCGAGGTAGGGGTGGATGTGCCGAATGCTACCATGATGATCATCGAGGGCGCCGAGCGCTTCGGCCTGGCCCAGCTCCACCAGTTCCGCGGGCGCGTCGGCCGCGGCGAGCATCCCGCGATCTGCGCGCTGATCGCCCAGACGACTGCGGCCGAGGCGCTGGAGCGGTTGCAGATCGTGGCGGAGACGAGCGACGGGCTGGCGCTGGCCGAGGCGGACCTACGCCTGCGGGGGCCGGGCGACTACTATGGGTTGCGCCAGAGCGGGTTGCCCACGTTGCAAGTGGCCAGCCTGGGCGACCTAGAGCTGATCGAGCGCACGCGCGCCGCCGCCACGCGCCTGCTGGAGGCCGATCCCGCGCTGGCGCGGCCGGAGCACGCGGCGTTGGCCCGCGCGGTGCGCGACTACCTGACGCAGGTCGGCGACCCGAGCTAGGAAAAACGCCCATGCGCGTCATCGCAGGACGCCGCCGCGGCACGCTGCTGCGCGTGCCACCCGGCAGCCCGATTCGCCCCACGGCCGACAAGCTGAAGGCGGCGATGTTCTCGATCCTCGAGGCCGAGGCGTACAAGCGCGGGGTGCTGCTGCCCGAGGACGTGCCGCCGGGCGCGATGCTGGCCGGGATAGCCTGGCCGGTAGTGCTCGACCTGTACGCCGGCTCGGGCGCGCTGGGGATCGAGGCGCTCAGCCGCGGCGCGCGCTGGGCGGAGTTCGTGGAGCACGACCCGGAGGCGCGCAAGGTGCTGCGGGCCAACTTGGCCCGCACGGGCTTCGCCGAGCAGGCGGCGGTCCACGCGCTCAGCGCCGCAGCGGCGGTATCGACACTGCGGCGGCGCTATGATTTAATACTGCTGGACCCGCCCTATGGTGACCCAGAAGCGCCGCAGGTGTTCGCGGCGCTGGCGCGCTCGGCGCTGTTCGGGCCGCACAGCGTGGTGGTGTGGGAGCACCCGCGCTCGCTGGTGCCCCCGGCCGAAGAGGGAGCGCTGTATCTCTACAAGACGCGCTACCACGGGGCCAGCGGCGTGTCCATCTACCTCCCCCGCGCGCCCGCCACGGGTCAGGGCAGCCCGGCGAGCGAATCCTGAGCGGTGACGCGCGCTGCCGCCCGAGCGCGCGATCCCCCGGAGAGGAGGCCCCCCACGCGCCGCGCAATCTACCCGGGAACGTTCGACCCGCCCCACAACGGACACCTGGACGTGATCCGCCGGACCGCTCGGCTGTTCGACGAGGTGATCGTGGCAGTGAACGAGCGCACGAGCAAGACGATCTTGTTCGAGGCGGAGGAACGCGTGGCCCTGCTGCGTGAGGCGGTCCGCGAGCTGCCCAACGTGGTCGTCGAGCCGTACCGCGGCTTGACCGTCGAGTACGCGAGCGCTCGTCAGGCCTGTGCCATCGTCCGCGGGCTGCGGGCCACCGGCGACTTCGAGTTCGAATACCAGATGGCGCTGATGAACCGGCACCTGCGCGGGGAGATCGAGGGCGTGTTCCTAATGACCTCGCTGACCTACGCGCACATCAGCTCGTCGCTGGTCAAAGAGATCGCTCGGCTGGGCGGGAGCCTGGCTGGGCTGGTGCCCGACCACGTGGCCGCCGCGCTGGCGCGCAAATTCCAGGCGCCGGTCGGCTAGCCGGCCGCGCCGGGAGCCGGGGTCCGTTATACTGCTGAGATAGCGGGCCTTTCCGGCAAGCAGCCTGGCCCAGTCCCCCAGGTGGCGCGGCGGGCCGCACTCCGGTGCCCCCCGCAGGGGTCCCGCTGTGGCGGCGGCGATGGCCCGGGGCAAGCCGAGAGGGGGTGGCAGGCATCGACATCCTGTACTTGCTCGACCGTCTGGAAGAGGTGCTCAACTCGGGCTCGCGGGTGCCCTTCATGGGCTCGCGCACGCTGATCGACGAGCAGGAGTGCCTCGATATTCTCGACCAGATCCGCGTGGCGCTGCCCGAGGAGATCAAACAGGCCCGGCGGGTAACCGCCGAGCGTGACAGTATCCTCGCCGAGGCCGAGGCGCGGGCCCAGCAGATCATCCGCGAGGCGGAGGAGCGCGCCGCCGAGAAGGTGCAGGAGCACGCGCTCGTGCGGCAAGCCCAGGCGCGCGCCGAGCAGATCGAGGCCGAGGCCGAGCGCCGCTGCGCCGAGATGCGCCGTGAGGCCGACGAGTACGTCTACGAGACGCTGCTGAACCTGGAGCGCGATCTCGACCAGCTGTTGCAGACCGTGCGCAAGGGCACTCGTGCTCTGCGGGGCGCTACCGAGAGTGGCTATCCCTCGCGGCGCGCCGGCCCCGCCAGTTGAGCTCGCAGGGCCTAGGCGCGTATACTAGTAGCGTTCTGTTTCTCCCGCCGGCTGGCGGCTTTTTTCTGCCCGCCCCGGGTGGGGCGGGCCCAACCGGGTTCGGGGGATCGCATCGAGGCTACCTATGCTCGCGTTCCATGTCGCGCAACTACTGCAAGCGCCGCAAGGCACCACTCGCCACCACACCTATGAGGTGGCCGCCGAGGAGTTCGCCGATCTGGCCCTGATCCGCTCGGTGCGCGGGGAGGTCACGCTGATCAACCTCGGCCGCAGCATCCTGGCCGACGCCACCTACGAGAGCGCCGTGCGTGCCGAGTGTGGGCGCTGCCTAGAGCCGACGGAGGTCGTGCTCCGCGGACGGCTCCAGGAGGAGTTCGTCCCCACGGTCGATGTGCGCACGGGGGTGCGGCTGCCGCCGGTGCCCGAGGACGAGGCGTTCCCGATCGACGCGGAGCACGTGCTGCACCTCGACGAGGCGCTGCGCCAGCACCTGATCATGGCCCTGCCGATGCGCCCGTTGTGTCGGCCGGACTGTTTGGGCCTCTGCGCCACGTGCGGGGCGGATCTCAACCGCGCCCCCTGCGCCTGCCCGCCCGAGGCGCCCGCCTCGCCATTCCAGGTGCTCGGCGTGCTGCTGCGCAACGGTGCTCCCCCGGACTGATCCCGCGCGCGAGCCAGAAGGAGAAGAGGCGTCATGGGTGCGGTTCCCAAGCGAAAAGTGAGTTCGATGCGCCGCGGCAATCGCCGGGCGCACCAGAAGATCGCCCTGCCCGCCCTGGTCCGCTGCACGCAGTGCCGGAGCTTCAAGCTGCGGCACCACGTCTGCCCGACCTGCGGCACCTACCGCGGCATGCAGATCATCGAGGGCAAGCTCGCGGCCCAGTAGGGCCGTGGGCCCACCACGACGAGGAGGCACACGGGTGCCCGAGCGGGTCGCGCTGGTCACCGGGGCCTCGCGGGGGATCGGGCGTGCCATCGCGCTGCGCCTGGCCCGCGACGGCGTGGCGGTGGTGGTCAACTACCGCCAGCAGGCCGCGGCGGCCCAGGAGGTGGTCGACACCATCACCGCAGCGGGCGGGCGCGCCCTCGCCCTAGCGGGCGATGTGGGAACGGCCGGGGTCGCTGAGGCGTTGGTCGACGGCGCGCTCGCGGCCTTCGGCCGCCTGGACATCCTGGTCAACAACGCCGGGATCACGCGCGACCACCTGCTGCTGCGCCTGGCGCCCGAAGACTGGCACGCCGTGCTGACCACCAACCTCACGGGCGCCTATCTCTGCACGCGCGCGGCCCTGCGGCCGATGCTGCGGCAGCGCTGGGGCCGTATCCTGAACATCACCTCGGTGGTGGGCCTACTGGGCAACGCGGGGCAGGCCAACTACGCCGCGGCCAAAGCCGGCCTGATCGGGCTGACGCGCAGCACGGCGCGCGAGGTCGCCTCGCGGGGCATTACCGTCAACGCGCTGGCCCCGGGCTACATCGCGACCGACCTCTGGACCACCGTGCCCGAGAGCGCACGGCAGTCGCTGCTCGGTATGATCCCGCTGGGCCGCGCGGGCACCCCGGACGAAGTAGCGGAGGCCGCCGCGTTCCTCGTCTCCGACGCCGCCGCGTACATCACCGGCCAGGTGCTCAACGTCGACGGCGGCCTCGTGATGAGCTAGTGTTCCGCAAGATCCTCATCGCCAACCGCGGCGAGATCGCCCTGCGCATCCAGCGTGCCTGTCGCGAGCTGGGAATCCCCGCCGTGCAGGCCTATTCGCAGGCCGACCGCGACTCGCTGCCGGTCCTGCTGGCCGAAGAGCGTATCTGCATCGGCCCCGCCGCCGCGGAGGAGAGCTACCTCAACGTGCCGCATTTGATCAGCGCGGCGCTGATCGTGGGCGCCGACGCCATCCACCCCGGCTACGGCTTCCTGGCGGAGAACGCCGACGCGGCCGAGGTGTGCGAGCGCTGCGGGATCACGTTCATCGGGCCGCCTGCGGCGGTGATCGACCAGTTCAGCGACAAGCTGGCCGCGCGCCAGCGCATGCAGGCTGCCGGAGTCCCGATCGTGCCCGGCACGCTGGAGCCGCTGACCAGCGTGGAGGCCGCGCGCGAGGCCGCCGCGGCGCTGGGGTACCCGCTGATGCTGAAGGCGGTAGCGGGCGGCGGCGGGCGCGGCATGCGGCGCGTACAGGACGAGGCAGAGCTGCTGCGCGTGTTCCCCATCGCGCAAGCCGAGGCGCGCGCGGCGTTCGGCAACGGCAGCCTATATCTGGAGAAGTTGATCCCCGACGCGCGCCACGTCGAGGTGCAGATCCTCGGCGACCGCCAGGGAACGATCATCGAGCTGGGCGAGCGCGAGTGCTCGATCCAGCGGCGCCACCAGAAGTTGCTCGAAGAGGCGCCCTCGGTGGCCCTCGATGCGGCCACCCGCCGCGCGCTGCTGGCTGCGGCCGTGCGGGGCGCGCGGGCCGTGCAGTACCAAAACGTGGGCACCGTCGAGTTCCTGGTCGATCGCGCGCGGCAGTTCTACTTCCTGGAGGTGAACACGCGCATCCAGGTGGAGCACCCGGTGACCGAGATGGTTACCGGGGTCGATCTGGTCAAGGAACAGATCTTGCTCGCCACCGGTGCGCCCCTGTCGCGCGCTGCCCGCACGGCCAAGCCCCGCGGGCACGCCATCGAATGCCGCATCAACGCCGAGGACCCCGCGCGCGGCTTCGCGCCGGCGGCGGGCACGGTCACTCGCTTCGTGGCCCCGGGGGGCCCGGGCGTGCGGCTGGACACACACCTGTACGAGGGCTACGTGGCCCCCCCGTATTACGACGCGCTGCTAGCGAAAGTGATAGCCTGGGGACACGACCGCGCGGAGGCGCTGGCACGCATGCAACGGGCCCTGGCGGAGTTGCGGATCGAGGGGCTGGCAACGACGCTGCCGTACCAGCGCCGCCTGCTGGCGGACGCGGCGTTCCAGCGCGGCGAGGTCTCGACCGAGTTCGTGGCGCGGCAGCTAGCCGGGGGCTGAGCCGCGCGACCAGCACGCGACGAAGGGTGCGGCAGCGATGACGGGTGGGGAGCAACCGGAGCGCCGCGGGGGGCGCGGGCTCGCTGGCGGCGTGCGCGGCCGGCGGCTGGGGCGCACCCTGGCGTTCCTGACGCTGTACGAGATGGACGTGTCGCGCCACCGGCCGGGCGAGGTGCTCCAGCGACTGCTCGACGAGGAGGGAGCGAACCCCGAGGTGGCGGCGTTCGCGCGCGAGCTGGTAGCGGGCGTGCTGCGCCACCGCGCCGAGATCGACGCGCTGCTCCAGCAACACGCGCCGGCCTATCCGCTGGCGCAGCTCTCGCCGATCGACCGCAACATCCTGCGGCTCGGGGCCTACGAATGCTTGTATACTACCGATCAGGCTCCGGTGCGGGTGGCGATCAACGAGGCCGTGGAGCTGGCCAAACGGTACGGCAGCGACAGCACCCCGCGGTTCGTGAACGGGGTACTGGGGCAGATTGTGCGCCAGCGGGCGCTGGCCGACGATCCGCCGCCCGCCTCGTCCTGAACGATTGCGGGCGCGCCAGCGGCAGGGAGCCGTCGCGGCCCGACCACAACGTCAAGGAGGCGTGCTCGTGAGTGTCACCGCCGAAGAGCGGCTGAAGAAACTCATCGCCGACCAGCTAAGCGTCAACGAAGAGGACATCACGCCCGACGCTCACTTCATCGAGGATCTCAACGCCGACTCGCTCGACCTTGTCGAGCTGGTCATGGCCATCGAGGAGGAGTTCGGCGTCAAGATCCCCGACGAGGACGTGGACAAGATCCAGACCGTCCAGGACGCCATCGACTACCTGCGCGAGCACATCAACGAGTAGCCCCCCGGGGCCCCGCCTGCTGTTGCCGCCCAAGGGCTCGCCCCCACGGCCGGCGCAGCGGTCCGCACCGCGCGCTGGCCCCCGGCGGGCCGGAGAGGTATCGTGAGCGGTCAGCCTCCTCCCGACGAGCACGCCGACCAGCCGCTCGAGCCGGCGCCACACGCGCCTGCCCCCCTGGAGAACGGCGCGGCAGCCGGCGCGGGGGCCACAGTGCCCCTCGCCGCGCCGCCCGAGCCGGCGCCGGCGACCGCCGGGCCAGAGCCGCCCACCGCCCCTCCCAACGGCAACCTCGGGCTGGCCCCGCCCGAGGCGCGCTTCGGGGCCGGGGGCGCCGGTGGTGGGGCGCTCCCGCCACCGCCTCGGCAACCGCCGCCCCCCCCGCCCGCTGCCTCGCCTCCCCCCGCTGCCAGCGGGGATGAAGAGCCGGTCGAGCCCGGCACGATGACCATCCTCGAACACCTCGAGGAGCTGCGCGCGCGCATCATCAAGGCCGGGCTGGCGGTGATCGTCGGCATGGTGATCTCGGCCATCTGGCTGTCGGGGCGCGTGCTGGAGTGGCTGATCGCGCTCGGCCTGGGCGCCGGCAGCGGGCTGCAGAACATCAACCCGCCCGCGGTGTTCTTCGAGTACATGAAGATCACCGTCTTCGTCGGGGCGGCCATCGCCATGCCGGTGATCATCTACCAGGCGCTGATGTTCGTGCTGCCGGCGCTCACCCCGCAGGAGAAGCGCTACGCGTTCGTCATTGTGCCGGGCTCGGCCCTCTGTTTCGTGGCAGGTGTGGCCTTCGGCTACTACGTGTTGCTGCCGACGGCGCTGGGGTTCCTGCAGAGCTTCGCGGGCCAGTACGTGGCCACCAACTGGGACATCAGCCTGTTCCTGGGGTTCGTGACCACGCTGCTGTTCTGGATGGGCGTGGCCTTCCAGACCCCGCTCGTGGTGTTCATCCTCGTGCGGCTGGGCGTGGTCAGCGCGGCGCGGCTGGGCCGTTACCGCAAGTACGCGCTGCTGGTAGCGTTCATCATCGCGGCGATCATCACGCCCACGCCCGACCCGATCACCCAGACGTTGGTCGGCGTGCCGCTGTACCTGCTGTACGAACTCGGGCTGTTGCTCGCCCGCCTCGTGCGGTAGCGCCGGTCAGCCCTCGCCCTCCCGCGCGTCCGGCTCGATCGCCAGCCCCTCGACTACCTCCACCCCGGGCAGCGCGCGCAGAATCGTCGGCGCGGCCAGCACCTTGCACGAGCGGCTGCCCCCGCCGAGCACGATGCGCTGGCGCGTCATCACCCGCGCGTCGACCCAGATCGGCAGCCCCTCGGGCAACCCGAACACCGTCACGCCGCCCAGCTCCATCCCCGTCAGGGCGCGCGTCTCCTCGGGCGCGGCGAATGAGGCCCGGCGCGCGCCCAGCCGCTTGCGCACCGTGCGGTTGACGTCCAGCCGGGTAGTGGCCAGCACGACGCAGGCGGCGTAGCGGGGCGGGGTCTCCTTGCCCACCACCACGATGGTGTTCGCCGAGTCCTCCGGGGGGTAGCCGTACGCCGCGCAGAACGCCGCGGTATCGGCCAGCGCCGGGTCGCAGGGGATGATCTCGTAGGGGTGCCCGAGGCGGTCGAGCGTCGCCCGCACGCGCGCTTCGATCTCCGTCTCCATGCCGCGATCCGCCGAGCGGAGGATGGGCCCACGAGCCCTCCGCTTCAGTGTACGCAAGCTGCCGCGCGCCGAGCAGGCCCCCCGCGGCCACTGGCAGCGCGCGGCCCCAGCGTTCCGCGAGCGGCGCTAGCTCGCCAGCAGCCGGCGCAGCGCCCAGGTCAGCTGGCCCTCGCGGGCGAAGGCGAGATACGCTACGGCCACCGTGTCCGGCGCGTCGCGGTACTCGAGCCGCACGGCCGGCCAGCGGCGCAGGTGCGCGTACTGCCACCCCGGGGTGCAGCCGAACAGCGCCGCGCGCGGGATGCCCAGCTCGCCGGTCGCGGCGGCGTAGGCGGCGGGCGACTCGTAGCTGCCGCGCCAGCGCGCGGGATCGAGCGCCTGGGGGATCAGCAGCCACTCGGCGGCCATCGGCACAGGCGGTGGGCGGAACGGGTCGCGCGCCGGAAACGCCCGCTGGGCAGCCGCTCCGTGGCCCAGCGGCGGCGGCGAGACGACGCGCGGCGAGCCGTCGGGCAGCCAGTAGAGACCGCCACGCGCCAGCAGCCGCCAGACAGGCCCCCGCGCGGTGAGAAACAGCCCGCTGGCCCAGCAGCGCGCCGTGGGCTCCGGGGCGCCCGCCGCGGCGGGCGCGGGGCGAAACACCACCCCGGGCGGGAGGTCGACCAGCCGCCGCCCGGCGAACAGCAGCAGCGCTGGGAACAGCACCGCCGGCAGCCAGGCGGCCGGGTCGTCGGTGCCCGCCGCCTGATACACCAGCGCCAGCCACAGCGCAAAGCCGCCCAGCGCCCCGCCGACCAGCAGCACGCGACGCCCCCCGACCAGCACCCCCAGCACCCGATACAGCGCGTCGAGCAGCAGCTCGGCACCGAGCCGGGAGGGAGGAGCGGTGGGGCGCGCGGGCATGGCGCCTCCCGTCAGGGGTCGGCGAGCCCCCAGCGGACCCGGCACGCGGCGAGCAGCGCGACGGCGCGCTCTACCAGTGCCCGGTGCGCCGGGTCGTTCAGCCAGCGGCTCACGCCCGACGAGTGCGGCAGCGGCAGGTAGGCCCGGTCGTCGCGCTCGACCAGCGTCCCCACCACGTCCTCCAGCCGGCAGGGCCCCAGGAAGCGCTCGATGGCCATCTTGCCCACCAGCACGACCAGGCGTGGGCGCAGCAGCCGCAACTCCGCCTCCAGAAACGGCGCGCACAGCCGTACCTCGGCGGCCGAGGGCCGGCGGTCGCCGTTGCCCCGCGGCGCCGGCCCCGGATAGCAGCGCGTCAGCGACGAGAGATACGCGCGCTCGCGAAAGTAGCCGGGCGGGAAGCCAGCCGCCGTGAACCAGGCCTCCAGCACGCGGCCGGCCGGGCCCGCGAAGTGACGCCGCCGCAGGTGCGAGCGCTGGCCCGGCGCCTGGCCCACGACGAGCACCCGCGCGGCGGGCGGCCCGTGGGCGATGGGCGCGGCGCGGGCCAGCAACCCGGCCGCCTCGCAGGCGCAGCAGGCCAAGATGCGGGCGTGCAGCGCGGCGATATCGTCCATACCGGGAATGATACGGCCAGTGGGACCTGCCGCCGCGATAGCCCCGCGTGTCGGGCTCGGCTACAATGCCGGCAGCGGCAGCCGCCCGCGCCGCCTCTTCCAGCGCGGAAGAGGAGAGCCGAGCACGCGCTCCTCGGGTGGGGGCACGCCGCGGTAGGCACACGGGCGGGAAAGGGACTCGCGACCATGGAGCTGACCGTCGCGCAAGGATCGCTGACCGAGATCGCCACGCCGCTGCTGGTGGTGAACCTGTTCCAGGACGCCGACGCGCTGGGCGGCGCTACCGCAGCCGCCGACCAGGCGCTGGGCGGCCTGCTCGGGCGCCTGCGCGCCGCCGGCGAGCTGCGCGGCAAGCTGGGCGAGACGGTCGTCGTCTACAACCAGGGCGACAGCCTGCGCGCCGAGCGCGTGCTGGTCGTGGGCCTGGGGCCGCGCGCCGAGTTCGGCCTCGAGGCGGTGCGCCGGGCGGCAGCGGCCGCGGCGCGGCGGGCCCGCGAGCTGCGCGTCGCCGAGTACGTGACGGTGCTGCACGGCGCGGGCGCCGGCGGGCTGGCGCCGCAGCAAGCCGCCGAGGCGCTGGCCGAGGGCACGCTGCTAGCGCTGTACCGCTACGACCACCTGCGCACGCTGAGCGACGACGAGCGGTTCGAGGTGCAGCGTGCCACGGTGATCGAGCGCGACGCGGCGCGCCTGCCGGCGATCCGCGACGGGCTGCGCCGCGGCACCCTGCTGGCCGAGGCCACGATGACGGCCCGCGACCTGGCCCAGGGCCCCGCCAACCTCGTGACCCCTGCCTACCTGGCCGACCAGGCCCGGGCGGTGGCCGAGCGCCACGGCTTCGCCTGCCAGGTGTACGGGCTGGACGAGATCCGCGAGCTGCGCATGGGCGGCCTGCTGGCGGTCAACCAGGGCAGCGCCAACCCGCCGCGCTTCGTGGTCATGCGCTACCAGGGGCCAGGCGCCCGCAAGCGTCTGGCCGTGGTGGGCAAGGGGATCACCTTCGACAGCGGCGGCATCTCCCTCAAGCCGGCCGAGCACATGCACTACATGCGGCACGACAAGTCGGGCGCCGCGGCGGTGGTCGGCTTCATGCAGGCCGCGCGCACGCTGGAGCTGCCGGTCGAGGCGATCGGGATCTTCGCGGCCACCGAGAACATGCCCAGTGGCTCGGCCTATCGGCCCGGCGACGTGATCCGCTCGCGCAGCGGCAAGACGATGGAAATCCTGAACACCGACGCCGAGGGCCGCGTGATCCTGGCCGACGCGCTGACCTACGCCGTCGAGCAGGAGCCGGACGCCATCGTCGATCTGGCGACGCTCACCGGCGCCTGCGTGGTGGCGCTAGGGCACGTGGCCAGCGGCCTGTTCAGCAACGACGAGCAGCTGACCGCCCTGCTGCGCCAGGCCGGCGAGGTCTCGGGCGAGCGCGTGTGGCCGATGCCGATGTGGCCCGAGTACGGCGACCTGATCAAGAGCCATATCGCCGACATCAAGAACGTGGGCGGCCGCGCCGCGGGCGCCATTACCGCCGCCTGGTTCCTGCGCCACTTCGTGCAGGACCGCCCCTGGGCCCACCTGGACATCGCCGGCACGGCGTGGACCGAGAGCGCCTGGGGCGAGCTCCCACCGTACCTGCTCAAGGATGCCGCCACGGGCGTCGGCGTGCGGCTGCTGGTGCACTTCGTCCGCCAGTGGACGGCCTGATCCTGCCGTGTCGCGGCGCCCGCGGCCCTGAGTCCGCCACTCTCGTTGCGAGGCGCACACGATCTTCGAGCGCTACTGGGGCGCGTTCACGGCCCTGATCGCCGGCTCGCCGGGGCTGGTCGTCGCCTGGCTGCTGGCCGCCCTGGGCTTTGCCGCCGGCTCGACCTGGCTGCTCGCCCGCCTGCTGCCACGCGCGGCCACGGCCAACCCCGTGCGCCGCGTGGCGCAGAACTCGGCGTTCCCCATCGTCGCCGCCCTGGGCAACAAGGGGCTCGACCTGGCGTTCGCCCTGATCGCGCTGCGCGTGCTGGGCCCGGCCGACGCTGGCCGCTATGCCTTCGTGGGCGTCGTCGCCCTGTATCTCGACATCCTGCTCGGCTTCGGCATGAACACGTGGCTCACGCGCGAGGCGGCGCGGCAGGGCGAGCGGTGGCGAACGGATCTGGCGCGGGTGCTGCGCGCGCGGGCGGCGCTCTGGGTGCTGCTCACCGTGGCGACGACGGCCGGCGCCGCCGCGGCGGCCACCGCGAGCATGATCAGCGGCGCGGAGGCGCTAGCGCTGGGGCTGCTGGCCATCGCCCTGGCCCCGAGCGGCGCGGCCGCCGCGCTCAGCGCCCTGTTCCAGGCGTTCGAGCGCATGGAGTACCCCGCGGCGGTGACCGTTCAGACCACCGTACTCAAGGTCGCGCTGGGATTGCTGGCACTGGCGCTGGGCTACGGCTTCGTCGGGCTAGCAGCGGTGGCGATCGGGGTCAACGTGCTGACGCTGCTGAGCCTGCTAGTCCTGCTGCGCACGCTCGCCCTGCCCGCGAGCGCCGACGGGGCGAGCGCGGCTCAGGATAGCCTGCTCGGCCTGCTGCGCAGCACCAGCCCGTTCATGGTCAACAACCTGCTGGCCAGCGTGTTCTTCCGCGCCGACCTGTTCCTGCTGCGGCCCCTCGCCGGCGAGACGGCCGCTGGCTGGTACAGCGCGGCCTACCGCGTGGTCGATGGGCTCACGCTGATCCCCGCCTACTTCACCCTCGCGCTGTTCCCCGGCCTGGCGCGGCGGGCCCTGCTCGATCGGGCGGCCCTGGCCCGCGTGTACGCCCGCGCGCTCAAGGCGCTGCTCACCCTGGCCCTGCCGGCCAGCGTGGCGATCTGGCTGCTGGCCGAACCGCTGGTCGAGCTGCTGGCCGGGCGCGCCTACCTACCGCAGTCGGCCTGGGCGCTCGCGGTGCTGATCTGGTTCCTGCCCTTCAGTTACATCAATGGCGTGACGCAATACGTGCTGATCGCGCTCGACCGCCAGCGGTTCCTCACCGCGGCGTTCCTGTTGGCGACCGTCGTCAACCTCGGCGCGAACCTGGTGCTGATCCCGCGCTTCGGCCTGCTCGCCGCCGCGGCGCTCACGGTGGTGTCCGAACTGGTGTTGCTCGGGCCGTTCCTGTGGGCGGTGCGGCGCGAGTTGCCCGAGCTGCGCCTGCTGCCCCTGGCGTGGCGGCCCGTGCTGGCGGCCGCGGCGATGGGGACGGCGATGGCTCCCCTGGTACCGAGTGCCTGGCCGCTCGCGCTGCCGCTCGGCGCCGCGGTATACGCCGCCGTGCTGCTCGCGCTGGGCGGCGTGGACGCCGAGGACCGCGCGCTGCTGCGCCGCTTGCGCGCTTCGAGTTGAGCCGCCCGGGCTACTATGAGAGCGGGGCACCGCCCCGAGCCCGCCCGCCGGCCGCGAGCCGGGGGGCGAGTGGAGAGCAGCGATGATCGCAACGCTGATCGGCGGACACCCGCCGCAGGCCGCCGGAGCAGACGTGTCGGCCGCCGTGGCGGCCCAGGAGCGCGCGGGGTTGGACCTGCTGGCGGTGGCGGTGGGCGATCCGGCGCGGCCGCCGGATCCCGACGCGGCCGTGGCCGTCTGGCGGGCGGCCAGCGCGCACACGGTGCGGCCGGTGAAGGCCGTGCTGCCCGGCCCGCTGAGCGGCGCCGTGGCCGCCGGCGCCACGGGCGAGGCACTGGGACGAGAGATCGCGGCGTGGGCGCGGGCGCTCAACGCGGTGGCACGGGCGCTGGCCGCGGCCGGCGCGCCGTGGGTCGAGATCGACGAGCCCACGCTAGTAGCGCGGCCGGCCGACTGGCCGCTGGCGCGCGAGGCGTTGGTGGCGGTGGCCGCCGAGGTGCCGGCTTCCCTCGCGCTGGCGACCTGGGGCGGTGACGTGGTGGGGCTGGAGGGCCTCTTGGGCCTGCCGTTCCACGTGTTCCACCTGGATTTCGTGGCCGGGCCGCGCAACTGGACGCTGGTCGATACGTTCCCGCGCGGGCCGAGCCTGGGCCTGGGGATCGTCGACGCACACACCCCCGCGCTCGAGTACGCCGCCTCGCTCGGCAACGTGCTGTGGCGGGCCACGCAGGTGATCGCCCCGCAGCGGCTCCACGTGCATCCCAGCGCGCCGCTCGACCAGCTCGCGCCCGCCCAAGCGGAGGCGAAGCTGGCCCTGGTGGCGCAGGTGGTGCGCGAGGCCCGGCCCCGCGCGGGATAAAGGCCGCGCGCCGCCCCACGTGGGGTATAGTGGGGGACACGCGCGCAGGGAGGTATGGCGCTGGTCGGCCGGATCGCCGCGAGCTGGCTACTGGTCGCTATCGCGGTGGCGACGGGCTTCGGCCTGGCGTGGGCCACGCACCACCGGTCGGCCCCCACCGCGGGATCGCCGCCGATCGAGCAGTTCGACCCCGAGCGCATCGGGACCATCGAGCAGCAGGCGTGGGAAGCGTACTACCTCCGCGACTGGCCGCGCCTGGGCGCATTGCTGTGGGACCTGATCGGCAGCAGCTACCGCCTGTCCCCCGCCCAAGCCGCGCAGGCGACGATGCTGGCCACCCAGGCGCAGCGAGTGTGGGCCGAGCGCGGCGCCGAGGGCGGCGAGGCGGAGCGGCTGATGCGCGAGTTCTACGCCCTGGTGCGCGAGCCGGCGGGCGGCCGCTACGACCCGGCCCGTGCGGCGGCCCTGGAGATCGGCTGGTGGACGGTGCATCGCCAGCGCGCGGGCGGCGCGGATGCGGTCGCCTTGGAAGACGCCCTGGCCGCGCTGTGGGCCGAGGTATACCAGCTGCCCCCGGCGGCGGTACGCCCGGCCGCGCGGCACCGTGCGCGGGCCATGGCGCTGTCCGACGAGTGGGTGCGCACGGGGCGGGAGCACACCAGCCCCCTGTTGGCCGAGGTGCGCGCCGAGCTGATCCGCTGCTACGCCGCCCTGCACACCGCTCTCGATGCCCGGCGCGCGGCCGAGGAAGCGAGCGGCGGTCCGTAGCTGCGCCGGTCAACGCGGGGAATGCTGGCCGATCTCGCCCCGCAGGAGCTGCACCGCGTGGGGGATGTACGGCGCGAGGATCTCCACCGTCTCCGCGCAGCCCTTGGGACTGCCGGGCAGGTTGGCGATCAGCGTCTCGCCGCGCACACCCACCACCGCGCGCGACAGATACGCGAACCGCGCCCGCTTGGCGCTCTCGGCGCGCATCAGCTCGGCGAGGCCCGGCACGTCGTAGTCGATCACCGCCTTGGTGGCCTGCGGCGTGCGGTCGCGGGGACCAAGGCCCGTGCCGCCCGTGGTGAGGATCACGTCGTAGCGGCCATCGTCGGCGAGCACCTTGAGCGTCTCGGCGATGATCTCCTGCTCGTCGGGGATGATCTCGTAGTGCTCGACCACGCCGCCGAAGCGGGAGACATTCTCCCGCACGGCGCGGCCGCTGAGGTCCTCCTCGCGCTCGCCGCGGGCCGCGCTGTCGCTGATGGTCACCACCGCCACGCTGATGCGCCGCCCGCCCGGCTCCGCGTGCGCGTGCTGCGGCGCGCCCGACCGCTCGTCGGTCATCTCGCCCTCCCGCCAGTACTCGCCGCTGCGCCCGCCGCGCTTGTGGACGAGCCGGATCGCCTCGATGGTCATCCCGCGGTCGACCGCCTTGCACATATCGTAGATGGTCAGCGCCGCCACGCTCACGGCCGTGAGCGCCTCCATCTCCACCCCCGTGCGGCC
>Ga0070737_10003374_pt1 | contig 17364 bp, 17 predicted proteins | sample Coa_R1_10_FD_66438 | JGI IMG/M metagenome (GOLD analysis project Ga0070737, IMG submission 66438) | Surface soil microbial communities from Centralia Pennsylvania, which are recovering from an underground coalmine fire - Coalmine... | ecosystem: Environmental > Terrestrial > Soil > Unclassified...
TGGGCGGGCACCATGTGGCGCGGCCAGCTCACCTTCGAGCCGCCGATGCTGTACACGATCGGGTTCCTGGTCGTGTTCTTGTTCGGCGGCATCACCGGGGTCATCCTGGCCTCCCCGCCGATGGACTTCGCGGTGTCGGACTCCTACTTCGTGGTGGCGCACTTCCACTACGTGCTGGCCGCCACCGTCATGTTCGCGATGTTCGCCGGGTTCTACTTCTGGTGGCCGAAGTTCACCGGCAAGATGCTGAACAGCAAGCTGGGCAAGGTCCAGTTCTGGCTGCTGTTCATCGGGTTCCACACCACGTTCCTGGTGCAGCACTGGATGGGTGTCCAGGGCATGCCGCGCCGGATCGCCAACTACCCGGACCTGCCCGGCGACGTCACCACCCTGAACGTGGTCTCCTCGGTCGGGTCGTGGATGCTGGCGCTGTCGGTCCTGGTGTTCCTCTGGAACGTGTACGTGACGGCCCGGTTCGGGCAGAAGGTGACGGAGGAGGACCCGTGGGGCTACTGCTCATCGCTGGAGTGGGCGACGTCCTGCCCGCCGCCGCGGCACAACTTCTACCGCATCCCCCGGATCCGGTCCGAGCGCCCGGCGTTCGAGGCACACTACCCGCACATCAAGACCGGGCGCGCATCCCGCGGCGTCGAGCAGGCCATCCCCGTGGCCAGTGGCCCGGGGCCCGGACACGGGTGACCGCCGCCGCCCCTCCTTGCCCGCCGCCCCTCCTTGCCCGCCGCCCCTCCTTGCCCAACCGCAGGCTGCCGCCGGCCCGCTGCCGGCGGCTTGCAAGGAAACCGCAGGGTACCTGCCCGATAATGGACCTGGCGGCCCGCGAGGCGGTAAATAGCGGCAAGGGGACGTTCCGTGAAGGCCAGGGAAGGAGGAGGCACATGACAGGTGCCGACATCCGGATCCGCCGCGTCTACGACGAACCCTCCCCCGAAGACGGCACTCGCGTCCTCGTGGACCGGGTATGGCCGCGAGGACTGCGCAAGGACGCCGCCCGGCTGGATGACTGGGCGAAAGACGTCGCGCCGTCTGCCGAACTGCGCACCTGGTATAACCACGACCCGGCCAGGTTCGACGAGTTCCGGCGCCGGTACCAGGCCGAACTGGCCCAGCCTGGTCCGCGGGAGGCCCTCGCCCGGCTCCGCGCCCTGGCAGGGGATAAACCGCTGACGCTGCTGACCGCGACCAGGAACCTCGACCTCAGCCAGGCCGCCGTCCTCGCCGGACTGCTACGCGAGACCGTGTAGCCGTTCCCTATGTCGTTTCCGCGTGTGCCAGATTCCGCGTGCGCCAGATGTCGTTTCCGCGTGCGCCAGCGTCGGCGTGCGCCAGCGTCGGCGTCGGCGGGCGCACGCCGCGCGGAGCGACACCGCCTGCGCCGACACCGCCTGCGCTGGCGTCGCGTGCGCTGGCGTCGCGTGCGCTGGCGAGTCCGGCCAGGTAGCGGAGCGCGCCGGCACCGGATCGGGCGATATGGTCCGGGCCGATGACCACGGGGGTGACCTGGCTGGGCAGCGCCAGCCACTCCTGCCGCCACTGCCGGATCCGCCGCCACCCAGCCGTGGTCAGCGGCCCGCCGTCCTGCGCGATCGTGCCGCCCGACCGGCGCACGATCCTGGCCAGATCCGTATCCCGCAGCAGCAGGCTGGGAAAATCGGGGCTGGCCAGCCGGTCCGTGATGTCTTCGGCCGGCCACATCACCGCCGTGATCAGGCGCCGCACCGCGTCGGCGTTGCTCAGGTGCAGGCCCTGCACCCAGATTGCCTGGAACAGGCGGCGGCGCAGCTCGTCGGCCGCGCCGTCGCTGACCGCCTCGGCATAGGCGGCCACCGCCGCCTTCGTGTTGCTGACCAGCCGTGGCGGGGCGCCAGGGACATGCTCGCCCGGCAGCGCCAGCGAGGCCACCTCCGTAAGCTCCCGGTCCCATGCGGCCCGGTGCTGGTCCGGATTGCCGCCGGTCACCGCCAGGCCGCGGTCATGCTCGACCGCGCGCCAGTCCACCGCCGTTCCCATGCGGCTGAGCAGGTCAGCCCGCTGGCTGGCCACGTAGGAATACGGGCAGTTGAAATCTCCGTAAACGATCACTGTCATCGCGGCCGCCTCCAGGGGCCGTCAGCACCGCGGCGGCTATTGCCGCGGCGGGAGCGCGGCGACGAACGGCGTGTCAGCGCCCACCGTGCCGAGCTTGCCGGCGCCGCCCGGCGAGCCGAGCGGCACGTCGCGGCCGGGCAGCGGCTCGGCGAAGAACCGCTCGTTTTCCCCCTGGTAGACCTTCCACTGATCCGGCAGGTCGTCCTCGTAGTAGATCGCCTCCACCGGGCACACCGGCTCGCAGGCGCCGCAGTCCACGCACTCGTCCGGGTGGATGTACAGCATCCGCTCGCCCTCGTAGATGCAGTCCACCGGGCACTCCTCCACGCACGCCCGGTCCAGCACGTCCACGCACGGTTCGCCGATCACGTAGGTCATCGCGCATCCTCCTTACCGCTCTCCTGCCGCTCTCGCGGGATACCGTCAGCACTATTTTAACTATAGAACTCGTAAAAACAATGAGAGGATGGGCGATATCTCAAGAACCCCAGGAAGGCGAGGGGTGACTGCGCGTGACACGCTCTGGCAGGGGTGCGCGCAGGCGCGGCCGGGCAGGCGCGGCCGGGCATGCGCGCCCGCGCCCCAGGGCCGCCGCTGTTCATGATCCGGAAAGATTTTTACCCCTATACCAAATTTTTCTTCCTTCATGAAAGATTTTTTGATTCGCGTTGCTGACCGAGGGGATCTGTGGACCGCCGGACGAATGCCGCCGTGACGTATGCGTCCGCTGGGACGTAAGCGGCCGCCGAGGCCAAAAACGGGCGCCGGGGACGGCGGCGCGAACCCGGTGATACGGGCCCCAGCCGCCGGCCCGGCGCCTCGCCGCCGCGTACCGGCATGTCAGCCGGCAGGGCGGCTGCCGTGCGAGTTCAGCGCGCCGTCCTGGAAACGTGCTCGCGCCCGGCCGGCCGCACCCGCGCGGTCGCCCTGGTCACCGTGCCCGGGCCACCATGCGCGGTGCCCGATCAGCGCCGTGAGGCTGGGCGAGAAGAACAGCGCCATCACGAACGCGGCCAGCGCGATCCCGCACGACACCGCGAACCCCACCTGAGACAGGATCGTGTTGCCCGCGAGCATCAGCGAGGCGAACGTGCCGGCCAGGATCAGCCCGGCCGCGCCGATGGCCGGCCCGGTGTGCCGCAGCGCCATCGCTGCTGCCTGCCGGGCATCCCTGCCCTCCCGCGCCTCCTCGCGGAGCCGCGCGATCATCAAGATGTTGTAGTCGGTGCCGAGCGCCACGACGAACAGGTACATGTAGACCGGCAGCAGGAATACCAGGCCAGGCTGGCCGCCCAGCACCTGGAACACCAGCACGCTCGCGCCCAGCGTCGCCCCGAAACCGAGCCCCACCGAGGCCAGCAGGTACCACGGCGCGACCGCACTGCGCAGCAGCAGCCCCAGGATCAGCAAGATGATGACCGCGGCGACCGGGAACACGACCGCGTAGTCGTGGTTGACCGCGCGCTGGATGTCGGCGAATACGGCAGTCGTGCCGCCGACGAGCGCGTACGTGCCCGGCGGTGCCGCGGCGTGCGCCCCGGGCCTGATCGAGTTCTTCATCGCGGCCACCGCCTGGGTGGACGACGGGTCGTAACTCAGCGTCAGCCGGTAGTCGGCGGTCGCCCGGTCCGCGCTGAGGGCAGGCGCCGCGACCGAGCCGACGCCGCGCAGCGCCTTGAGCGCGGCGCCGTAGTCCGCGAGCCGGGCCGCTGACAGCGGCCCGGAAGACGAGTGCAGCAGCACGTCGGTCGGGTCGGTCGCGCCCGGCGGCAGGCCCTTTTCCAGCGTGACCAGCGCCCGCTGCGATTCGGCGCTGGCCGGGATGCCGGCTGACGACAGGTCGAACGTCGGCCTGAATCCGAACGCGCCGATCGCCAGCGCCACCATCACCAGCCCGGATACACCGGCGAACAGGGCCGGGCGGCGGCCGAGCGCGTTGCCGATCGCGCCGAACCGTGCCGTGCCCGGCTCCCGCCGCCACGACGTGGACGGCCAGAACACCTTCGGGCCGAGCAGCGACACCACCGCAGGAACCAGCGTCAGGCCGGCGAGCAGCGTGACGGCGACGGCGATCGCCAGCGCCGGCCCTAGCGACCGCAGCACGCTCACGGTGGACAGCGCCAGCGCGAGGAAGGCGAAGATGACCACGCCCGCGGCCGAGGAGATCACCTCGCCGACGCGGGCGACCGCACCGACCATGGCCTGCTTGCGGTCCTCGCCGCGGCGCAGCCGCTCCCGGTAGCGGAACATCAGGAACAAGATGTAGTCGGTCCCGATGCCGAACAGCACGACGATGAGGATCGTCGAGATCGAGCTGTCCGTGTGGAGGCTGAGTGCCTTGTTGACGTCGGAGATCAGGCCGGTCGCGACCTGCGCGACGACCGCGATGACGAGCAGCGGCAGCAGCGCGATGACCGGGCTGCGGAAGATTATCAGCAGCAGTACCAGGATCAGCCCGAGCGTCGCGATGAGCACGATCTGATCGGCGCGATTGGAGGATTGCTGGCTGTCTAGGTCCTGGGCGGCCTGCCCGGTCACCCCCTCGGCCAGGCCGGTCCCGGCCGCCAGCGGCCTGATGTCGGCGCGCAGCGCCTTGACCGCATCGCCGGCCGCGTTTCCCGAGCCGTTGACCACGTCGTTGGGCATGGCGACCATCGCGGTCTGCACCAGGCGGTTCGGCGACGCCGGCCCGGCCGTGACGCTGACGATGTTATGGATGTGTTCGGCGGCCAGGGTCTTCGCGATCGCCGCGACCTTCGCGGAGTCGGCGGCGGTCAGCCTCCCGCCGTCCGCGCGGGAGAAGACGATGACGGCCGCCGCGCTCGTTACGTGCCCGGCCTGCGGGAATGCCCGGTCTTGCAGGGCCATTGCCCGGATCGACTCGTAGTCCTTCGGCAGGAAGCTGCTCTCGTTCGCGGTCGTCGGCAGGCCCGGCGATGTCAGGATCACCGCCGCTGCCGCGACGACCCACAGCGCGATCACCCGCCACGGGTGCCGCACGACCGCCTGCCCTAGCCGCGCGAACAGGCCGCGCTCGCGCGTGTAACCGTCTGTGTCGTTCACCGTGTCCCCTCAGACTCGTCGCGGACCGCGCGCCGTCGTCACGCGGCAGACCAGCCCACGCTATGGAGCGGCGGCCGGGTAATCCATGAGGGCAATCCCCGGATTAACCCTCATGAGCCCCCTATGGCGGAGTGGGGTTGTCCCTACCGCGCTCGCCGGGGACGCCTCCCGCCGCTGGCCAACGCCGGCCCCAAGGGCGGCCCCGGCATGCCCGAACCGCGCTCGCCGGGGACGCCTCCCGCCGCCGCTGGCAGCTTCCCTTTCATCCCGAACGGACGGTGGCGTCTCGCCCCGGTCCCCGCCCCAGCCCGGGGCCGGGGCCGGGGCTATCGTGGGAGCGATGGGGACGCGCGGTCCGGCTGGCCGTGTGGCCCGGCCAGCCGGCTAAAGGGGGTCATCATGCCGGTTCAGATCGTCAACCCCGACCCTCGGTACGGCAAGGTTCACCTCATTGAGCCGGCCCCGCTGGGGTACCTGCATCTGGCCGCCGATGTGGAGGCGGCGCACAGGCCAGGCCCGGTGCTACAGCGCGGCCGGGATAAGCAGCAGCTGCTCGGAGTGCTCAAGTGGCAGGCGAGGGAGCTGGCCCGGCTGGAGGCGGTCCAGACGGTCACCGTCTACGACGCCCTGGCGTTCATCCCGCCCGGGGGTGACGCAACGGCCCGGTCCGCGCTGCGCCCCGCGTGGTTTGACGTGGTGATCCTGGTCGAGACGGTCTCTCCCGAGGCCGTCGGCGGGGTCCGCGCCGCTCCCGGCTACCAGGCGCTGGCCGGCACGCTCAGCGAACGGGCACGCCGGACGCACCAGGTCGCCGCGCGCAACGTGCGCCGGGTAGGCGACGTGGCCAAGGACCGGCCGGGCCTGTTCGTGTTCAACTACTTCGCCGGCGACGATCCCGAACTGGCCGCCGAGGTCTGGGAGTACCTTACCGGCTGGTACGAGGCCGAGACCGGGCTGGACAGCGCCGCCCTGCTCGCGCCGCTCGAAGGCGAGCGATCGGACTACGTGCTGATAAGCCATGCGCGCTGGGACGGCAGCCTGCCCATGTTCATGGCCCGCCAGCTACCCAAGAAGACGTTCCGCACCTACATGCTGGCCAACCTGAAAGCCAACCACCTGGCCGCCATGCCTGTCCTGTACCGCCTCGCCTGACGGTCCTGTGCCGCCTCGCCTGACGGTCCTGTGCCGCCTCGCCTGACGGGCGCGGCACAGTCGTCAGAGCTGCTGGTCGGCGATGATGTCGAGGTCGTGGAAGACGGGTTGCCCGCTGGCCAGCGCCCGGTACTTTCCGGCCACGGCCTGGGTTTCCGGAAGGCTGGAGTTCTGCATGGCTGACTCGTAGGAGTCGAAGAACACCATGGTGAGACACCGGTTCGGATCATTGCGGTCACGGGTCACGATCTGACGGCGAGCTGTGCGCTTGCCACGGGTGGCGTGCTCCCACTCCTCGTTCAGCTTGCGCACGCTGGCGAGGTCTGCGGTCTGAAACTCGATGATCTGGACGAATGCCATAGGTCACCTCCTGGTGCGGACACGCCCCGCTGAGCGGGGTCAGGTGCTGGCGCTGACCTCGGGCTTGAGGTTCTCTCGCAGCCAGGTGCGCAGCTCTTCGTTGTCCTGGTGCCCGTGCGCCGAGACGGCATGCTGGACGGCGGCGGTCATGACCTCGTCTTCTTCACCGGCGATGGTCAGGGTGCAGCCGATCTCGCTGGGATAATCGCGGCAATCGGCGATCATGCGACTCATTACGCGCTCCTTCGATCAGGGACGGGAACCTGCCGCCCGTGTGCTTGACAAAACCGCCTGACCAGGGAAATGTCTATACGTATATTGCGCACCTTGCGTGGCTGCCCGGGGGTGCGGCTATGTACGTCTCACTGGAAACCCTGCGGCGGGCCGTCTCGCTGGTGGACAGCCTCGCCGGCCTGGATCGCCCCGCCGACTTCCCCGGCGCCGTGCTGTCCGGCCTGGCCACGCTGGTGAGCTGCGACGTCCTCACCTACAACGAGGTCGGGCCGGCGCCTGGCCAGACACGCTACGTGGATTACCCAGCGGGAACCCTCGACCCGGCGACCCAGCCGGCGTTCGCCGCCCACGTGGACGAGCACCCGCTGGTCAACCACTACCGCGTCACCGGCAGCGGCGAACCGGTGATGATCAGCGACTTCCTCAGCCGACAGCGGTTCCACCGCCTGGGCCTGTACGCCGAGTTCTTCGGCGCCATACCCGTCGAGCATCAGATCGCGATCAGCCTGCCAGGCCCTGAGCGGCAGGTTGTCGGCATCGCGCTGAGCCGAGCCCGCCACGACTTCACCGAAGAAGATCGCGCCCTGCTCGGCGTGCTGAGAGCCCCCCTGGCGGCCGCGCTGCTGCGCGCCCGCGGCCGCCAGCGGGCCACACACGCGCTGAGCCGCGGCAGGCTTGCCGATCTCACCAGCCGGGAAACCGAGATCCTGGGGCTCGTCGCCGCGGGCCGCACCAACGTCGCGATCGCGCACGCGCTCACGGTCAGCCCGCGGACCATCGCCAAGCACCTTGAGCACGTCTACCGCAAGCTCGGGGTTTCCGGCCGTGCCGCGGCCGTGTCCCAGCTGGCCATACCGGACGGTGGAGCCATGGACGACGGTGGAGCCATGGACACAGCACGGCGACGATGACGGCCAGTGCTCCGGCACTCCAAGGCGATCCGTTCATGATCGTCCAGTTGCGTGAATCGAAAAATAATTCACTATGAGGAAAAATCTGGAATAGATATAAAACTTACACGATTATAAATGACGGGTTCCCCGCGGGCTGACGCCTGACCCGGGTATTGGCCGATGCGTCCAATCGCGCCCGCGACGTGACCGCGGTCGGTGCGCCCGTCCATACCTTCGGCTACCGTCGCCTGGCAGATCACTGGCAGCAGCGTTCGGGCACGATGAGAGCCCAGAGGAGCGAACCGGCCCGCTCGGGGAGGCGGCCGATGAGTGAACAGCGTCCTGTAACGCTGGAGACCCTAGCCGCCCAGGCCCTAGGGGAAATCGGCCCGGTACCGGGCGGCCTGGCCCCGGTGATCAACCGGCCGGCCAATTACGGGCAGTAGCCAGACGGCCCGTTCGGACCGTCATTTCCGGCCCGCGACACGTGCTTTCATCAGATCGCGATCCGTGCAATGGAACGAGCGGGAGGGCATCATTGCAGTAGGGCGTGACACGAAGCGCCGCACGGTATGCCCTTATGAGGGCGTCGGCATCACCTGAAGAGGTGTACCTGTTTGGGGTGGCCTGCGGATCGGAAAGAACCTGCGGACTGGGACGGGCAGGCGGGCAATCCGTTTCCGGTAGCGCCTGCGGACGTGCCTGCCGCCGCCGTGCGAGCGGTGAAAAGAACCTTGCTGCGCAGCGAACATCCGGGTGTCGAGGATCCGATGGATGACGAACTGGCCCGGCTGGTGGTCGCCGTCGTCATCGCGGCGCTCCACAATGGCGTCCCGCCGGGACGGAAATCATCCGGGCGGCGGCGCGGCGAGCCTGGCGGAATGACGGCACTCTTCTGACTCCTCCAACAGCGCCGACGACGTCGCGTGCCCGTATCTCATCTGGCGGCTACCGGATGCGGCCGAGATTGTCCGGAGCGGCTTGCGCGACGTAGTACCGCCGGCCCGACGGAGTTGTTATCAGCCGATATCGGGGCGACGGGCTCATTCGCATGGTGAGATGACCCTCTTCCCGGGTCTGCCGATGGCGCCAACGGCATGCTCTATCCAGGCCGAAGGCGCCATCGGCAGGCTGCTCGCCTGCGCCTGCGGTCTGCGCCTGCGTCTGCGCTTACGACCGCGCCGGGCCGGCCCGGGCCGGCCCAGCGCGGTCAGGCCGGCTGCCCGACGGCGACGGGCAGCCCGGCCAGCCGCCATTCCAGCATGCCGTCGGCCAGCCGCCGGGCGGTCCGGCCGCGGGCGGCGAGCAGCCGGACCGCGTCGTGGGCGAGCACGCAGTTGGTGCCGCGGCAGTAGGCGACGATTTCCCCGCCGCCGGGCAGTTCGGCGAGGCGGGCCTCGAGTTCGTCCAGCGGGACGGACACCGCCCCGGGAATGTGCCCGGCGGCGTACTCCTCGGCCGGCCGGACGTCGATCACGGTAGCGGTGCCGGCCCTGACCCGCTCCAGCAGTTCCTCACGGGTGAGGTGTTCGGTGTCATCCGGGCCGAGGTAAGCCTCGCGGGCCTGCCCGGCGGCAGGCTGGCGGGCGCTGGCGACGTGCTGTAGCAGCGAGTACAGGGCCGCGACATCCTGCCCGGCCAGCCGGTAATGGATGCGGGTGCCCTCGCGCCGGGTGACGACGAGACCGGCCTGCCTCAGCGTCTGCAAGTGTGCCGAGGCGGTGGTCAGGCCCAGCCCGGCAGCCCGGGCCAGCGCCTCGACGCTGCGTTCGCCCTGGGCGAGCAGGTCCAGCAGTTCCAGCCGCTTCCCGTTCGACAGCGCCTTGCCGGTGATGGCGATCGCGTCGAACAGTTCCGCCTTACGCGCGGGATCTCCCATTAGCATCCTCCAATAATCCATAGAATAATGTATCAGAGCGGCGGCGCGCGACACCCGGGACGCGGACCGTGACAGGAGGACGCCGTGGGCTTCGCTGATGAACACCTGGTCCCGCTGACCGATGAGGGGCTGGGGAATACCGCCTACCTGGCGGACCTGGGCGACGGGCGGGCACTGGCGGTTGACGCCTCCCGCGACCTGCGCGCCCTGCGCCGGGCCGCATCCCGGCGGGGCCTGACGGTGGCCTTCGCCGCCGACACGCACCTGCACGCCGATTTCCTGACCGGGGCCGTGCAGCTGGCCGCCGACGAGGGTGCCACGGTGCTGGCCGCCGCGGCCGGGCACCGGGCCTTCCCGCATACCGCGCTCGCCGACGGGGACGAGGCCGACCTGGGCGGGCTGACGCTGCGCGCCCTGGCCACCCCCGGGCACACCGACGAGCACCTGTCCTACCTGCTGCTGGACGGGACCCGGGAACTGGGAGTGTTCACCGGCGGGTCGCTGATCGTCGGCTCGGCCGCGCGCACCGACCTGCTCGGTGCCAGCCGGGCCGAAGAGCTGGCCCGCGCCCAGTACCGCTCGCTGCGCCGGCTGGCCGCCCTGCCGGATGCGACCGCGGTGTGGCCGACGCACGGGGCCGGATCGTTCTGTTCCGCTCCGCCCGGCACGGCCCGCGTCACCACCATCGGCGCGGAGAAGACGTCCAACGCCCTGCTCGCCGCGCCGGATGAGGACACGTTCACCCGCCAGCTGCTGGCCAGCCTGGGCTCCTACCCGGCCTACTTCGCCCGCCTCGCCGAGGTCAACCGCCGCGGCCCCGCCCTGCTCACCGGGGCCCCAGGGCTGGCCCCGCTCACCCCGGCCGCCCTCCGCTCCCTGTCCGGCCAGGGCGGCTGGGTGATCGACGTCCGGCCCGTCGCGGACTTCGCCGCCGGGCACATCCCCGGCGCGGTCTCCATCCCGCTGCGCGGGCAGTTCGCCACCTGGCTGGGCTGGCTGGCCCCCGCCGGCGTGCCGCTGGGCTTCGTGCTCGCCGACGGCCAGGACCCGGCCGAGGTCGCCTGGCAGGCGCTCAAGGTCGGCTACGAGGACCTGGCCGGGCAGCTGGCGGGCGGCATGGCCGCCTGGCAGGCGGACGGCGGCCAGGTCGAGGTAACCGAGCTGGTCACCGCCGACCGCATCGGCGGCCGCCCGGTGCTGGATGTCCGGCAGACCGCCGAATACGTTTCCGGGCACGTTCCCGGCGCGGTCCACGTCGAACTCGGCGACCTGCCCGCCCGGATCCAGGACACGCCTGCCGGGGCGGTGGTGATGTGCGGCCACGGCGAGCGGGCCATGACCGCCGCCAGCCTGCTCCAGCGGGCCGGGCACCGCGGCCTGGCCGTGCTGGCCGGCGGCGCCGGGGAGTGGGCGGCCGCCGCCGGCCGGCCGCTGCGGGCCGGACCGTGACCCGGCCGGATCGCGCGCGCCCGCCGGATCGCACGCGCCCGCCGGGCGGCGCCGGCGGCGCCGACGGCGAGGAGAGCGTGCGGCTCGGGCTGCGCGTCAACCTCGCCCAGTTCGCCCTGCTCGCGGTGGTGAACTTCTTTGTCGGCGGCATGGTCGGGCTGGAACGCACCGTCACCCCGCTGGTCGGGTCCGAGCAGTACCACCTCGGCGAGATCGCCATCGCGGCGTTCGTCGTGGTCTTCGGGTTCACCAAGGCGATCACCAATGCCGTCGGCGGCGCGCTCACCGCGCGTCACACGCGCAAGGCCATCCTCATAGCGGGCTGGGTCACCGGCCTGCCCGTCCCGTTCATGCTCGCCTACGGGCCCGGCTGGGCCTGGGTGATCGCCGCCAACCTCCTGCTTGGCGTCAACCAGGGCCTGACCTGGTCGATGACGGTCAACATGAAGATCGACCTGATCGGCCCCGGCCGCCGAGGGGTCGCGCTGGGCATCAACGAGACGGCCGGCTACCTCGGTGTGGCCGTCACCGCGCTGGTCACCGGCTACCTGGCCACCTGGTCCGGGCTGCGCCCGGCCCCGGAGCTGCTCGGCGCGGGCTACGCCGCCGCCGGGCTGGCCCTGTCGGTGCTCGCGGTCCGCGACACCGCCGCCTGGGCCCGCACCGAGGCCCGCTGGCACCACTTGCAGGCCGGGCCGCGCCCGCCGTTCCGCGAGATCGCGCTGCGCGTCTCCTGGGCCGACCGCACGCTGGCGGCGGTCAGCCAGGCCGGGCTGGTCAACAACCTCAACGACGGCCTGGTCTGGGTGGTACTGCCGGTCCTGCTGGTCGCCCATGGCGTGCCGGTCACCGGCGTCGGCTACGTCAAGGCCCTGTACCCGTTCATGTGGGCCGCCGGGATGATCGCCACCGGCCATCTCGCCGACCGGATCGGCCGCAAACCCCCGATCGTGGCCGGAATGCTCATCCAGGCCGCCGGCCTGGCCGTCATCACCGCGGGGATCTCCCACGCCCTGGCGGCCGGGCTGGCCGGCGCCTTCCTGCTCGGCATCGGCACCTCCCTGGTCTACCCCACGCTGCTCGCCGCGGCCAGCGACGCCGCCCATCCCAGTTGGCGGGCGTCCGCCCTGGGCGTCTACCGGTTCTGGCGCGACGCCGGCTACGCCATCGGTGCCCTGATCGGCGGCATCACCGCGGCCCTGGCCAGCCTCGGCGCAGCCGTCTTGGTAGCGGCCGTCCTCACCGCCGTCTCCGGCCTCCTCGCCTGGGCGTTCATGCGAGAAACCCATCCTCCTGCCGACGGCTCGCCGGCTAGCGGATAGCCGGGTAAGTCCCCGCTGCCGTACCAGGACGCGCCGGGCAGTTACCGCCGCGGGCGGATCAGGCGGGTTTGACCGCGTGGATGCGCTCCACGGTGCCGGCCTTGAGCCGTTCGGCCTCCACGATCTGGAACCCGGCCGCCGTGACCAGCGGGAGCTGGCGGCGGGTGAAGTGCTCCCCGGCCGTGCGGGCCGTGACGCGTTCGAGGAGCCACTGGGCGGCGTAGAGCGGCGGCCAGGTGCTGCCGACGTGGTCGAGCAGCAGCAGGCGGCCGCCGGGGATGAGCACCCGCCGCATCTCGCCGAGCGCCGCGGCGGGGTCCGGTATGGTGCACAGCGCCAGCGCGCAGACCACGGTGTCGAACGAGGCGCCGCCGAACGGCAGGTGCCCGGCGTCGCCTTCCCGCAGGTCCGCCTCACGGCCCAGGCCCGCGGCGCGCTGCCTGGCGATGGCCAGCATGGCGGGGCTGAGCTCGATGCCGGTGATGGCGGCGCCGGCCGGGTAGAAGGGCAGGCTGCGGCCGGTGCCGACGGCGACTTCGAGGACCCGGCCGCGGGCGCGCTCGCCGAGCCATTCCCGCCCGCCGGCGAACCAGGTCTTCTCGAAGAAGGCGATCTGCCTGTCGTAGCCGGGCGCGGCCTTGTCCCAGACCCGCTTCTGCCGTGCCGTCAGGGCATGGGGCGTTCCCGATCCGGCAGTGCTCATCGTGGTGCCGGTCCTTCCATGCTCGCGGGACGGGAAAGGAGCAGCCCGCGTCCGCAGGGGCCGCGGTGCCGGTGAACGCCACATGGCGGCAAGGTCATCACGTTCTCCATGCACTCCATCGTCCTCCAGCGGATGCACTCCATCGTCCTCCAGCGGCCGCCGCGCCCTGCGCCGGACGCCCGCGATGATAGCCGCGCCCGGGGCGGTGCCCGGCAGATCGCCGAACGGGCGGTGGCTTGTCTTTCCCGGTAAGCGGTGTGACCGTCGGCGCAGCACGCCGGCGGCGTTCCAGCGCAGGGCGCCCGCTAGGTCGCGAGCGTGGTCGGCGATCGAATAGTCGGGGCGGGCGTCGATGTCGCGCAGCGCCCGGTCGAGGTCGAGCCCGTGTTCCCCGAGCACGATTGAGAAGTCCCGCCGCATCGGGCCGAGCCGGTCGTATCCGAGCGAACGGTAGATACGAGGAAACTGGGACCGGTACAGGCGGACGCGTTCATGCAGGCCGGACGAATGTGACAGTGGATTCTTCGGGCGCTGGCGGACATAGCCGGGCAAGATGTCGGCGAAGGCGTGACGCAGGATCCATTTGTCCTGGCCGTCACGGAGCTTCAGTTCGATGGGCAGGCGCATGGCCAGCCGCACCAGGGCCAGGTCAAGGAACGGCACGCGCGCCTCCACGCCCTGTCCCATGCTGGTGCGGTCAACGCGCTGCAGTTCGGTCCGCCCGAGGTTGCGCAGCTTGTACTGGAACAGGCGCTGCCGCGCGGCGGGGTCGGGGTGCTGGTACATCTCGTAGCCGCCGAACAGTTCATCGGAACCGTCCCCGCAGAGGACCACCTTGATGCCGCGGCTGCGCACCCGGGCGAAGAGCAGGCGGGAAATGACAGCGTTGATGACGTCGCCATACTCGGTCAGCTCAGACATCCGGATGGCCTCCCGGATATCCCGCAGCCGGATGTCGCCCGGAGCCAGTTCGATGACCTCGTGGTCGACCCCGAGGTCGCGTGTCACGCGGCGCGCGTACGAGATGTCGTCGCTGCCAGGAGCCCCGATCGTGAACGCCACGCAGTCCGGATGCATCTCGCGTACGTGCAGGAGCGTCAGCGTGCTGTCGAGGCCGCCGGAGAGGACAACGCCGACGGTCAGATCGGTGTCGACCCGGACCCGGATGCTGTCTTCCAGCGCGGCCCGGACTTGCCGCGCGGCCTCGGCGACGTCGGCGACGGGCTCCTCGCCGTCCCCTATGCCCGGCAAGTCCACGTACGCGCTGACGGCCGGATCCTGGGCAGGGCTTCCCCATCCGTGATGGCCCGGCGGGATTTCGCGAACCCGCCCTCCCGCGGGGACGAGCGCCTTCAGTTCCGATGCCGCGTACAGATGGCCGTCGTGGCGAGACCAGTAGAGCGGCTTCACCCCGAGCGGGTCACGAGCCAGATACACCTGGTCAGCGGCCTTGTCGACGATGGCGAACGCGAACTCGCCGCGCAGGCGGTGCACAGCGTGTTCGCCCCACTCGAGGAATGCCTCCAGGACCACTTCGGTGTCGCTGCCGCTCCGCAGCACGTGGCCGAGGCCCGCAAGCTCTGACCGCAGCGAGCGGAAGTTGTAGATCTCGCCGTTGTAGCAGGCCGCCCAGCGGCCGTCAGCCGAGTTCCACGGCTGGATAGCCCGATCCCGGTCGACTATCTTCAGCCGCTGGGTGCCAAGCCGGTGCCGGCCGGCACTGAGCGTCTCCCGCACCTCCCCGCGCGGCGCGATCGCGTCTAGCATCGAGTCGAAGAGCGCCGGGCAGGGGGCCGGCCCGATGATGAGGGCGATACCGCACATGTGGAAAATCCCTTCCCGGCCGGCGTTATCGGCCGCGCACCTGGGCGTCGTAAGCGGCCTGCAATTCACCGCACACGAGCGGGTTGACGCACAAATGCCACGCCTGTCCCTCGTCTATGACGTTGAGCTGGCCTGCCTCCTGGCGTTCGAAGAGAAGCCGGGCTAGCAGGTTGTCCGGGTCGAACTGGCGAAACCAGCGCATTTCCAGATCGCACGCGTAGCCAACGCAGTGAGAACTCGGCAGCATGGCGGCGTAACCGAGGGAGCGGAGGTGATGCTGGTGCTGCACGCTGCGCACCATGCTATTCACCCAAAGGCGCGGGGTGCGCGGCGGCAACGCGGCGGCGAGTTCGCGGGCGATCTGGTTAACGACGGCGATAACCGCGGGCCGCGAACGCGTGAAGCGCAATCCAGCCGTATGAGGACGGATTGCGGGGAACGTCTGGCGCAGCGCCCAGTCCCGGGCCCGGCCGGGCAACCCGGCCGCCTGAGCGCGGTACTGGAATTGCAGGACCTTCGCCGACCTGAGCGGCCTGAGATCTACCAGTTCAGCCGAGCACTGCACGTCGGCGTCGGAGACGAAAGGATCCGTCCCGCTCCACCACGCCGAATCGATCTGGGAAAGCAGGAAGATCCGCACGAACGCCGGCAAGCCGCTCGCCGAACTGCGCGCGCTGGGCTCGTAGTTGCGGATCTCATGGATCAGGCGGGCGGCGGCGGCATCCACGCCTCCGTCGAGGTGCGAGAGCACGCGGGTAAACTCCGGCTGCCCCAGGCGCTTAGCGACGATTCCCTCGGCGGCGGGCAGGCCAGAGGACCGCAGGTGCGTGCTCGTCTCCTTGACCAAGTCATCTACCGCCACCCGGTAACCCAAAAGCGCGGAACCCGGCAAAGCGGAGGATAGTCCGGCAATTTCTTCCGGGGCGCCCAATGGGCGATCTTCTCTCACATGATCAGCCAACGCTTTTCACTCTCCTCGGCCATCCGCGCGGCAGCGAGATGATATATCGTCCGCCGTATAACGCGAAACCACTGTGCGGATAATTTGCTTCTGACCGATATCGGTATAATGCCTGAGTTAAGGGCAATGGCTGGGATTATGCCCCGGCACGCCGATATTATTCGGCGATAATTCACGCGATGGCTATCGTCTCCCCGGCTTGCGCTGCGGGCCGGAGGCCGCCCGCGAGCAGCGCCGCCCACAGCGCGACCGCCTCGGGCGTGGCGAGGCAGCGAAGCTCCCGTTCCATGACGCTCGCCTTGACACGCGTCCACAGCCATAGCGAACTGCCGCCGCCGATGCGCACCACAGCGGTGACCCGGTCCCGTGCCCCGAGCGCGCTCACCGCGTCGTCCGCCGCCAGCGGCCAGCCCTCGACGACGGCCCGGTAGAAATGTCCCGCTCCGTGCCCGATGCGATGCCCGAAGAACGCGCCTGACGGAAACGCTGGCCGGGGCAGCAGGTACCGGGGGCCGTCGGCCCCCGGCCCCACCTCCGCGGAGAACGTCAGGCCGTCGGGGACCGCCTCGGCCAGTGCCTCCGCGGTCCCCTCGGAACGACCGTCAGGCAGCGCCGTGTCCAGCGTGAGAAGCCGTGCCGGGGCGGAGCGCCCGGCGAACAGCCCGACGGTCGCCTGCGCGACTCCCGCGGACATGAGCTCGACGGGGCACGCTGGCAAGATGTGGGCTACCGGCGCCGCGCTCCCCAGCCTGATCACGAAGGTCCTCAGGGACGGGTCGGAGAAAGCGTTCGTCCTGTGGGACGTCAAGAAGCTCGGCTGCTTGCGCGGGCGGGCATCCCGGGCCGCCGCGACCGCCTGTGCTCGCGAGGCCAGGCCGCGGGATGGACGGGCGCCCGCGGTCGGGGAGGCGGCGCGGCTGAGGAACCCGGAGCTGCCCGTGCCCGCCGCCTTGGCCGGCCCCTGCCAGGTTTGACGTGCGCGAGCACGCCGCGGGGCCGGGCCAAGCGGCCGGAGAACCGCCGGCGAGCACAGTCCCCGCCGTCCGTTCGGTGACATGGCCTTTGATGTCCGAACGGGCGGGGGTGCCTGCCGCCGGGGATGCCGGTGACCGGGCACAGGGCGGGCGGCTGGACGTGGGCCGGGCGGCGCCCTGGTCACCCGTCACGGCGCGTGGCCTCTGATGCCGCCGAATGGACGATAGCCGTGCAGAGCACGGGGAGGCGAGGAGCCCGCCCCGGCCGGTCGCCTCAGCGTCCGCCGCGCCTTGGAGGAAGACGATCACCGGCGCTGCCGTCGTTCCGGCGTTCCGGCGCTGCCGCGGACCGGGATCTCATGACAGCAGGCTGGGCCGGGGGCGCCTGGCGATGAGCCGCAGGGCCGGCCTTACGGACAAGCCGCTTTGCCCTCCCGGGTGCTT
>Ga0070737_10003376_pt1 | contig 17359 bp, 14 predicted proteins | sample Coa_R1_10_FD_66438 | JGI IMG/M metagenome (GOLD analysis project Ga0070737, IMG submission 66438) | Surface soil microbial communities from Centralia Pennsylvania, which are recovering from an underground coalmine fire - Coalmine... | ecosystem: Environmental > Terrestrial > Soil > Unclassified...
CATGATGCGGCAGATCGTCGCGTTCCACATCCCGATCGTGCGGCTCGAAGCCAAGGCGAAGCTGAGCCAGAATCGCACGCCGGAAGAGCGGGAGCGCGTTGCGAAAGCGCTGGGCGGAGATCTGGAGACCTTGATGAGGACGCTATCCCCGGGGTGAGCATCGTCGTCGACGTTCGCACCCACATGCTGACGTGCACGTGACTTATGACGCCGTTAAGCCGTTCTCTCAATGGACCCAGTATCGACGCGAGCCGTGGCATAACGCCGCACGAGCCGTTCCGCAGTGTCGGCTGCGAGACGCAGGGCTTCAGGGGGACTGACGACTTGCGCATCGGCGCCGAAGCTCATGGCCCAGCGAACCGCCTCGTTGACGTCCCCTACCGAAAAGGTTATACGGGCGCGTCCGCCCGGAAGCCGCTTTACGCGCTGTGCCGCTTGCCATAGCCTGCACGTAACCGCAACCGCGATCGCCGATGAGAGCTCGATCGTGACGTCCGTGGTGAGGTTCGCCTTGAAGAGCCCAAGCGCGTCGTTCGCAACGTACGGTGCCGGGATGTTTCTCGGAATGAAAGTTCCGGCTCGAAGCAGCGGTCCTCGAATGCGGTCGAGCGCGAATTGACGCCAAGCCTTGCGAGGGCTGATGTCATACGCGATGAGGTAGAACCGGCCCGCGTTCCAGACGACGCCATATGGTTCGACCTCGCGTTCGCTCAGCGCATCGTCGCGGCCGAAATACGTGAAACGGACGCGCGCTTGCGCATCGTGAGCCTTCCGCAATTCCCCGAAGAGGCGTCCAACTTCGCTATCCTCGACAAGCCGGGGCGCTGAGAAGAGGAGAAAAGGACGGCTTTCGAGCGATTCATTCCCAAGGCCGAGGCTCGGCTCGAGCGCGGCGAGCACCGGCGCACCGAACGTCTTAGCCATCGCGCGTACGAGCTCGAGCAGCTGTGCGGATTCTTGCAGCAACGGCGTCAGGCGGGCTTCGCGGGCGGCGAGCGTGAGGACGCCCTTCCTGAGCGGACTTATTTTGAAGCCACATTGCCGGCCGATTGCTTTGAGACGTCGGACGTCGCGTCTGAAAGTATACTCCGACATCTGAAACGTCCGGACATACGTCGTCGAATCGACCCGATTGTGCCGGAGCAGCGCGAGCAGCATCCAGGCAAGCCGGATAGCTGTATCCGACGGTTCGTCCTTGGCATGTCCGCCGTCGGGGTCGACCAGAAAAGACGCTACGCCCTGGACCGGCGGGCGAGCCTTTTTAGTGATCATAGACCGTATTAAATGGTACTTGCCCGCGCATCCGGCCTGCTGCTCGGAGGCACACGGGTGCTCGCGCTCGCCGATATTCTTGCCTGAGGCTGCATGAAAATTAGGTGCCGCATCGAGAAGCTTGCATGTCCCCGGGGAGGGGCGTTTGCCCCGAGCCGGAGTTCCTGTGCGCAAAGGGTGTAGATGAGCCACATGCCGGGCAGGCGGTTTTTGTGGAGGCTGGATCCCCCATTGCATGGCTCTCCCTATTTGGTGAAGAGCGACGATGACGGCGTGCCCGGCGCGGAGCTCATCGAGGACCGTCAGCTTGAAAGTCACGAATCGCCAGCCGGCTCGGATTTTCGGGCGCTCGTCTTCGTCGATGGGGTCCGTCGCGGCGAAGCCTTTGTTGTACCGAATGCTCAACGACGGGCGCACCCGCACGCGGTCGAGTTTCTCGGCGCGGATGAAGCCGAATTGCGGATATTTGAATGGTTAAGAGCGTGAACGAGACCGTTCATGCTCTGACCATGCGGAACTCCAGGGAAGACGCTGACTTTGCAATTCGATGAGTTTTTTCGCACTTTGACAGCCACCGAGGCTGAGCCAAAGGGCTGGATCCCATATCCGTACCAGGCCAGGATGGCGCAAGAGGACTTTGCGTTGGTCGAAATTCCAACTGGCCTCGGTAAGACCGAAGCCGTCGTTGCGTCGTGGCTCTGGCGACTGCAACGTCCCGACATGCACTCTCCACGCCGGCTTATCTATTCGCTGCCAATGCGTTCTCTCGTCGAACAAACTGCGGCGCGCATAGGCGCGATGCTCAAACGGATGCGGGAGGCGCGAATGGGACCGCCGCCGTCGCTGCGCGTCGTAATGGGCGGCGATATTGGTGACGAATGGTTTGAGCAGCCCGAGCACCCGACCGTCATCATCGGAACGCAGGACTTACTGCTATCACGTGCCTTGAACCGTGGCTACGCGATGAGCCGCTTCCAGTGGCCGATGGCCTTTGGTGCGATCAATAACGATGTCCTGTGGGTTATCGATGAGGTGCAGCTCCACGGAATCGGTGCGGTAACTGCGGCACAGCTGCAGGGACTACGTGAGAAACTCGGCACGGCTGGTTTGGCGCGCACTATGTTCATATCAGCGACGATGGACCGAACCTGGATTGACACCGTGGATCATCCGCTTAGTGGGCGCGTCGCGCTAACTCTCGGTCCGGAAGATTTGGCTTTTGAACGTGTAAATCGGATTGTCAATGCGCCGAAGACGGTTCGTCGATTGGAGGCGTCTGACGAGACCTCCGTGGCGTCAGCTGTTGTCAAAAGCCATCGCCCAGGCACACTGACGCTCGTGGTATTGAACACGGTGGATCGGGCGAGGGGTGTCTATCGCGCGATCGAGCGCCTTGGTGTAGCCGCTGCGCTGGCTCTCATGCACTCGCGGTTTCGACCGAACGATCGAAACAAGCACCTGGCGGATTTGCTCGCGCCAATCGACTCAAACGGTTCCGGTCGAATCGTCGTTGCTACGCAGGTTGTGGAGGCAGGTATCGACATCGACGCGGCTGTGCTCGTCACCGATCTGGCGCCGTGGTCGTCGATGGTGCAGCGACTCGGGCGTTGCAACCGCCGCGGCCTCCGTGATGATGCGGTCTGCTACTGGATCGATAGCGGTGAGCCGACGGAGAAGTCGGCGCTGCCGTACTATGTGTCCGACATACAGGCGGCGCGCAAAGAGCTAAGTGCCATCGATGGCAAGTGCGGAAGCCCGGCGCGTCTTCCGAAACTGCCAATCTCGCTCGAGTCGGGCCTTGTCTTACGACGTGTTGACCTGTTGGATTTGTTCGATACGTCGCCTGATCTCTCCGGGCATGACGTCGACGTATCACGCTTTATTCGCGATGCGGACGACATTACGGCAACTGTTTTCTGGCGGGAAGAGCCCCCGATGGACGACGACCCACCACGTCGAGAGGAGCTCTGCCCTGCTCCGCTGTCCGATCTTCGAAAGCTCCTGAAGAAACTCGCAGAACGCGGCGAACAGGGTAGTGCCCGCATTGTTAATCAGTTTGGCGCGTCCGAAAGTGACGGTGGCCCACGCGTCTGGGTGCCTATCGACGGACGGGGCCTGCGTCCAGGGCTGCAGGTTTGGCTTCGCTCCAACGTCGGTTGGTACGACGCAACTTTGGGATTCGGAGAGCAGAATCAGCCAGTTATTCCGATCGTGATACAGAAACATATTCGAGGGTTCGAGGATGAGTGTGCAACCAATGAAGGCGACCGCGGGACCCGAATTGGAGCCGCTGTCACGCTTTCGCAGCATGCGCTGGATACGGCGGAAGATGCCCGATCGCTGGCCCGCGAACTGGCTGATGTGCTTTCCGATGGCGACGTTCAGAGTCTCGTCCGCGCGGCGCTTTGGCATGACGTTGGCAAGGCGCACCCCGTGTTCCAGGAAACAATGATTGAAGCGAACGGCGCCGAGCCACCCTCGAGGGAGTTTTGGGCGAAATGTATCAAAAGAGGCCATCATAAGAGGCCGGGATTTCGCCATGAGCTACCGAGCTTGCTCGCGTTTCTTAAAGCACACGGTGATGATTTAGACGCCGATCTTACCTCCTTCTTAATCGCGGCGCACCACGGGAAACTACGAATGGTCGCTCAACCGCTACCATCTGATTTCGGAACGACAACGCGCCGCCTTCTAGGGAGCGAAGATGGCGAAACGGTTCCCGCTGTTCGACTCGGTGATGCGGAGGTCTCGTCGGAATTCCAGATCGATCTAGCGGCTTTTCAGGTTGGATCTTTCGGTGGTGGCGTGACGTGGATCGACCGTGTTACCGGCCTCCGAGACAATCCAAACTACGGGCCGTTCAGACTTGCCTATTTGGAGCTCATTCTGCGCATCGCAGATTGGCGTGCAAGCAAACGGGCGACCGCGTCGATCCCGTCGCCAGCATGAGCGTACATGGTTTGGCTGGCTGCCGTGCGGCAAGCCTTCTAGGCTACCTTAAGGCACTCGGTATCCTCCGACTATGCGCGCTACAAAAGGATCACGCGGTGCGAGGCTCATGGAAAGATCTAACATTCGAAATCCACACGGCGCTGGATCGGCCTGCGCTTGAGAACTTTTTCCTCGAAGAGTACGCGCCAACACCTATCCTCAATCCCTGGAATAATGGTGCAGGCTTCGACGGGAAACAGGATACCGCTGCGGAGGTTCTGCAGCGTATCCGCGAGACCACGGGCGCACGGTGGGCCGACTACCGCGCAGTGATCGATCTTATCGACAGGAGGTTTGTTTCTACTGGTCGCCGTGAAACTCTAGAAAAGGAAAAGCTTGTACAAGCATTGCGCGCTGAATATCCGGACAGCGCGCTTCAGTGGCTTGACGCCGCTATCGTAATTGGACGCGAGAAGGTAGCTTTTCCATACCTCTTGGGCAGTGGCGGCAACGACGGCAGATTTGATTTCGCCGTTAACTTTGCTTCACGGGCCCTCGATGTGCTGGAAACTGGTTCGTCACATGATAGTGAACGACTGCTGCGCGACGCTTTCGATGAGACTGGCAACGCTAGACTGCTTGCGGATGCCGCCATCGGACAGTTTGGCCCGCGGTATGCGGGAGGCGTGAACGGTACTACTGGGTTTAATGCAGCGTCGCTGATCAACCCATGGGACCTCGTTTTGGCACTGGAGGGGGCCATCGCATTTTCGGGCGGCCTCGCGAAGCGGTGTCCTTCTGGCGCCGAGCGGGTCGGTTTTCCTTTCGCATTTGCTCTGGTTGCGGGAGGGTATGCAAGCGCGAGCGCGTCCGAGCCGACGCGTGGTGAGTTGTGGCTTCCAATTTGGAGCGGCTCAGCTACGTACGCTGGCGTATCGGCGATGTTGCGAGCAGGCCGTGCGGATCTCCCGTCCGTGGGTGAGCAACCGCAGGTGAAAACTGCCCTCAACGCATCGCAGGCAGCGCAGGCTGCATTGAGCCTGGGAACCGGGCTCGGCATCGAGCGCTTCCAGCGGATCGCATTTACGCAGCGGAACGGGCTTGCATACACGACTACTGTGAGCGGAGTCATTCATACCGCCGCAGATTTGGGCATTGCGCTTCTTTCACGAAGTGCAACAATCTGGATCGAGCGCGTTCGAGCCAAGTTGCAAGGCCTTGGGGCTGCGGTTCGCGATAGCCTTCACCGATTCGACTCGGCGCTGTTTGACTATGCGCGAACCAACACATTTACCGAGTCAAAGGCTGCAACTGCTGCGCGACGGGCTCGCGCTCGCCAAAATCTTCTGATCGCGCTGGCCGCTGTTGAATATTCTATCGCACGGCGCGGGGACGATGAACTTCATCCTCTAGACTTCATCGAATCGGAATTCCTGAAAAGTCTCGATGATGGCAGCATCGAACACCGACTCGCGCGCGCACTTGCGTCTCTCGGCCTCTCGTTGCGCGAACGCCGACTCCGACTCAACCTAGAGCAGGTTCGGTATGATGATCGCGGGCGTCTGCGTTTCCATCCGGACGCCTTGGTTTCGCTCTCGCCCTTTCTGGAACGTACGCTTGGTGACATCGCGGAACGACGCCTGAGTCTAGCGCAAGTCGCTGGGGCGGCTTGGATCCGAGGCTCGGCTGCAATCTCCGGGGCAGACATTGCGGCTCTTGCAGAGGGTAATTTGGATCGTGCTCGACTGCAGAAGCTGATGATGGCATATGCTCTTGTAGCGCCGAGCACCGATCAAAGCGGCTCAGCCGCAGTCGAGAACGGACACGGCTTGCCGGCGGCTGCCTTTGCGTTAATGAAATTAGTCATCGATCATCCAAAGGCGTGCGACCGACGCATCATCTCACTTCTTCGCGCACGTCAACCCCAGCGAGCTCTCGCGCTTTCGCTTCAGCGGATCCGCACGATAGATGGGCTTCCAGGAATGCCGCGCAGCGTTGCGGCAGCGTGTGTTGCCGATCCGGAATGGTACGCGGCAGCCATCATCGTGCCGATTCGCTTCGAGCCGCAGGATTACGGGCTCTTACTTAGAGCGGCCCTCGTTGACACATCTCTTTGGTCGGTAACCAGCTATCTCAATTCACTGAAGCAAGAGAAGGAAGCACAGTAATGAGCGTATTGCTAGATCCACCGAAAGCTGCACCGCGGATTCTCATGGAGTGCTCCCTGCGGCCGGCGCAAGGAGAGCGCTTTCAACCGACGGGGTTTCCAAGCCTGGGCGCTGCCGAGTTTCAAGTAGGAAGCCGTACCGATCTCCTCGTCGAGTCCCCGCAGTCAATTGCGAACCGGTTAGAATCGGTAGCCTGGGATGAGGCTCGCGGCGATCTCGTCGAGCTGCTCGATGGTCTACCATACGTAGTAACGACTGTTGGTGGACGAGCGACCGATTCGATCAGAGAAGCGCACCGTCTCAACTCACCGTACCTGGTGCATGGCTTCGCAGCAGAGACCGATTTTTTGAGCCGAGCCGGCATTAGCGGCACGAAAGCAAAGAGAAAGGCAGCAAAGAGTGAGGATGTCGATGAAGGTTTCGGAGTCGACATCCGGAGGCTTGCGGCCGCGGTCTTTTACTACGATCCCAACTCAGTTCTCCACGGAGTCTTTCTCGAAAAAATCGCTGGACTCGCGCGCCTCACGCGAATTATCTCAGGCTTTATCGAAGCCCATGGCGTTCACCCAGCTCAAAGCGGCGGGGTCAAGAACGATCGCATCGATCCAAAGGGCAAAGCGAGGGGCGGCGCCGCTGAGGGTTTCGGGAACGTCCCCTTTGTCCGGACGGAGTACACGGCCGACGACATCAAAGCATACTTTTCGTTGGACACCGCTCTGCTTGCGTCGTATGGTCTCGGCAAAGCAGCAGAGCGGTTGTTAATCGCACTTGGCCTATGGAAGATTCTCCGTTTTCTTGCCGAGGGCGGGAGGCTTCGCGCGGCGTGCGACTTCGATGTCCAAGATATTGTGATCACTCGGCCGGCCGGATTCGAACTGCCATCGATCGCGCAACTTGAGGACATCCTGCGCGAGGAGATCATGCATTGCAAGGACTGTGGAATCTTTGCTGATCCAGCGAAGACCATCGTCTTGTCGGAATAAGAATGATCGCGCTTCGTATCGATTTCCTCGCCGGCCAATTTCATGCTAACCCATGGGATCGGGGCACGAATGAGGGCGAGATCGAATGGCCTCCGTCGCCCTGGCGATTGCTGCGCGCCATTGTCGCGGGGTGGCATCGCAGCGGAGGGCAGGATCGGGAGATGCTTTTGAGCGTGCTCGATGCTCTGGCTGAACCGCCAATCTTCGATCTCCCGGCAGCATCGTCTGGACATACGCGGCACTACGTCCCGCTTGGCGGCTTAAAAAGCGGAAAACCGGAACGAACGCTGATGTTGGATTCCTTTCTTGCTCTCGAGCGTGGACGGGAACACGGGACGCGAGCATTCGCGATCTGGCAGAACGTTTCGCTCGACCGCGCCGTGCGTGAGCTTCTGGAGCGATGTTGCGGGTTGATCGGCTATCTTGGCCGTGCGGAGTCCTGGTGCGAGATCACCGTCGTCACCGACATCGTATCAGGCCCCGGACGCTATCGGGTCGATCTCGCCTCACGAGGAGCGCCCGACGGGCCCGTTGTGCGCCGTCTGGCGGCAAGTCCATCATTGCGGGGTCTTGGGCTGTTGCGCGCGCTTTCGGAGATGACGGGCGAAATGCGCCGCGCACGTCGAACGATGCCGCAAGGGACAACTTGGGTTGATTACCGGCTACCGGCGGACTTCGGCCTTATTCCGGAGCAAGCGCTTCTGCGAGACAAAGAGCAGATTAGCTTTCCCCCGACGGTTCTGCGCTTTGTGCTCGACGCGGAAAGCGGCGTCTTACCGCCGCTCACCAAGACTATCGTCGTTGCCGAAAAGATGCGACAAGCAGTCATCAAGCAGTATTCGAACCTTACCGGTAATCCGGCATCTCAGCGACTTGCAGGCAAGCATGCCGACGGCAGCGCGCGCCGCGAAGCTCACGATCATCCATTTTTTTTGCCGCTCGATCTTGCCGGTAACGGTTTTATCGACGCGCTTGACGTATGGTTGCCGGCTGGGTGCACGCATGCCGAGTTTCGCGCAATTACCGTTGTCTCCAGAATTTGGGACGATACGGTCTTGAACGGTGCGTTCGCGGTGACGTACCTGGGACGCGTCGAGACTCCGACATCTTCACGCTGGTCGACCATTACCCCGTTAGTGCTCGATCGCTTTCCGAAGCGCCGCGGCCCGAACGGCTCCGTTGTCGTGGACGGTCCTAAAGAACAAATCGGCCGGGCGCTCGAACGACGGGGCTTAGGTAGCGCGTTGATCGAACTCTGGGATTCGCGTGAGACGATTCGGCGGCGCGTTGGGAGCGGAATGCGCCTCGACGCCTTCAGGCGTTGCCGGCTGGGAGAGAGGCCAGTGTATCCGTCAGTTGGTGCGACAATCACGTTCGACCGTGCCATCGAAGGCCCACTCGTCCTCGGGCGGCTCGCGCATTTTGGTCTCGGACAATTTCAGCCGTGCGACGCCTGAGGCCAAAATGCGCAGCGCGTCTAACGAGGTGTCATGCGCGATTTGCGTGAGGCGCGAAACCGGCGACGTTTCTACCTGGATCGAGGGTTGCGCAAGCGCTCCATCGGGGTGGGAAGCGACCTGCACGCACTTATGGCTTTGCCTAGGGATCCTACCGCGGTGAATCCTGGAGAGCTCTTTGGCGCGATCTCCGTCCTCGTGATCGGAGGTGTTGCCACACGTGCGTACGCGCCCGAGCGTCAAACGAAGGACACGGATTTCTTGATCGACCCCGATTCCTTCTCTGAAGCAGTCGCGCTGCTTCGAAACAGCGGTTGGCGTAAGACAATCGATCTCTTCTTTCCGAATTCGTCGCTCGGCATTAGAGGCGAAGCGTTCGAAAAAGAAGGCGCATTTATCGGCGTCATCACAAGCGATCGGGAGTGGGTGCGGGAGGGGTTCGCGCGACCCGTCTACGATCAGACGGGTTTACGTGTTATTCCGCTCGCGTATCTTGTACTCATGAAGATCGACTCGGCGCACGGGATCGATCAGGGCGATCTGACGCGCATGCTTGGGCGGCTCGATGAGGAACAGGTGGAAGAAATCGCGGGTATCGTTGATCGGCACGCGCACGACGCGCAGGCGGCCGACGACGTACGGCAGTACTCGCTCCTTGGGCGCATGGAGTGGGACAGTCAAGCCCGCAGACGAGGCGGCTCGGACAATGGTTGACGTGGCGGCTTAAGCGAGGGAACGGGAAAGGCGAGTCGCGCGATTGGGGAGTACGTCGTGCCCAGCTTAGAAGAAACGGTTGAGTTACTGCCGGCACGGATGGTCAACGAGTTCGTGTACTGTCCGCGGCTGTTCTGGTTGGAATACGTCGAGCGCGAGTTTGAATCATCGTACGACACGGTCGACGGCGAACGCGTTCACCGGCGCGTCGATCGGCCAAGTGGCGAGCTTCCCGACGATCTTGCCGAAATGCGCTCTTCTGCAACATCGGTCGAGCTTGCTTCCCATCGACTGGGCTTCGTCGCCAAGATCGACATCGTGCGCTCCGAAGGCGGCGTCGCCGTTCCGGTAGATTTCAAACGCGGAAAGCAGCCGCCCATCCCGGGCGGCGCGAACGACCCGGAGCGAGTGCAGCTTTGCATTCAGGCCATGCTGCTGCGCGAGCACGGCTATCGTTGCGACCTCGGCAAAATCTATTACGCTGCTTCGCGAAGTTACGTTGATGTACCGATCGACGACGCGCTCGTTACACAAACGCAACTGGCGATCGATGGCGCGCGAACGATCTCGGACCGGACATCGATTCCAGCGCCGCTGATCAACAGTCCAAAGTGCGGTCGTTGCTCGCTGCACGCGATATGCTTGCCTGATGAGACCAATGCCCTTCGCGGCGCGATCGAGACAAAGGACATCCGCCCGTTTGCGGCGCCGGCTGACGAAGCCGTTCCGCTTTACGTTGTGGAGCCGGGGGCTCGCGTGGGAATTTCCGGCGAGGTTCTTCAGGTCCGAGTTGAGGGCGGAGTCATTGCCGAGGCGCGACTCATGGAAGTAGCCACGGTCTCACTTTTCGGTAACGTGCAGATCAGTAGCCAGGCGATGCGGGCCGTCCTCGAGCGCGAAATTCCAGTATTTTACTTGAGTTACGGGGGTTGGCTTAGCGGCTATGCGCGTTCCGTGAACGACCACAGCATCGATCTACGCATCGCGCAACACAAGGTGGTAGATGATGCAGGGCGCGCGCTGGAGCTTTCGCGAGCGTTCGTGCTCGGGAAGGTGAGGAATCAGCGGACGATGGTGCGCCGCGCTCGCGGCGAGGCTGCGAAATCTGCCTTGCAAGCAATGTCTTTCCTCTGTCATCGCATTGAACGCGCGCGCAAGGTGGAAGAGTTGTTAGGGTTGGAAGGAGCGGCGGCGCTCCGATATTTCGAGGAGTTGGGCGAGATGTTGAGCGTCGGGACGGGCTTTGAGGTTTCGGGGCGCAATCGGAGACCACCGACCGACCCGGTCAATGCGATGCTTTCATTCGGTTACGCGATGCTTGCAAAGGAGGCGCTTGCCGCCGTCCTTTCGGTCGGTTTTGAGCCGGGCCTTGGCATCTATCACAAGCTTCGTGCTGGGCGGCCTTCGCTCGCTTTGGATTTGATGGAAGAGTTCCGTCCTCTTATCGTCGACTCAGCGGTGTTGCTGGTCGTGAACAATCGTGAAATCCGTCCGTCGCATTTCGACCGACGCGGCAAGGCAGTGGTGTTGACGACGGACGGTAGGCGCACGCTCATTCGAGCGATCGAACGTCGCCTGCGGTCGACGATCCGTCACCCGATTTTTGAATATGGGGTAACCTATCGTCGTGCCCTACAAGTTCAAGCCCGCTTGTTGGCACGGGTGATACAGGGCGACCTCGAGTCGTACCCACCGTTTTGCACGAGGTGAGCGATGCTGCGAGCATACATTTTATCCTATGACATCGCCGAACCGAAGCGGCTCCGCGCTATGCACAAGCTAGCAAAAGCATTTGGCCAACCGCTCCAGTACAGCGTGTTTGCTTGCCTTTTGCGGCGGGAGGATCGGGTCCGACTTGCGTCACGCATCGAGGGGTTGATCAATGCCCGTGAGGATCGAGTCATTATTCTGGACATCGGAACCGTAATCGATCGGGAGAGCTGGATTCCGCCGATGGAGACCTTCGGCTACCAGCAAATTAGGCGCGAGCGGAATGCTCTGATCATCTGACCGGCGTCGAGCACCGGGGTGGCGCCGGGCGCACGCGCGGGTGCTCGATCCTGCCACAGCAAGAAAAAAGTGGCTATTACCGTCCGGGAGTGGGCTAGCGACTTTGCGATGGCGGGAGGTGCTCGAAAGGCGTTGAAAAAACCTAGACTGGGCCCGACCTTAAGCGGCTCGGGATTTCCGCGAGCAGAAGCTCGCGGCCTCATTGAAGCTTTGCCCAGCCTGGACGTTTCCAACTGTACCAGCGACATTTCCGCGAGCAGAAGCTCGCGGCCTCATTGAAGCCCGGAATCGATGCCGTATTCGGCGGAAATGTGAAATTTCCGCGAGCAGAAGCTCGCGGCCTCATTGAAGCCGGCGGCTGCGGCGGCTTCACGCGACGCGCGAAACTATTTCCGCGAGCAGAAGCTCGCGGCCTCATTGAAGCGCGTCATCGAGCAGGGGCGTCACTACATTGTCTGATTTCCGCGAGCAGAAGCTCGCGGCCTCATTGAAGCGAGCGTTACGAGCACGGCTTGGCGGGTGCGCGGGGAATTTCCGCGAGCAGAAGCTCGCGGCCTCATTGAAGCTCTGCGGCATTGTGCGGCTTTCTCGTATCGTAAGATCGATTTCCGCGAGCAGAAGCTCGCGGCCTCATTGAAGCCGGCCTCGGCAAAGCCGGATAAATCGCCGGCCGCACCGATTTCCGCGAGCAGAAGCTCGCGGCCTCATTGAAGCGTGGTGCAGATAGGCGAACCCGCCGATCGCGATCAGATTTCCGCGAGCAGAAGCTCGCGGCCTCATTGAAGCAACATGTCCGGATACGCAAAACTGCTGCTGTGCTTATTTCCGCGAGCAGAAGCTCGCGGCCTCATTGAAGCAGGGTGCCTCGGCTTCGCCCTCGGACTCGTGAGCGCCGATTTCCGCGAGCAGAAGCTCGCGGCCTCATTGAAGCTCGGCGTAGCGCGCCGGGCTTATTCTTCACGATCACATTTCCGCGAGCAGAAGCTCGCGGCCTCATTGAAGCCATGCGGGGCTTCGCGCAGAAGACGCGTGAAGATCATTTCCGCGAGCAGAAGCTCGCGGCCTCATTGAAGCTCAACGCGCGGCCTTGAGGGCACGCTCCATGACCGCATTTCCGCGAGCAGAAGCTCGCGGCCTCATTGAAGCAGCCAGACAGCAATAGCGTGCTCTGCGCGCGCTCCCGATTTCCGCGAGCAGAAGCTCGCGGCCTCATTGAAGCTGATCGAGGGCGCCGGCATCGACGGCGGCTCCGAGGATTTCCGCGAGCAGAAGCTCGCGGCCTCATTGAAGCTTCCAAGCCTCAAAACCATGATTTTCCACCCTTCAAAATTTCCGCGAGCAGAAGCTCGCGGCCTCATTGAAGCTTTCTTCTTTGCCTGCTAATTCTGCTTGGTGGTACGGATTTCCGCGAGCAGAAGCTCGCGGCCTCATTGAAGCTCGAGGTCCGCTTTGATTGCCCGGTAGGTGTCGCGCAATTTCCGCGAGCAGAAGCTCGCGGCCTCATTGAAGCGATAACTGCGAAGAACTCGTTCTGAGCTGGACGACCGATTTCCGCGAGCAGAAGCTCGCGGCCTCATTGAAGCTGCGGCAGCTCGCGCGCGCCGGTTATCGTACGCGCATTTCCGCGAGCAGAAGCTCGCGGCCTCATTGAAGCGAGAAGATGAAGGCGGCAGGCTTTAGTTGGCCTGTGATTTCCGCGAGCAGAAGCTCGCGGCCTCATTGAAGCCATTCATGCGTCGTTATGACGCCTGCAGATATTGAATTTCCGCGAGCAGAAGCTCGCGGCCTCATTGAAGCGAATTCGCCCGCGACCCGCCAGCGCGTTCCATCGAAATTTCCGCGAGCAGAAGCTCGCGGCCTCATTGAAGCAAGGCTTGCCGCGAGATTTGAGTCGAGCGCGTCGCGATTTCCGCGAGCAGAAGCTCGCGGCCTCATTGAAGCTTCCTTGATCGATGGAAAGCGTTTTTGCATCCACACTATTTCCGCGAGCAGAAGCTCGCGGCCTCATTGAAGCGCTAGGTACATCGCGCAGGGTGAATCCGGGGAGACAATTTCCGCGAGCAGAAGCTCGCGGCCTCATTGAAGCCTGGACCTCACCGGTCGCCTACGGTTGCGTTTTGAGATTTCCGCGAGCAGAAGCTCGCGGTTTCATTGAAGCCGGTTCTGTGAATGGTGAACGGCGTTCCCGTTTGCGATTTCCGCGAGCAGAAGCTCGCGGCCTCATTGAAGCCGGTCGGTAGGTGACACGGAGGATATGCCACACTAGATTTCCGCGAGCAGAAGCTCGCGGCCTCATTGAAGCATATTGCCAATTCCCTAGTTTTCCATTCTTCTCCATATTTCCGCGAGCAGAAGCTCGCGGCCTCATTGAAGCAGTCCCACTTGTGTTATGCGAAGTTTTGCATCCCCAATTTCCGCGAGCAGAAGCTCGCGGCCTCATTGAAGCTGCGCAAAATATTGCTGGACTTGTTCGGCGATTGCCGAATTTCCGCGAGCAGAAGCTCGCGGCCTCATTGAAGCATGTTCATGGTGGAGCTGACGGTGCTCGCCGTGAACATTTCCGCGAGCAGAAGCTCGCGGCCTCATTGAAGCGTTGCGTCGCAGCGTCTCCCAATCGATTTCACCGATATTTCCGCGAGCAGAAGCTCGCGGCCTCATTGAAGCTGGACGCTCGAGCTCTGGTGCACGTCGCCGGCGACGAATTTCCGCGAGCAGAAGCTCGCGGCCTCATTGAAGCCTGATGGGGACGAGGACGACAAAGGCAATGTCGGCGATTTCCGCGAGCAGAAGCTCGCGGCCTCATTGAAGCCATGGATCACCGCCGTTTGGGGATGGATGCGGGAAATTTCCGCGAGCAGAAGCTCGCGGCCTCATTGAAGCTCCGCTTACGGTGGTGCTTGCCGGAGGCTTTGCGGCATTTCCGCGAGCAGAAGCTCGCGGCCTCATTGAAGCGAGCAGTTCTCTGTTCTTAAACCCGTGCAAATGGCGGATTTCCGCGAGCAGAAGCTCGCGGCCTCATTGAAGCACTCCGTATTTCCTTTCGTGATAGTTGATGGCCGCGATTTCCGCGAGCAGAAGCTCGCGGCCTCATTGAAGCGCGACCGCGCCACCGAATGCCGCGCGCACGCGCGCGATTTCCGCGAGCAGAAGCTCGCGGCCTCATTGAAGCCTGTTTGCATCGCCGAATGCGTCGGGCGATGCGACAGATTTCCGCGAGCAGAAGCTCGCGGCCTCATTGAAGCTGATTCGGATCGGCGTACGTCGGAGAAACGCTGGGTGATTTCCGCGAGCAGAAGCTCGCGGCCTCATTGAAGCTCGCAACGCGTCTACGGGCGTCATCTGGCTTGGGGGAAATTTCCGCGAGCAGAAGCTCGCGGCCTCATTGAAGCGCGTGTAAGCCTCAGGGGTTCGTTGGGCGCTGGCATGATTTCCGCGAGCAGAAGCTCGCGGCCTCATTGAAGCCTTGCCGCCGACGGTGAAGAAGTCGCCCACGAAATAATTTCCGCGAGCAGAAGCTCGCGGCCTCATTGAAGCCAAAACTTTCAGTCGCTCATGACGGAAGTCGGCGAGATTTCCGCGAGCAGAAGCTCGCGGCCTCATTGAAGCACCATCCCCGGCCTCGACGCGCCGGCTGAATTCCAGATTTCCGCGAGCAGAAGCTCGCGGCCTCATTGAAGCGGGACTCCCCGATGCGCCGCTACCCAGGCTTCGGCCGATTTCCGCGAGCAGAAGCTCGCGGCCTCATTGAAGCGCGAAAAAACGCTCTACCGGGTCAAGGCGCAATTGAAATTTCCGCGAGTAGAAGCTCGCGGCCTCATACTCATTGAAGCATCAGCAGCATCGATAATCCAACGAAAAACCAACGTCTCTAGCGCTGCGCCGGTGCCGTCGTGAGGAGATCTTTGTAGCGGTCGCGCAGCTCGCGTTTGAGGAATTTCCCGACGCCGGTGCGCGGAATCGCGTCGATGAAGACGAAGCGGTCGGGAATCTGCCACTTCGCGATTCGCGCCGAGAGCCACCCGCGCAGATCCTCTTCGCTCAGCGTCTGGCCCTCGCGAACCACGACTGCCGCCACCGGCCGCTCGTCCCATTTGGGGTGCGGAACCCCGAAGACGCACGCTTCCTTCACGGCGGGATGCCCCATCAAGGTGTTCTCGAGATCCACCGAGCTGATCCACTCACCGCCTGATTTGATGAGGTCTTTGGCACGATCGACGATCTCGATGAATCCTTCGGCGTCTATCGTCACGATGTCGCCGGTGCGAAAATAACCGTCACGGAACGAATTCGGCGATTCGTTTTTATAATACGCCGAAACGATCGCCGGGCCGCGCACCCAAAGCTCGCCGCGGCTTTTGCCGTCTTGCGGCACGTCGCGCCCGGCTTCATCGAGCACGCGCCACTCGACGAGCGGATGGAATTTGCCCTGCTTGAGCCGTTTCGCATGGATCGTTTCGGCATCGCCGTCGCCGGGCCCGAACATCGGCGTGCACGTGCCGAGCGGGCTCATTTCCGTCATCCCCCACGCATGGATGACCCGCGTGCCCATAGCTTCGAGATCGTCGAGCAGCTGCGGCGGCACGGCGGAGCCTCCGATGATCACGCGCTCGAGCGATGGAAGGCGCCTGCCCGCGGCGCGCAGCGCGTCGCGAACGCCAAGCCAAACGGTCGGCACGCCCGCGCTGAACGTCACGCCCTCCCGGTCGAAAAGCTCGATCAGGCTTGCCGGATCGAGCCGCGTTCCGGGCATGACGATCTTCGCGCCGGCCATCAAGGCCGCAAACGGAATGCCCCACGCGTTCACGTGGAACATCGGCACGACCGGCAGGACGACGTCGCGCCGCGACAGGCTGAAATAATCCGCGTGGTTCGCGGCAAGGGCGTGCAGGTAGGTCGAGCGATGCGAGAAGAGCGCGGCTTTGGGCTCGCCGGTCGTTGCCGACGTGTAGCACAGCATCGCCGCGTCGCGCTCGTCGAGCACCGGCCAGTCGTAATCGGGCGGTTGCGACGAGATCAGCGTTTCGTAGTCGTGCGCGTTGGGCAGCGCATGTTCGCCTCTTCCCATGACGACATACGTGCGCGCCCCAAGGGCGGGCCGCGCTTCGATCGCCTTGGCGAGCGCCGGCGCGAGCGACGCATCGACGAAGATGACGTTGTCGCCGGCGTGCTCGATGACGTAGGCGACTTGATCGGGAAAGAGCCGGATGTTGGCCGTGTGCAGGATCGCGCCGTAGGACGGAACGCCGTAATACAGCTCGAGATGGCGGTGCGTATTCCACGCGAAGCTGGCGACGCGGTCGCCGGGGCGGACGCCCAGCGATGCCAGCGCTCGAGCCAGCTGCGCGCACCGGCGGCCGAATTCGGCGTAGCTGAAGCTGACGATCTCATCGCCGTCACGTGAGGTGATCCGGCGTTCGGCATGGTTGCGCAGCGCGTGCCTGAGGATCGCGCCGATCCCCAACGGGACGTCCATGATGAGCCCCGGCAGCGTGACGAGCGGCTTGGAGTCCGTCGGCATGGTCAGCGCTCTTCTCGTGCCGAAGCGCGGCCACATGCAGGAAAAGGCTCGGGTCTACGTCGGGACCTGCGGCTACTCGTATGCCGACTGGAAGGGAGCGTTCTATCCCGAGCGCATCCGCCAAACCGAGATGCTGCCGTATTATGCGTCGCATTTTCCGGCAGTCGAGATCGACGCGACGTACTACCGGGTGCTTCCCCCGACGACGTTTGCCTCCATGGCGAGCCGGACGCCGGCCAATTTTCGCTTTGCCGTCAAAGTCCCCGGCTCGGTCACCCACGCGAGCGGGTCGGTGCGGGTGCACCC
>Ga0070737_10003377_pt1 | contig 17352 bp, 12 predicted proteins | sample Coa_R1_10_FD_66438 | JGI IMG/M metagenome (GOLD analysis project Ga0070737, IMG submission 66438) | Surface soil microbial communities from Centralia Pennsylvania, which are recovering from an underground coalmine fire - Coalmine... | ecosystem: Environmental > Terrestrial > Soil > Unclassified...
GCTCTGGAGCTGGAACGTGGCCGGAGAGAATGCGCTCCCTATCTGCTGACCATTCTGAAGCAGGGCGACGTAGTACCCAGTTATTGTGTTGCCGTTCTGATTGATGGTATTGACAGTCAATGGAACCATGCCAGAGGTGGAGGACGCCAAGGAAGTGCTTGTGGTCGCGGTTGAAGAAGAAGATGATGAGGACGAGCTGCTCGTGGTGGATGACGAACTCGTACTGGACGATGAACTCGTGGTAGTAGTGGACGCCGAATATGTGTAAACGTCTCCGCCGTATAGGCCGACAGCGGACGGCGTCGAAGCTACGACATTGTTGCTTGAATCAACAACGCGAATTATTGCATTCAGAGGAAAGACAAAGTTCCCAGCCTCTATGGAGGAAGAGCCACCGCTCACCGGAGCGGATGCTAACACAGTATTGGTGTTAGGATTAACCAGCTGAGCTGTGGCCGCGTTTGAAGGGAGTCCGTTGACTGTTATGAATTCTCCAGTGGTCACGTAGTAGTTTTGGAACGTCGTGTAGAGTTCTGCACCCGTGTACGATGATTCTGGTTCAAGGTAGACCTGGAATGGCGCAGGTATATTCAAGTTAAGCGAACTGCTCTGGTAGGCAAGAACGCCGTCAAAGTATACCTTCAGGTAGTTTTGCCCGTTGGTTATGATTGTGCAATCTCTTGCGAGTGGTTGCCCGAGTGGGCTATGATACAAAGTGACATAGCTGTTTGCCTGCTGGGTGTTCCCGGTAGCATAATCCACGGCCCAGAGAGTACCTTGTGAACTTGTGTATGAGTAGCAGGTTACGTAATTGATCAGACCGTTATAGGTTTGCACGTATAATCCGCTCTCGAACGCCCCGCTCGGTACGGTTGACACGCTTTGGCTGAGGCGGACATGGACAAGCATGAAGTTTGTGTTAGGCGAAACAGCGTAGAACCCGGCCCAGCTGTTGGTACCGATGTTTCCTATGTGGAGACCACTTGAATCTTCGTAGTAATTGTACTGCACTCCTTCATCTTGAGCCGATCCTCCAAAAGACCAATAGGAGCTGGACGAGAGCTGTGATTGAGAGAGCGTCTGCGTAAGCGGGTCCGAGGCGACGAGGCCCGAACTACTCTTTACCAGAGTACCGCTTGATGCTGCGTAGGTATGAATGGAAGCTGCAGCCTCGATCAAAACAATGCTGAAAAGAACAACCGCAATCACTAGAGTCCAAATTTTCACAAGATTCTTTTGAGGATGGGCGGAAGACTTCAAATCAAATATTCAGGCAGTTCGCCTACACCTTTGTCTACTTATCTTCGTGGTGTAGCACAGGTATAGTTTCATTTCCTGTAACTACGCTCTAAGATTGTGATTGTTGGACTTTTTAATGAAACACCGAAGCAAACTTGACAGAAAAAACGACGGTTTCGTAGATGGGAATTTCTAGAAAAAAATAGGGAGCAGAGAGGCCTCGATGACCCCCCTGATTCGGAAGCAGACACATGTGAATATTGCTCCTTTTGTACGCTTCGCTTGGTGAGTCTTCCTCTTTTGCCATTGACGCTAGTCCGACACTATCTGTCGCGTGACCCTATGGCCATGAGTACCACGTCGTTGCGCTTGCCCACGAGATCCACCCATTCAGACTAAAGTAGCGCTCGCGGGACCATCCTCCAACGTACTTGTAAACTGCAACGAGATGTGTATTCTGGGTTATACTCACTGTGCGACTTGCCGTTGTAGAACCCGTGTCGAGCCAGTAGCTGAACACATAGTGACCGTAGTTTTCAGGTGTAACTACATAGGTTTCTCCACTAACTAAGGTGAATGAAGCTGGGGAATATGCGCTGGCAATCTGCTTCCCATTTTGGGAAAGTGCGACGTAGTATCCAGTTATCGTGTTACCTCTCTCGTTGATCGTGCTAACGCTTAGTAAAGCGTCGCTCTGAGAAGAGGTGCGGCTTGAAGTCGATGTTGTAGAGGTAGTAGTTGTCTTTGTTGTTGTCGAAACTGTGCTGCTACTTGAAACAGTCGAAGAGGTGGTCTTCGTGGTGACTGATGAAGATGTTGTACTGCTGCTACTTGTCGTAACCTTTGTCGTTGTCGTGGTTGCGCTTGTTGTCGAGTGAGAAGTACTGCTGATTGTGCTCGTCGAGGTACTGGAGGAAGTGGGGGGTGCCTGCGAATTCAACGAAGCTAGCGTTGCAACTTCGCTCGTAAAGTATGAGGGGAGACCGTTGTAAGGATTTGATCCTCCAAGATTCGTTACATAGATCCACGAAGTGTACTGGTCGAGGCTCTGGATCGTTGAAGAGCTGGGTAGCGATGACACACCGTATGCAATGTAGGAAAAGCCCGCATTGCCATAGGGGGTGTAGCCGTTGAGGTCACTCGCAGTTGGCATGCCTGGATTTTCGTAGATGCACAGGACGTTCAATATACCGACAAGCGATGTGCTGACAGTTGTCCCTGGGTTCCCGACGTTCATTGTGAATCCAAGGGATTTAGCATAAGTCTCCAGTGTCTGGTAATAGCTTGCAGTACTTCCGGAGCTTGACATTTCATCGAAGAAGATCCCATTGACTCCATACCAGTTCTTGTAATCAGCCATTTGCGATTCCATGTTGCTCACTCCAGAGTAAGAACTGGTTGCGTACCCTGTCGCTACGTATCCAAGGACGATTACCCCGGCATTCTGAAGGCTCTTTATGCCTGAAACAAACGTTGGATCTGAAGAGCTTCCGGGCCCGTTGTTGGGATTAATTATGGCAATGATGGGGACAGAAGGATAGCTTTGTTTTGTCTGAATTGTCCCGCTCCAACTGCCGTCGGTGGGATACGTGTAGAGAGGAATGATCACTCCCGTGGTTTGTGTTGACTGCGCTGATGACATTGAGAGAGACCAGACTCCGAAGAATGCGCTGCTGAACAATGCTCCTAGACATAGCACTACTACTACTTTAGATAGCGAGGTCACTTTGGTTTTCGGGAGAAACCCAAGAGAATTTGTTTAAGATAATTGTCTAGTCGAGTTCTATCTATGCAATTTACTGCATCACTATTGCCATGCAATATCGTGCAAGTGCACTTGTAATTACCAGGGTTAACAAAAGGGCAAATTTACAGAATACTGCGCCGGCAAAGACGTTTGTGTTAATTTGAAAATCCCGCTTACTTTGCGAGGAAAGCCAGCGCAAGGTCATTCCGATTACGGCTAATGCACCAAGTAGAGGCCGCGGCAGCCAAAGCTGCTGATGCTAAATAGACTAAAGCAAGATCAGGGAGGCCGAATCTTGAGAGGAGCAAGCCTCCTGCCACCACCAAAGTGGCGCAAAATCCGGCTATTGCAGTTGGAAGCCTCGCTCTGTTCAGTACCGCAACAAGGAACTGAGTGTTTGCTAAAAATATTGACAACAGGACATTTCCCGGAATCGCTATGAACAAGACCTCCAGACTAATAGCGTCCCCCCCTACCATTTGTATCAGACGAGGACCCATTATGATCAACGCCGTTGCAGTTGCAACTGATGAAGAAATGGAGTATAGCATCATTTGCCTGTGTCGAGCCATCAAGAAACTGTTCATTTCAATGATGTTGCCCGCCTCATACACTTTGCAGAGATTCTGAAATTCGTAGTAAATTGGTTCCATCAACACGGACTGGACAATTAGAGAGGGAAACAGTACTATCAAAGCCATGTCCGCACCAGTGTGGTAGACAGTGTTGAAGACGAGAGGAAGTCTGATTCCGGAGATTATCAGATCGCTATCCACGAACCAAGATACGATTCGATCTCCGAACAGCATGACAAAAAAGAACGTTGAGTAAAGGCCATAATTCAGATTCTCCCAGATCTGGACCCTAAATTTCGAAACAATCGTTTCAATGTTGCCTGAAGGCGGCTTGAAAAAATGTGGTACGTCTTCTCTCTTACCCAAGGGGGAAGAATTATTTTTCAATGCGGTGTTCTCTTTGTTGGCTTTTGAGAATCTCACGGCAAATGCTACTGGCAAGACCGAGAGAACTGCGAAAGCTATTCCAAGAGAACTGAAATATCGCAGGCTTGTGTCCGGAATTAGCTTGGAAAGAAAGAAGTAAAAGCAAACGAAAACGACAAGCGCCGAAATATAGGTTGCCGCGAGTTGCGAATTCTTTCTCAATCCGGAGAGAACTACAGTTCCGACTCGCTGAAAAGTAATCATTGCTAGCGTAATCTCAGAGATGATGAAGAGTTCTGGAGGGATGCGTGCGACGAACGCGATTGCAAGCAAAGATAGGGCAGCTAGGGAAGTCAAGAACGATTGAAACAGAAGAAGCCGCTTGAAAATGCGCTTTACTTCGGTTGTGTTGCCCTGTTCGTTGTAGAAATAAAGCAACCTTGTAAAGATCTGCATTGTGCCTTCAGAGATTCCTAGTCCAAGAAACAACCCCACAGCCATCGCAGTCACTATCTGTATGGGCAGGACATAAGCCATCCAGAGCGAAACGCCGAAAGCAAATAGTACGACGAGAGACGCGATCCAGGGAATGGCCAACAATAGTGCTCTTGTCGCTCGAGCAGTTGGTCGAGGAACTCCAATTGTCGTCGCTGGTTGGACGACCGATAGCGCAGAGGCACTGTTTGCGTCCGGAAAGTTGTAGTAGTCAACAAATCCATAGATTTGCTTTGCCATATCGTACAGATCATCAAAACCGTTGTCGATAGCGTCTTTCTTGTTGTAACCGAGCACTTCCAAGAAGACGACTATGTCTGCAACGTTGTCCACATCTGGTTGAATTTCGGATATCGATCGTGCAATTTTCTGGAGAAAGTCCCCTGTCGTCCTCTCACTGGTCTCGAGGAGAGAATATCCTTCCTTGGATTCTTGCAATCTCTTTTTTCTCATCGCCTACTCTGGACTGGGGCCACTTGATTCCCTACAAATCTCGGAATGGGGGAGGATGATCTATCTCGTGAGGGTTATTGGACCTGCTGTAGTTGTCAAGTGGAAATGGCTGTCGGCGTTGACTTCATGTTCCTAAGGTACTCGACTAGCTCGTACAAGCCGGATTCTAGATCTACACTGGGCCTGTACCCAAGAGCTTTCGAGATTTTTTTGATTGATGCGGAGCCAAATCTCCCGTCCCCTGGTCGCACGGGGCCGTAGCGATGCTCAAGATTCGGCACGCCGGTCACTTGCTTCAAAGTTCGGAGTAATCCATCTATATCTACAGTCCGTCCTGTTGCAACATTAAAAACATCACAACTTACGTTTGGTGATTCCATCGCCAGAATGTTAGCTTGCGCGACATCCTTCACGTTTACGAAGTCCCGCGTCTGGTGTCCATCGCCAAATATCGTTGGTGGCGAGTTGCTCAACAGTTTAAGTATGAAAATCGTGATGACTCCGCTATACTCACTCGAAAGTCTCTGCCTTGGGCCGTAAATGTTGAAGTATCGAAGTGCGACCGCCTCTAATCCATAAGTTCTGTGATAGGCAGTCAAGTAGTTTTCGACACAAAGCTTTGAGGCGCCATAGGGTGACTGAGGATGACATATCAACTCTTCCGATGCAACAGTATCGCTTTCAAAGCCATAGACGGCAGCGGAGGAGGCGAAGATCACCTTCCGAATGTCTCTTTTCAAGCAATAGTCAAGCACCTTTAGCGAGTCATTTACATTCGCGTTGTGGATTTTTAGCGGAGAATTGACCGACTCGACAACACTCGCGATTGCGGTTTCATGAAAGATGACATCGACCCTTTCTTCTTTAGGCATCAATTCTCCAATTTCAGAAACATCGCCAACGAGGAGGTGCAGTTTTGGATTATTCAGGTGGAATCTGAGGTTTGCGGCTGTTCCCGTAGTAAGATTGTCAACCACAAAGACTTCAATGCTTTTCTTCAGCAATTCATCAACGATATGACTTCCTACGAAGCCTGCGCCACCGGTCACGATTGCACTAAAGATTCGTTCTTGACTCAATTCGGTATCTCCTCCCTCAAGTTATGATTGTTATCCAGCCAGTAACTCGATCCAATTTTCTTCTTGTAGAGGCGATTGTACTCATACCTGTACTGCTCTACACATCTTCCAAGTGTGAACCTGTCTCTCGCCCGCTGAAGTGACAGGTCCTCGAATTGTTTTCGTATTTTTTCGTCTCGGAGGAGAGTCAATATGCCGTGTCCGAGAGCCGATGGGCTTCTACTCGGTACCAAAACTCCGCATCCCTCGAGAGCTTCTCGCACTCCTCCAACATCAGCCGCGACGACCGCCCTCCCGCATGCCATCGCCTCAATTACCACATACGGGAATCCTTCAGTAATGCTACTAACGGCAACGACATCGCCAACGCGGTAAGCTTTCTCTGGCTGCTTGGTACCGCCCATGAACTTGAAATTATCTTCGACGCCTAATTCTGTGACCGCCCGCAAACATTGTTGGGAATATTTGAGGTCGACTCCATTCCCAAAATGAAGGCACAGAATGTTGGGAATGTACCGCTTGATGTACCTGATTGCAGAAATGAGGCAGACGATGTCTTTGAAAAAATCAACCCTTCCGATTGAAGCGACAACAAGCCTTGATGTATTCTCGACACCAAATTCTTTTTTCAATGCTTTGTTGTCTTCGATTGGACTGAACTTGGTCGTGTCGACTCCATTGTAGACAATCTTTATCTTTTTTCTACTTGCACCTAGACTACTTTCCCAGAGTGTGTTCGCTTCGCTGACTGTTACGATTGAATCAGCGATTGCGTAGAGGGCTCTTACCATGTTTCGCGCAAATATTTTCCAGAACATTTTCGAAGGAATAGTTGTCAAGGATGAGTTGATGTACAGGTTGAGTTCTTTGAAGGCGATGCCATGCTCTGTGATAATGACTCCAGATCCGTTTTGGATCTTTGCTACGATAGCAACTAGGGCAGGCATCCATGCATTGGAAGCGTGTACTATATCTGTAGGTGGAATGTCGATAGCGAGAAGTTGGAGGCCTCTCTTTAGCATGTTATAGGGCGGCAGTGCTTCGTTCAGTTTCAGATTCGAGAAGAGAAAATCCGAATGGACGTGAGCAAGAAAAGCCCTTAACGTAGAAGGATGCTCGAAACATTTTTTCCAGTCGTATCTGCGGAAAAAATCATGCATTCCATATATCTGATGAGCAAGGAGGTCTGGATCACTGCTTTCGGAAAGCAGATTTGCCAAGGTGCTCCTAAAAAGCGGAATGAATTTCTTTTTGATGACAGAGTCTGTAGTTCTTCGAATCTTCGGTATTACAGAAGCTGATCCGCTGCAAAATTCTTCACATCTGAATGTTCCGTAGATTGGAAGCTCGATTACTTGCTTTACGTTCTCAGGCAATGCATAATTCGAGTTAGTGTTTGCATTCGATAATTGGTTTAACACTACAAAGTTCCAGTCTGACAATTCTTCCACAAGGATTTTCGACCAAGTATAGACTCCGCCAGTAGCGATGTTTGGGTAGTTATCCCAGTTGATTAACAAGGCGCTGGTCAATTGGTTTTTCTTCCTCCGGAGGAACTTTAGCAGAGAGGCGGGAACTCTGCTGAACTTCAAATTCTCTTCCCGATCGAGATCTGTTCAGGGCAATAAAATTCTGAACTTCGGCGATGACCTCCTCTTGTTTCATATTGGTAGATCTGAGCGAGGCGGGGCTCTCAGTAGGTCCGACCATCTCTTCAGTTGATCTGGGAATCAGATCTTCTAGCAAATCGGAGGGGAGGTTTTCCGGCTGAATGAACGGGTCGATTCTTTTTACGAGCAGCAGGACTTTGTCGGAGACTATTTTAGCCCTCTTCAAGTCGCCGGCGAGGCCGTAACATTTACAGGCCATCCGGAACGACCACAGGCACTCTCTGACAGACTTGTCGATAACCGAATTTGCATTTTCTTCGTAGAGCAACGCAGACTCAAAGTGCAACCTATGTGCCTCGGAGTGATTTCCAGATTTTGAGAGGCATTTAGCCGCACAAGAACAATCGAGCGCAGCTCGCACCAAGGATTTGCGCTCTAACGAAATCCTGGAATCGTCGAGATAAATTTTAGCTGCATCGAGCAAGAGGCCCTGATTTTCCATCTCGATAGCATTGAACCACAGATTCGATTGATCGACAATGGCGTCTCTCCAGCTAACGGATGGCATATTCCGGTATTGGCCACCATGGGGAAAGCAACCTCTTAAATTAGAAAGTCTAAAGGTCAAGTAATATTCTATGGAGCCCAGACTACTAGAATAATTACCAGAATAAATAGTAGAATCTTACCTCTTCGGACCTCGGCGACTGAAAATCTGGAAACGGGTCCTGAATCAGTAAATCGGACGGTCAACTTTCAACCGACCTTTAGAGAAGTGAATTGCCGCATTATCTTTAGAAGGTATTGCCATAATTGTTCTCAGTTGTAATGTGTTCTGTCTCACCGGAAAGGTAGAAAAGTCCCTTGCCGCTGCTTTACTGCGAAAGATCACTCATCACCATGAATTGAATGACTGGGAAAAACATTCAGAAAGTAGATGTTGGCGTCTTCAATGAGATTGTATTTGCTGAGCGAATCATTGAGTAGAAGGGCAAGTCGTCTGTTTAGGATACAAAGTGCCGTACCTTGGAAATGATTGTCAACCAAAGGAAGTGGGGCAGAGCCGGGCGAGTCTACATTTATTCGATAATCTTTCTAGTGGGAATTGGTGCTGTGGTGGTTTCGACGATGGTTTTCCAGACAATTTTTGGCCCCCCTACTGGTCCGCTCTATCATACGAGTAAGACGGGAGTCATTATTCCCCTTTACACCGATCCTGATAACTCGTGGAATGGAGTGGTTCAAGTAAAGAAGACCTACCCGCAGGTTCCTATGGCAGTGATCATAAATCCCAATAACGGCCCTGGTAGCAACCAAGACCCCAGCTATGTAAACGGAGTTGAGAGTCTTCAGCGAGCTGGGATAACTGTTCTTGGTTATGTCGCGACGGGATACGGTTCGAGAGACATTAATTCCATTAAATCCGAAATCGGTGAGTACAAGCAGTGGTACAATGTCAACGGAATATTTTTTGACGAAATGGCTTACACGGCCGGATTTGAGAATTTTTACTCGCAACTGAACTCATACGCCATATCACTAGGATTGAAAACTACCATCGGAAACCCTGGAACAGACACGCTCCAGAGTTACTTTGGGACTGTGGGGACGATTGTCATCTACGAGAATCCGGGATATCCGCAACTAAGCACTTTGACTGCAGACTATTCAGGAACGACAAAGAACGATTTTGCAATCATTGTCACGGGAGTCTCTGCACCAACTCAGAGCTTCATTACCGAGGCAACACAGTACGTAAGCTATTTGTACGTTACAAATGGAACGGCGCCGAATCCGTTCGATTCTGTGACACCGTACCTGGGAGGACTGGCCTTCATGCTCAACAATACAATAGCAAAGTAGAGTTCATCCATTCCGGACAGCTATTTTCGAAAACAAAGAATGGAACCGGAGTTACGCGACAATTTGAGCAAGAGAGGCTCTTCAATACTCTGCTGCCTTGATCCCTTCGCCCTCCCTGACTGCTCTGAGAATCATTTTGCCCATTTCCGATTTCTTTGAGAACTTGATCCTTGCTTTACGCCCTAAATTTGTTTCCAGCAACACTTCGTGGTCTGAGTATAGTCGCACCTGCTTTCCAGCATCCTCCGCATTGAACAAGAACTCCACAGAGTTCCCTTTCTCGATGTATTCGAAATCAATAGGTTTCTCAGTAGGGCCTGATGGGTTAGTTTCTTCCTTCTCTTCCTTTTCTTCTCTCTCCCCAGCTAGAGTGCTTCTACGTTCTTTGCTTCGTGGCTTTACGTCTATGTGGATTGATAGCCTCTCTTCCAGTTCCCTGATTTGTTCTCCTCCCCGCCCAATGACTCTTGGGATAACGGAGTCCTCCATAATGACTTCGGCACGCGAGGGGCTCTGTATCTTCACCGTGCTCCTCGGGTCAAACTTCTTGAATACCTGTAGGATGCGTTCCTGGGCTAGCTTCTCGACGCCGCTCTGGACCCCCGCAACCCGTCCCGTCCCGGCCTCGCCAATCGGGATAATGACGTTCTCTTCGCCGAATGTGTAGATTTCATACTCGAGCTTCCCCGACTCAAAGTCCTTGACCTCGACCACCGGCCTTGCAAGGTCTGGCTCATTCATACCTGAGGGAACCTTTACAACCAGATTCAGCTCGAGCACTTGCTTGATCTTGCCGTCCTTCACGAAAATGACCGTGTCAACTACGTGCGGGACCATCCCAAGCTCCATTCGGCTCATGAACCGCTGCACTGCATTCACCGGGTCGCTTGCGTGGACCACACCGACCATTCCGACTCCCGCAAGGCGCATGTCGGCGAAAACCTCGAAATCCTTTGTCTTTCGCACCTCGTCAAAGATAGTGTAATCGGGTCTGACGAGCAGAAGTATTTCTGCAGTTTTCTCAAAGTCGTTTTCCAGTGGCCCGTATTGCGTTACTCCCTTGGAGACTTGCAGGTCTTTGGGTGATTCGAATGTCTTGACCACCTTCATCCGCTCGAGATAAAAATCTGCGAGACTGCTTGCTAGTGTCGATTTGCCAGAACCCGGCGGCCCGGCTATCAGGATGCCCTCCGCCTTCGACGCTAGCCTCTGCTCAAGCTTTTCGGAGAGGTTGTAATCTGCGAGGGAAAGCCTGACGAGCGGCCGAACGATTGTGACTTCGAGCCCATCCGAAAAAGGAGGGCGCGCGATTGCGACTCGGTAAGGACCTAACTGAATCACGGTCGCGCCGCTTCTGCTTATCTCAACCGAGCCCTTCGAGGAGATCCGAGCCGCCTCAGAAATCTCCTTTGTAATTGCCTCTAGTTCATCCCGGCCTATCGTGTAGTCTCTGATCGGCACGTATTCGAACTTGCCAGGATAACCTCTTTTTGCGTAAGGGCGCACGCCTTCCTTCAAGTGGAGGCTGAGGATTTTCTCATCAATGTATTCTTCGAACTTTAGTCCAGCGGTCTTTACCTCGGAGGGGAAGTGCCTTACCCTGACGCCCTGCGCACGGCCTACGAGCGACTGCACATAATCCGCCGTAAATAGAATCGCATCGTTGTCCTTTGCAACGTCGCGGATTATGGCGTCAATCCTCCCGCTTCGTGCAAGCTGAATGTCTTCCAACGAAGGCCTCTCCCCTCTGAACTCGAGAGTGATCTTCCTTTCGTCGCAAAGCGCCCTTAGGCGCGTTAGCTCCTCCAGTCCAAGGAACCCTTCCTCCCGATGCCGAGAAGCCTGGGCCTGAAGCTCGTCAAGTGCAGCTATTGGAACTATGATTGTCGAACCGCTCTTGATTTCTCCTGACGATACCATTGCGTTGGCCTTGCCATCAATAATAATGCTCGTGTCTAGGACTACCCTTGTGTAATCGCCCGTTGCATTGCTATTCTCCAGATTCGAATTCTCGCCACCCGTTCGTTTTTCTTTTTTCTTCTTCTTTATTCTCTGCTATCTTCTTGTCTGATTCGTCGATCTGCCCTGCTTCGTCGATCTGCCCTGCTTCGCTGTGGACTACTAGACATCGGAGAGGAATGGAATCTTGACACCGCGCTCCTTAGCGACCTTCCTTGCTATCTCGTAGCCAGCATCTGCGTGCCTTGCAACTCCGGAGCCAGGGTCATTTGTAAAGCACCTGTCGAGTCGCGTTCTCATCTCATCCGTTCCGTCCGCGACAACAACGAGGCCTGCGTGGATGCTGTATCCGATTCCGACTCCCCCTCCGTGATGCACCGAAACCCATGATGCTCCGGAGGCCGTGTTAAGCAGGGCATTAAGTATCGGCCAGTCGGCAATAGCGTCGCTCCCGTCCATCATTCCCTCAGTCTCTCTGAAGGGAGAAGCAACTGAACCAGAATCGAGATGATCTCGACCGATCACTACCGGCGCGGTTATTCTTCCACCCGCGACTGCATCGTTGATCATTTTGCCAAACCTTGCTCGCTCGCCGTAGCCTAGCCAGCAAACCCTCGCTGGAAGTCCCTGAAACTTTACTCGCTCGTGCGCTTTTTCAATCCACCTAACGAGCTCCCTATTTTTGGGGAAAGCCTCTAGGACCATTTTGTCGGTTTCAAAGATATCCTGCGGCTCGCCAGAAAGTGCAACCCAGCGGAAGGGGCCTCTACCCTCGCAAAATAGCGGCCTGATATACTCCGGGACGAACCCCTTTATCTGGAAGGCATTCTCGACCCCAGCATCGAGTGCCTGCTTTCTAATGTTGTTGCCGTATTCGAAGGCGACAGCGCCTCGCTCCTGCATCTTCAACATTGCCCTAAGGTGCTCGGCCATTGAACTCCTCGCTTCCTCGATGTACTTCTTGGGGTCACTCTTTCTCAGGTCGGAAGCGGAAGAAACCGTATGCCCCTTTGGAATGTACCCGTTCAGCGGGTCGTGCGCCGAAGTCTGGTCGGTGATTACGTCGGGGACAAATCCACGCTCGACGAGCTCTGGCAGGACATTGGCTGCATTCCCGTAGAGACCAATCGAAATCCCCTTTCCTTCTCGCTTTGCGTTCCCCGAAATCTCAAGCGCTTCCTTCACACTCTCAGTTTTGACATCGCAGTATTTAGAGCGGATTCGCCTCTCAATCTTGTCCTCGTCGGCCTCGACGACTATCGCAATCCCATCATTCATGGTGACGGCGAGAGGTTGGGCCCCTCCCATCTCCCCGAGGCCGGAGGTGAGCACTATTCTGCCCGCGAGCGACCCTCCAAAGTGCTTGTTTGCTACGGCAGAGAGCGTTTCGTAGGTGCCCTGAAGTATGCCCTGTGTTCCAATGTAGATCCACGAACCTGCGGTCATTTGTCCGTACATCGTCAGCCCCTTGGCCTCCAGATCCCAGAACTGCTCCCATGTGGCCCACTTTGGCACCAGCATCGCATTTGAAATCAACACTCTTGGAGAATATTGGTGCGTCCTGAACACCCCGACTGGCTTACCCGATTGAACAAGTAGAGTCTGGTCGTTTTGGAGCTCCCGAAGCGACTCGACGATCTTGTCAAAGCACTGCCAATTCCTGGCAGCCCTGCCGGTCCCACCGTAGACTATGAGGTGCTCAGGATCTCTAGCAACCTCCCGATCAAGGTTGTTCATGAGCATCCTCAGAGCGGCCTCCTGGTGCCAGCCCCTACACGAAATGTCTCTGCCACGGGGAGCTCGGACTTGCCTGCACTCTATCAAAGGGAACTCGATTTCGACCTCTTCGCTATGAGTACTCAGATGGCCTCTCCTTGCCTTTATCCGTTCCCTGAAGGTGACAACGTTTAGTGGGATCAGAGGCAAAAGATTGAGAGACAATTCTCATGCGAGTGCAATGGATCTTTTCAAAAGGGCTATCTTATCATCAAGAGACGAAGCAATCAAGTCCTTCACTTTAATATGAGCAATCGCGGGATCGCTCCATAGCCTCTACTTCAGATGAAGCAGTCAAAACCAAAGGCAGACCTTATTCTGACTAACATCGGACAGCTTGTTACTCTCGCAGGGCATTCTCGAAGGCCTGCTATTCGACCTAGCGTCGAGACAATTGGTGTCCTGAAGAGCGAGGGTGAGGGACTGTGCGTTGCTTCGAGTTCAGGTAGGGTCGCCTTCATAGGGAAAAGGTCCGACCTAAATGAAATGCTAGAAGTGACCTCCGAATCAACCGAGATAGAATGTAAGGGAAATCTGGTGACCCCTGGATTCGTGGACTCGCACACCCACGCGATTTTTGCGGGCAGCCGCGAATTCGAACTCTCGATGAAACTTTCTGGAATGTCTTACCTTGAGATCTTGAGCGCAGGAGGAGGAATTCTCCAGACCGTCAGGCAAACAAACGAAGCGTCTGACGAGGAGTTGCTGAAACAGACGAGCAGGAGGTTGGACAGAATGATGTCATATGGTACCACAACTATGGAGACAAAGACGGGGTATGCCCTAACTGTGAACGGGGAAATTCGCCTGCTTGAGCTCCTGCATAGATTGCGCGCGGAGAAGGGGTACGACATAGAGCCGACTCTGCTGTCTGCTCATGCTATTCCGCGAGAATACTTGGCAAAGGGTAAAAGTGGAAGTGATACGAAGGAGCAGATCCTGGAGAGAACGCAGAATGTCGGCATCCAAAAGTACATAGACGAAGTGGTAATCCCTTCAATCAACATCTCCTCTGAGCGCTCCCTTTCTCGATTCTGCGACGTTTTTCTTGAAGAGGGAGTTTTTTCATTTCGCGACGCCGAGCGGATACTCAATCACGCTCTTCGCTGTGGCATGCGGGTCAAGGTTCATGCGGACGAGTTTTCGGATCAGGGAGGAGCGAAGTTTGCGAGCGAGTTAGGGGCAGTTTCAGCTGACCATCTCGGAAGAGCTTCACTTGAGGGGATGCGCGCACTCGCTGCAAGCAGGACGGTCGCAGTCCTCCTGCCGGGCACCCTTTTTTCCTCATTTTCAGGGGCATACGCGAAGGCAAGAGAGATGGTCGAGCTCGGCGTCCCAATTGCTTTAGGTACGGATCTCAGCCCGAATAGCTGGATCGAGTCGATGCAGTTTGTCATTTCGCTCGCTTGCTACGGCATGCGATTAACGCCGGAAGAAGCAATTACAGCAGCAACGATCAACGGAGCTCACGCCATAGGTAGAGCAGACTCAGTCGGATCGATAGAGCTTGGAAAATACTTTGATGTGCTTGTGTTCGATCTCAAGAATCACCAGGAAATACCGTACAGAATAGCCTCGAACAATATAAGATACGTCATAAAGATGGGAAAGGTCGTCAGCCCTACGACTGACTTTTAACAGAATTTGCGATGGCTCCTTGACTTAGAGCGACGGCGACCCTCTCGATATCCTCTGAAAGTGGTCGGTCTTCTTCCACCTTCTTTGTGACTTTTCTCACCTCCAAGTATGCTCTCGTGGTTCCGCGGCCGAGAAGCTGGTGAGCCTGCCAGCTCGCTTCATCGTCTGATTCTTTCCCAGCGAGTGGGGCGTAAAGATCTATAGCTTGTGCCGCGCACATCGTCTCGATTGCAATTACTCTGGTTGTATTTTCCAGAATTTCCCTTGCCTTGAGTGCCGAGGTCACCCCCATGCTTGAGTGATCCTCCTGCCCCGCTGACACAGTGGGACTATCCAGACCTGCAGGTCTAGCAAGTATCTTGTTTTGACTAATCAGCGCGGCAGCGGTGTACTGTGTAACCATGAGGCCCGAGTTCAGTCCACTTCGCGGAGAAAGAAATGGAGGGAGGTTCGGGTTGTACGATGTAAGCAGCTTGTCGATCCTCCTCTCGGAGAACACAGAAGCCTCCGCCATTACAACTCCTAACAGATCCAGTGCGATAGCGAGCGGCTGTCCGTGAAAGTTGCCGGAGTTGAGTACCAGGTCATCTTCAGGAAACAGGATTGGATTATCAGTAACTGAATTGACCTCTTTCTCGAAGGAGGATCTTCCAAAGGTTAGTGCGTCCATGAAGGCTCCGTGAACCTGGGGAATGCACCTAAGGGAGTACGCATCCTGCACCCTTTTCACTGAACCAACAAGGCGCGACCCTTTGGTTAACTCTCGAATCTGAGAAGCCACTTGAGCTTGCCCTTGAAAGGAACGAAGAGCTTGAATTCTTGGGTCGAATGGCTCCATGTTTCCTCCCAGCGCTTCGAGCGAAAGCGCTCCCGCAATCCCCAGATTTTCAAGAAGAAGTTCGCAGTCATGCACAATCAGGCATCCTAGACCCGCCATCACCTGGGTGCCGTTGATTATAGCGAGACCTTCCTTCTCCTTCAGGCGAATCGGAGGTACGCCAAGATGAGATAATACCCTTCTTGCTGCCACTCGCTTCCCACCGACGAATGCATGACCCTCGCCCATTATGGTGAGGGCCAGGTGGGCGGAGGGAGCCAAGTCACCGCTAGCCCCGAGCGAGCCATGCCTTGGTATCTCAGGATAGAATCCATTGTTTAGCAGCTCCTTCAGCTGGCGTAAAACAATAGGCCTGACACCCGAATTTCCGCGAAGAAGCGAATTTAGTCTTACAACCATGATTGCACGGACTTGATCCTCGGAGAGTGGGGTACCGCTTCCCACGGAATGACTTCGAATTAGGTTTGTTTGGAGCTGCTCCAACTCTTTGGTATCTATCCTTACGTCCGCGAGCTTACCGAATCCCGTGTTTATCCCGTACGCGGTCCTCCCTAACGAGAGAATCCTCTCCACCATCTTCCTGCCGCGCTCTACTCTTACAAGCGCTTCAGGAGAGAGTTGAATCCCCTTGCGAGACCGTGCTATCTCAACAACATCGTCGACAGTGAGATTCAGGCCGTTCAGCTTAATCGATGTCCTCGAGTTCTTCGTCATTAGTGGTCACGAGTAAGCTCCATTTTCGAAGTGTGGATCAGCATTGTTAGGGCGCTACCGTGTCTCCTGCTTCTTTGCATCAATGGCGAATCAGGCAGGGAACACTATCTCTTCCAAGTCCTCGATCCTGTGTATCAGGTAATCTGGTCGATGCGACATTAGCGTCTCGGCTTTGTACAACCCCGTCGCAACGGAAACACACTTCACTCCAGCCTTCCTTGAGGCCTGGATATCTAAAACTGAGTCTCCTATGTATACTGAATCCTCTGCCTTCACCATCAAGCGACTCAGAGCCGTCAGAATGCCGTCTGGTTCGGGCTTGAGCCTGCTCACTTCGTCGCGCGTTATTACGGCGGTAAGATACGGAAGGAAACCAAAGACTCCGAGAAGTGAATCGACCGGTGCCCGGCCACTGTTTGTCACTACTGCCGTAAGAATTCCCTTTTCATTGATCTTTCGAACGACGCCGAGCGAGCCTGGATGAGGGCGGGCCTCCGAAAATGCTTCGCTTTCAAATCTGTCAAGCAGCTCAGACAATTCCACCCTGATTTGGTCAAATGAGCAAGATTCAGATAATTTCTTCGAATTTTTCAATTGATTCTCAGTCTCATTGAAAAGGGCCTGTGTGCTTGGAAGTCCATCAAACCTTCCCACCTCAAATCCCTTCGAGGCAAGCAACTCTATCATCGCCTCACGAGATTCCTTCACCTTGAACTTGAATTCGATCAAGGTGCCATCAAGATCGAATAGGACGGCTTTGAATGCGCTGCCATGTTTTTGCAGCTCTTGCCCTTTGTGTTCTTCTCCCGCCCTCAACATTGCCTGACCTTACTAATTCCAATGTCGTTGCTCACCTTGCTGCCTTATTTTCTCTTTCTATCAACTATTCATCTTTGGATTAGCAATGCGATATTGGTGGGAGGGGAATCTTTGCGTTACGCATGGCTGATGCTACCCTATCGCTCTGGGACGCGAGCTTTCTCAGCTCCGCGGTTATGAC
>Ga0070737_10003378_pt1 | contig 17349 bp, 19 predicted proteins | sample Coa_R1_10_FD_66438 | JGI IMG/M metagenome (GOLD analysis project Ga0070737, IMG submission 66438) | Surface soil microbial communities from Centralia Pennsylvania, which are recovering from an underground coalmine fire - Coalmine... | ecosystem: Environmental > Terrestrial > Soil > Unclassified...
AGAGCTAAAACAAAATGAGCTTTCAAGTGAAAAGAGCCTTTAGAAGAATTAATAGATCATGGCTTAACCCAAGCTCTTTTATAATAGAATTCAACATTGAATATGACTATGCAGGGCCTATAGCTCTTCTAATTCTTTATGCATTATGTGGCTTCATTTTCATGACAATAAGGCAAAGCCTTGGCGAGGAGAATCTGCTAAATATTCTAATTAACGGTTTCCTCAACTTAACCGAGTTCATATTGACTCCGCTAATTGTTATGGCTTTTATATCATTCTACAAAGTAAAAATTAATTTTAAAAGAGATTTTGCATTGATAAGTTATAGTTTCTCTATAAGAATAATTTTTTATATTCTTAATACAATACTTTTATATATTTTTTTATATTTCTATCAAAACTCTATTATTGGTGCGGCAATTCAGATATTTTTCATAATTTCCACTACATGGTCATTGACGCTGCAATTCTACTACTTAAGAGCGGATAAAGGTATAAGATCGTTTACGCTACTATTTATGATAATGCTTTCATGGATTACAGTCTTCGCTGCCGTCCAGATCATAATTTACATACTGAACACATTTGGACTTTTCAAAATATCCTGATGGAAATTATCAGACCGAAAATTAATTTTCCATAAGATAATTAAATTAATATCGATATGACGGACTATTTTCGTGTCGGTTAAGAGGTTGACTATAAAAGATTTGGATGAAAAGATGCAAGGAATAAATGCAGAGGTAAATAAACTAAATCTTGAACTTGCCCAAGTAAAGGACGAATCGAAAAAATTCGAGGAAACAAATTCAAAAGTAGAGGAGCTTAACAAGAGAGTTGATAAATTAGAAAAGAATCTCGACGAAATTTACAGCTACCTCCAAAGATTATACGACTATCTAATTAAGAACCTCTGAAAGATTTACCAAAATAAGAACCAGCAAACGGCTGCTTCATGATCTCTCGAAGGTAGGTTGTGGCATAGGATCCACGATAAAGAGCAAACTTAACGGAAAGAATATAAGAGCCTGTGATTTGATCTTCAAGCAGATCATACTTTAACTCATCAAGCAGCTTAAGATCCAAACGTCTATATGAGCCCTTAAGCCCCACAAATTTATCTCCCAGCCATAGTTTGAAATCTGAAGGACGAATACCATCCTTAACTAGCTCTTCTCTTTCCATATCGCCCATTACACCCCCGCTTAACTTTGCTCTATAGCCCATAACAGGCAAGACGAGCGCTAGTTTATTTTTTTCTACTAATTCCCTTGCTCTCTGCTTATCAATATCAGTACCAACTCTGAAGGCATAAAAAACTGGAAGACCGTAATCCAAAGGAGAAACCAAATCACCTTCTTCCAAGCTCAGCAACTTCGCTCTCAAGCGAGAAGAAAGAAAGCGATTAAAAAGATAAGAAGAGTAAGCTTCGATGAATAATCTCAGAGCACCAGCAGGTAATTTGCTAATTGCTCCTGAATAATCTTTAGGGTGATGCAGTAAGTATTCGAGTACCATTCTTTCATAGAGAAGCGACTCAGGAAGATATTTTAGTGTTTCAGCCGGGTCATTTGTATCCATGAATATTTTTCTCGCAAAAATATGATCTTCAGGCTCAAGCGGGTCTATAAAACCAACAAGATAATTTATAGCTTTTTCGTAATCCCCTTTTATTATTGATTCGCCTATTTTATGCGTGACAGGTCTTGGCATTCCAAAGCGTTGATAACCGAAATAGTTAGGTATAAATGAAACTTTCTTAAATTCCTCGAGTACTTCCACGACCTTATCCTTTTGCAAAGGTACGTTTCTAATGACTACTTTAAAATTATTTCCAAGGTGTTGACCCAATCTTGCAGGTCCATAACCTAAAGAACAGGCCAGCGGTTTAACTTTTCTCAGTTTTAGGTCTTTTACATCTTTTTCTACTACATTTTTCAAGGTAAAGCACTGCACAGCTATGGCTCTTCTGTCCTTAATACCGTAAACCCCAATATCAGAGAATTTTAGCTTAAATTTCTGCATCAATGCAATCATTACGTCGCTAGTAGTTATGTTCCTCTTTTTTATTGCTACGTAAAGATACTTCCCTTTATTAGGCAACCTAAACTTGAAATTTCCATTTACATCCAGTATCGTTCCATCTCTAAGAATTTCTTCAACTATGAAATCCTCAGCACTTTGCTTTATTACGCCAAGTAGAGGATAAGAATGGGATGCGAAAAATTCAATGCCTAGTTCCTTCTCAAATTCATAAGCTTGCAACATTACATGATAAATAAGACGTTATATAGAATTTGTGTGCCCACAAAAGATAGAAGTAATATTATAAGTGAAATCATAAAAGCAGACTCGATTCTTATATTACCAAAGTAAAAAATTCCTGTTGTAAGCATTGTAAAAGAAAAAAACATAGGAAACAGATATATTATAAAATATGTAAGGAAACCTATAGTAATGAAAAAAGTATTATATAAAGCAAAATAAATTAATGAAAATAGCACTACGGGTAAAAATGAAAATAATACAGCTAAACAAAATTTTTCGGTATCTTTAATAAATCCAAATATATTACCTAGAAAATATGAAATAGATACTACAAAGAATAGATTGATTGATACAAATAATAATTGTTGGGATAGATCAATGCTTACATAAGGAGGCATCATGAATAAAGCTACAGGAATGAGCCTGCTTACTGCTAAAGATGGCAAACTTAATAGTAAGAATAATAAGATTACAGATATCGTGGAAGGCTTGTTGAGTTTTTCTATAATTCTCATAAGAGGGATCGGGAAAACAATTGGGACTGAAAATACCAGCGAGGCGAGTGAAGATGGGATTGACTGTATTCCCTTACTTTCCTCTAGCAAAAGAAAGTAAATTTTTTTCCCAACCTGAGTTAACTTATATTTGCCATCATCGGATTTTTCTACAATTCCTTGAAGCTTTTTAAGTGCATCATAAAAAGTACCAGGTGAGACATCCAACTTCTCTATCAGCTCTGTAGCCTTATATGTACCATTTTCGCCGAGTAAGAAGATGATCCTTCTAGAGGTTGAACTTGAGGCTATCTTATAATACTTAGATAGAAGATCGTCGTTCACGCCTATTTAAAAAATGAGTCTAACTATAAAAGAATTTCCTACAAACTTTTATCTTCCAATGTCTATTTCTTTCCCATAATGCTACGTAATTACGATTATAAATTCATAGAACAAAAATGGCAAAAGATATGGGAGAATGGGGGAATTTATAGATTCGACCCTAGTCATAACAAGGTATACGCTATAGACACGCCGCCACCTTATCCGACTGGCGAATTAACGCCTGGAAATGCTTTGAATTATATTTATTGCGACATAGTAGCGAGATATAAGCGAATGAAAGGATATTCTGTATTGTTTCCAATAGGATTCGATTGTCATGGTTTGCCCACTGAAGTGAGAGTCGAGAACATCATTAAGAAAAAACGCAATGAAGTAGACTGGAGAGAGTTTAAGGAGCTTTGCTCAAAGTACACTGATATATGGATTGAAGCAATGGTTAAAGATTACAAAAGACTTGGAATATCTTTCGATTGGAAACTTAAATATGTTACCAAAGACCCAAGTTACTGGAGAAAGGTACAGCTCTCATTCATCCTAATGTACAGAAAGGGATTGATATACAGAGCAGAGCATCCTGTATACTGGTGTCCTAGATGCGAAACAGCAATCGCTGAGGCTGAGGTAGAATATAACCAAGCCCAAAGAGAACTATACTATATCAAATTTACAGTCGCTGATAGGGATCTAATCATTGCAACAACAAGACCAGAATTGCTCGCAGCTATTGTGGCTGTAGCAGTACATCCTGAAGATGAAAGATACCAAGCTATTATAGGAAAAATTGCTAAAGCTCCTCTCTATGAAAGAGAGGTACCAATTATAGCAACCCCAGAAGTCGATCCAAACTTCGGGACCGGAGCGATGATGATCTGTACATATGGAGATAAGAGAGATTTCAGGCTACAAAAGAGGTACAAATTACCTTTTATCAAACTCGTAAACAAAAATGGAACAATAAGCGAAGAAGGGAGGTGGATATCAGGGCTTAGAATAGAAGAAGCTAGAAAGAAAATTGTTGAGATGTTGAGAGAGCAAAATCTTCTAATTAAACAGGAAATGATAATGAGTGAGCAAGGTACTTGCTGGAGATGTCATACGCCTGTAGAAATAATTGCAGAAAAGCAATGGTTCGTTGCTACAACTAAACTTGCAAGTAAGATACTAGAAATAGCAAACAAGGAAATAAGGTGGATTCCTGAATACCAATACAAAAGATTGGAGGATTGGGTAAATTCACTTGACTGGGACTGGGTGATTTCTAGACAGAGAGTTTTTGCAACACCTATACCTATATGGTATTGCAAATCATGCGGAGAGACGATAGTTGCGGATGAATCTTGGATACCGATAGATCCAAGACTGGAGCCTCCTAAGATTGAAAAATGTCCCAGATGTGGAGCTAAAGAGTTCGAAGGAGAGAAAGACGTTATGGATACTTGGATGGATTCAAGTATAACCTGTGCTGTGCATGCGGGATGGCCTGACAACTTCGATGAACGACTTTTACCTGCAGACCTGCAACCTAATGGTTACGATATAATAAGAACTTGGGATTATTACCTACTTGCTAGGCATCTCGCACTTTTCAACAAACCAGCTTTCAAGCTCGCATTAATAAATGGAATGGTAAGAGGTACAGATGGCAGGATGATGCATAAGAGCTATGGCAACGTAATACCTTTAGCGGAGCTTTTGGATAGATATGGCGTTGATGCATTTAGACTCTGGGCTTCAGGTTCTGTAAAAACAGGCTCCGATGTTACTGTTCGATTTGAGGATTTGGACTTCAACAAGCGTTTCCTTATAAAGCTCTGGAACGCTGCAAAATACGTGCTAACCTATACGAAGCCAGTAAACGAGGAAATTAAAGTTGAGAAGCTCATTGATAAATGGATCCTTAATGAATTGCACAAAACAATAAATAAGATCAATAATGCCATGGAAGAGTTTCAGTTTTTCGAGGCATTAAATGAATTGAGAAGTTTCGTATGGGATAAATTCTGCGACGAGTATTTAGAGGCTATTAAATATAGAACCGCAAAAGAAGACAAGGCTGCGTATTTTGTAGCTAGATACGTATTATTCAATATCATCATTCTCTTAGCTCCTTTTGCTCCATTCATTACAGAAGAAATATTCGAATATTTAGAAAAAGGGAAGAGTGTCCATCAAGCTAGATATCCAGAGAGTAAACCTATAGATGAGGAAGCAATACAAAAAGGCGGTATAATTGTTGGGATCATTTCTGAACTAAGAAGAAAGAAAGTTGCTTCTAGAGTATCGCTAGCCAGCCCAATTAAAAAAGTCACGATTTTTTCAAAAGAATTCGCTGAATTACTGAAAGAGGGATATGAAGACATAAAGAATGTATTAAGAATAGAAGAGTTAAACATTACTTCTGAGGGAAGAGGTAATATTGAGAGCGAAGCGTTAAAAGGAGTTACCTATGATATCACCTTCTCTTAAATATAGCTTTCTGAATTCCAGCTTCTTTTCTATCTTTTTCAGTGAATTCAAATACTTTTTTAAATAAATTAAGCTCGTCTTGACCTAAAGTTACCTTCTTGCTTTCCATAAACCTTTTAGCTGTCTCGATAGCTGATTCCAAAAAAATTTCATAACCTTTTTTCTCAAACCCTGACCACAAAGTGAAGCTTGGCACAGAGCGATCCAAGAAATAAAGAATATTTGAAGAGAATCCTACACTTAAACCACTAAAGATCATAGCTGATATCGATGTTTTAACATGATCCCCAACTATGACTCCCAATTTGCGCATACCAGTTTTAACCAAGCTATGCATGTCATCGAACTTGATTTCACCGTATGTATTCTTTAAATTCGATACCACTGTATGCGCACCTACATTCACCCACTCACCTATATAGGAATCACCGATATAGCTTTGGTGTCTGCTTGAAGTATAATCTAAAATTATTGAATTCGTAACTTCTCCTCCTATTGTACAATGCTTTCCTATGTAAGATCGCCTTATGTTCGAACCCGTTACTAGTGTTGTGTGAGACCCTATATAGCTTGGTCCTTCTATCCTAGAGAAAGCTTGAATATAAGCCCCATCGCCTATGAAAACAGGTCCTTCGCGAGTATCAATGACAACATCAGGTTCAAGATAAAATGAACCATTGGAAATAATAGGATATTTTCCAATCCTATTGCTGGATAACTCAACTTTTTCGTAGATGTTTGATAATAAAAGAAGGTCTTCGAAAAGCATCGCTTTATTGTGCTTTATTAGGTCATAAACTCCGTTAAGTAATTTTGCCTCATAATTGAGCACCGAACCTTTCTTTAATGCAAGCTCTTTATCACCTGAATAAGCTAGTATTTCTTCGCCGCATTTTATGACAAAATCTTCAGTGCCAATATTTAGCAGCTTTTCAATGAAGGATTTTTCTACGACGAAGTTTTGTAAAACTATTATGCCTTCATGCATTTCGTTTACATTTCCATCCAAGATTGGATTCCTTACCACAAGCTTTGGAACCGAATTTGTTAGAATTTTAAATCTGTCTATGTTTGACATGGCCCCAATGATGAGTTTGAAAGAAGGTCTTGAAAGCGTCAAAGGGAAAAATCTTTTATATGCTTCTCCTTCATCGAATGTGAACTCCACATTCTTTAAAGTACTTATAAGCATAAAAAAATGGTAATTACTATGCGTTTAAAATGGTTAATGGTACCGCTGCTACTGATCATTCTACTAGGCATGATAGCCAATGTAAAGGCGGATGCTTTCATCGATTACAGCTTTGATCAAAAAAGAATCATAATTACAGTTAATTACGGTATAAATGAACAGGACAAACCTAAAATCCTAGAAGTCTATGTCAACCACACACTTTATAGGGTATATTACTTCAGCGACAACGAGAGTTTCCCGAAATACATCTACATAAACATGACAATAACAGGTTTTACTTCATTGTCGGTAAGGGCATATTACTCAATAACAGGATGGAGCAAAGAAAACGAAATTTACGTTAACAGCACAACTTATACAGAGCCTAACCTCAATCTTGGAAGAGAAATTGCGTTAATAATAGGAGTACTTATTCTTATCATAGCTATAATATTACTCTTTAGAAGAAAAAGCTAGAGAGAATAGATCTGGCTTCTATCAGATCTTTCCTCTCTAATCAAAAGGGATGAAATATCTAGCTTTTGTTTATCCTTAACATGATTGAGGAAATCGCTCGTGTGCTTTATATCGAACTCGATCAAATCTATCATAAGCTTCCATATCTTCGAATAAATCTCTTCTAACATCTCTTTAGGCATAACAGATATTATGGCTGGGTTTTGTAACCAATTCTCAAATCCTTTAATCGTGCGACTAATATGCTGGCATGCAGTTCTAGAAGCTAGCAATAAATTAAGCCTGTCAGCATCCTTATAATTCTTCGATTCGTAACTCTTAACAGCAATTTCAAGAATCTTCTTCTGCTCATTCACCCAATCTTGCATACTTCTTACGAAGGTCTCGTTAAAGGCCATGTATAACATCTTATTCTGCTGTAGCGTATTTAAACTTAACAAGGCAAAGTTTTTTAAGAGTCTTGAATAAAAAGTTTAGTAGAAATGACAGACAACTACATTCCTGAAGTACCATTTGTTCCAACGCCTGAAAATGTTGTTAGGAAAATGCTCCAACTCGCTGAACTCAAGCCTAAGGAAAAACTCGTTGATTTAGGTGCAGGAGATGGAAGAGTGCTTATAATTGGCGCTACAGAGTTTAAAGCGATGCCATGCATTGGAGTTGAGATAAGATCTGAGCTTGTTAAGACGATAAAGGAGAAAATTAAAAAGATGAATCTTGACGGCTATGTTGAAATAATTCAAGGTAATATGTACGAATACCCATTGACAGATGCCGATGTTGTTACTCTATACTTATTGACAAGCGTTAATGAAAAACTAAAGCCCAAATTGGAAAGAGAATTGAAAGCGGGGGCAAGAGTAGTAACGCATGACTTTGAAATGCCAGGATGGATGCCTTATAAGGTAGAAGAAATTTATGATTCGGGGAGGACGCATAAAATCTATGTTTACAAAATGCCTCCCACAAAAAAGAGCCTTTTCTACAAATAGGTAGAATTTTCAATAGCTTTTTGTAGATAATTCAGCATTTTTATGAAATTGAATTCGTCATTTTTCTTCAAAAATACTAAGACATGCTTATCGTTAGTATATTGAACGAATACCTTTATCATTTGAAGTTGGATTTTTTTACCTTCACTATTAAGTCTTCCGTCTGAAATATAGTAAGAAAAGTTCCTTTTACTTTCTTCCAAAAGCGAGATGAGTTTTCTTCTTAAGTTAGGATCGTTTTCTTTTTTCACAAAGATTTATTTCAAGAACGGTATTTATAGACGAGTTTATGGGCGAAGACCAACTGGATGAACTTTCAAGAGAATTATTAGATATACTCAAAAAGAAAGGTTACTTATCTATCCAAGAAATGCTGGACTGGATTAAATCGAAAAAAGGCAGTACGTTAGTATTGAGTGCTCTTATTTCAGAACTGGAGAGCAAAAATTTAATAAAAAAAAGTGGTTATTGGGAAAATTCTGAACCTCTTTTTCCTTTACCTAAGCAAATAGAGTTGCTAAAGAAAGAAGAGAGCATTATAAAACAGCAACCTATCCAAGAACAAAAGGTTGAAATTAAACCCAGAAATGATGCAGAAGAAAGAATACTGGATTATCTAGCACGCTATTACAGCGTAGGCGAACTTAGGCTAAGACTTGAGATGGGAAATAAAATAAAAGAAATAGATCCAATCTTAAGAAGTTTAGAGGAAAGAGGATTGATTATCTGGGATAGAGAATTAGGTGTTATTACCGCGAGCGAAAAACTAATGAGTAACTACAAGAGGACAAAGAATATTCTTGATGTGCTTTAAGCAGCTACAAATATTGGGTTCCTAGAAGATTTATAAGCGTATTTGATAACCCCTTCCTTCTCCAAAGACTGAAGTATGCGTTTTGCTTCACCCATTTTTATCCCATATTTAGATGCAATTACCCATGGAGATAAATATGGAGTTTCCTTCACTTCAGATTTAACAGATTCCAGTATTTGTTCATTTATTACAGCTTGACTTTGCCTTTCCTTTTTCTCTGCTATACGTTGCTGTTCTTTTTTCTGTTTCTGGGCAGATTCTTTTAGAGCCTTTTCTTGACGCTTTGCTAATTGAGCAATACCCTTCTTGCCTTTTCCACCCATACTATTACAATATGCTAGAAATATTAATAAACTTCTGCGAAGAACTGAGAATAAATGAGCAAGATCAAAAGCATCGTAGATATCCTTGCTGAATTTGAAAAGGGCCTAGACGAGGTTGATAAGTTATCCGAGGAATTAAAGCTTAAGATCTTGAACGACATAGAAATCCAAGCGAATAGTAAATCACAAGAAATAATCGAAGAATTCAAAAAAGAGAAAGAGAAACAATTCAAGGAAGAAGAAGAGAAGGCAAAGAGAGATGCTGAAAAAATTATGAAAGAAGGAGAAAAAACATTAGAGGCTAAAAGAAAAGAACTGGAAAAGAAATTGGAATTGGCAAAAAATAAGGCAATAGAACTACTATTATGAGCAATTTTTACAGGGCGGGAAGAGCTAGAGCAAAGAAAGGATATTTGATAAGTGAAGAGATGATCGAAGGACTTATAGAGCAAAAGACCATTGACGATGCCATCGAGATTTTGAAATCAACCGATTATAAAAAAGAAATCCTTGAGATTTCACAACCTTATAAACTTGCTGAAATCGAACAAGCCCTTCAAAAAAATCTTATAAGACATTTCTTTGAATTAATCACCACTAGCGCATATTCCAATATACTTCTAGCTTACTTTCACAAATTTGTAGCTAGGAATCTGAAAATAGTGCTCAAGGGTAAAGCGTTGAATAGGAAATATGAAGAACTTTACAAAAGCATAGTCCTTGATGCTGAAGCCTATCTTGGAAGAAGAGATCTTGTGGTTAAGACGCTCGAAGCACCATCTTTAGAAGAAGCAGTTCAAGTACTTAGCAGATATTCTTTTGGAAAAGAGGTTAACCTTGCTTATAACGCATATAAAGAAAGCAAGAGTTTATCCGTATTTGATATAATTCTTGACAGAGCTTGGGTGAACATGCTTATAGATGCCCATATATCGAGTGGAATTAAAGATAGAGAAGATACTAAAGATTTGGTAGGTTTTGAAGTAGATAGCTACAACATTCTTGGTTTGCTCAGAGCCAAATTCTTGGGCTTAAGTGCTAGCTTCCAAAAAGAAATACTAGCAAAGAAAAGCTATTATGTGGATCAGGACCTACTTTCCAACATAATAATAACAGAATCACTAGAATCATGCTATCAAATCCTCAAGGGCTCTTATTATAGGCAACTCATTGGTGAAGAGATAAAAGAAAAAGAGGATATTGAAAAGTTAGAAGAGGGATTTAGAAAGTTAATTTTCCAGACGGCTAAGTCCAAGTTCGTGAAAAATCCTCTTAGCTTGGGAGAAGTTTTGGCATTCGTCAAACTTAAAGAATTTGAAATACACAATGTTATGACAATACTGTTTGGAATAGAAAATGGCTTGGAAGCTAAGAGGATAAGGGAAAAACTACTTATTTAATCTGAATTTTACTTTCGTCACCAGCCCTTCTGTATTGAAAGGTCTAAAAGGTTTACCTTCTCCGTAGTAGAATTTCGTGAACCACTCATATAGATGAAGCCTGAGCGCTTGAATGAACACCACAAAACCTTCGAGTGCAGCTATTCCTAAATTCCCTAATACCAACGCTACTCCAACTACGATCGTGGTTACAATAGGATTACCCAAGTATAGGTTAACTACAGAGCTCAAATAAAGTAAGAAGACAGAGTGAACGATTACGAGTATTGCAAGCCTTAAATAGCTTATGGTATTTGATAGGAGCCTCGTGATTGAATTAAATACCTCCATTGCTCCCTCGCCTAGTAAAGCCTTAGTATCGATATGTTCATGGCCTTCTAACTTATGAGCGATATATCTTGCTGTAAGAATCAAGATAAGACCTATCAATGCAGTGACTGAGAAAACTTTAGAATAAATATAGGCAGGTATTCCGAAAATGGTTTCTGCACTAGAGCTGTAAGCAGCTATATTCATTTGGAATACCCAGAGTCCATATAGAAGAAAAACACCTGAAATGTAAAAGATCAAGTACGAAATCGCCATGACTAGATCTTCCATATTGCTCGCCCTTAAACCATTGAATAATCTTATTCCCATGCCCAAAATTAGATGGACTATTCCAATAATGATACTTATAGCCAGAACAAATGTTATGCCTTCTGAATTTATTCCCTGCCCATGTTTGACCAATTCAATTACTGGCTGATAATGTAGAAAAGGTATTGGGAAGCCAAAAAATTCGTTATGAAGAATTCCAAAAAAAGCGCTAGAAATACCTATACAAGTTAAAAGTATCCCCCACTGCCTCAAGTTACCAACACTTCTGAAATAAAAGAACAAACCTAAGGCCATTACCAACAGTCCGCCTCCGAGATCTGCATACATGAATCCATAGAAGAAAGTAAAGAAAATGAAAACAAATGGAGTTGGATCCAATTCGTTATAATTAGCAGGACCTTGCATGAAGGTTATGTTTTCAAAGGATTTAATTATACCTCTATTCACGATCAAGGAAGGAGCTTCCTTTTCATTGATTTCTTCGAATTCAATAAAGCTATCATCTGAGATCAACTTAACGAATTCGCTTTTAGACCTCAGAGGTATATATCCTTCAATAATAACAAAATTCTTAAGCGGTCTGGAGAGCTTTACATTGACAATATTAAGATATTGAAGATTGGCCAGCTCGTATAAAGATATTATTTCGTAGTATTTCATTTTGCTCTCATAAGCAAGCTTCAATTCTAGCTCGCTTACCTTTGCTTGTAATTCTTTTATTTTTTCATCGACCTTTTTCAGCTCATCGCCTATTGAGACATGCTCATATGGTATCTTTATCTGCACGATCTCCAAACCGCTCAAAATCCTGTTTATCTTTTCAGCTTGTTCGTTCCTTGAAATAATTAGAACAACAAACACATCACTCTTAACCTGTTCACTTACCAGAATTGCGTTTTCAGAGAGACTTTTCTTAAGCTCATTTAAAGTCTTAGAGTTTGTAGCTATGAATATCATGAAAAATCTTTTTATCCTCCTCACCTCTTCAAAATCTACACCTAACGAACGTAGGTATTCCAAATTGCGTCTATAGTTAGAAAGTTCAGATAGTTCTTTGGTATACTTCCTCTTATCTTCTATGAGAGGATAAATTACAGAATCGAGTTCGGACATCTTTTTCCTTATCTCGTTCACAAGTTCCTTGAAGTCGGTGAATTCATAGTCATATCTCTTTAGATGGACTCTATTCATTAAATAATCCATGACGCCGAATTCCCTCTTTATTCCCAATTCATTGGCGTAATTATCTAGTTGAGCCGAGATTCTACTGAGAATTTGCATATACTCCTCTGTATTTTGCACTCTATCTTGCCCTGCTTCAATGGTGTGAAACAACTTAAATTCTATGAGTTTAGAGATTACATTGTCTATTCGCTGAACATCAGTTAATAGTGTAGCTTTTACCAGTTTTTCAACCGGCACGATCCTATTTGTGGCTTAAAGTTATTAAAAATTAACGCTAAAAAGACCTATGAAAAGGATCGTTGTAATAGGAGACGAGGAGTTTGTAGTAGGCTTCTCTCTTGCAGGTTGTGAGGGATATATTGAAAACAAGTCTGAAAGAGTTCTTCGATTAGTAAAGGAGCTTATCGAGAAGGGAGATGTGGGATTAATATTACTCGATGAAAGAGTGATTGGAGAAAAGAAAAAGGAAATTCAGGAATTAAAGATGAAGAGTACATCCACTATTATCTATGAAGTCCCAGGGCCGGGAAGTGCAAAAAAGACAGAGGATTATAGAAAACTAATAAGACAAATACTTGGATTCTAAGCTATGGAAGCTCTTAAAAGAATGATTGAAGAGAATAGCGAAGTTACGAAGAATAAAAACCTTGCTGAAATAGATAAATTAACTGTCCAAATAAACAAAATACTAGAGAAATATATTCAAAGTACGCTAAGCAAGTTGAAAGAAATAGAAGAAGACTATTCACGCAAGATAGATTCGATGAAAAAAATGATCGTAAGCAATGCAGAGATCAATGTCAGAAATTCTTTACTTAAGCTCTACAGCGAATATGTAGATAAAGCATTGAATTCAGCACTTGAGGATATAGGTAAGGATAGAAAAAGATATCTCCAGAGCCTGGAAAAACTCGTATCAGAGGCTATTGAAAATGTAGGGGAAAAGAAGGTAAAAATCTTTTGCAATGGTTCAGATGAAAAAGAAATTAAGAAAATTGCAAGCAAAATTCAGAAAGAAAGAGGTATAGAAGTTGAGGTTATAAGTAAAGAAGTAAGCAAATACGGCGGTGTAATAGCAGCTAATTCTGACGAAACAGTTTTTTATAATAATACCGTGGAAGCAAGACTTGAGAGGATGAAAGAGGATATAAGGAAAGTCCTTGGTGATATCTTGAGGGATTAGAATGAGCCAAGAAAAAGGTAGGATAACTTGGATTAGCGGTCCTACAGTAAGGGCCGAAGGTCTAGAAGGAGTAAAAATGTTCGAAGTAGTGTTTGTAGGCGAAGAAAGGCTAATCGGTGAAGTGATTGCAGTATCTGGTGATAAAGCTGTAATTCAGGTTTATGAAACTACTAGTGGTTTGAAGCCTGGTGAACCTGTATACAGATCCGGGGAACCTCTTTCTGTTATGTTAGGCCCAGGTATCATTGGTAGAACGTATGATGGTGTCCAGAGACCACTGGATGTCATTGCCACTAAGATTGGGCCTTTTGTAAAACGAGGAATTCAGGTAGATCCTATACCACTTGATAAAAAATGGTATTTTGAACCTGTTCTTAAGATTGGAGATAAGGTCAGAGGAGGATATGTTGTCGGATATGTGCAAGAGACCCCTCTAATAAAGCATTCAATTTTAATTCACCCAGAAGTAAGTGGCAAAGTTAAAAGCATTGTTAAAGAAGGTGAATATACCGCTAATGATGTAATAGCAGAAATTGAGAAAGATTCTGAGGTTTATAAAGTTAAGCTCTATCACAGGTGGCCTGTAAGAAAGCCTAGGCCTTACGTACAAAGGCTCGAACCTGAAGTGCCTCTAATCACAGGGATGCGAATAATAGATACGCTCTTTCCTGTAGCAAAAGGAGGGACGGCAGCAATCCCTGGTGGCTTCGGTACAGGAAAAACAGTTACACTTCATCAAATCGCTGCTTGGTGCGATGCAAGAGTTGTAATATACATAGGATGCGGTGAAAGAGGGAATGAAATGGCTGAAGTTTTAGTTAAATTCCCTGAACTAACCGATCCTTATAGCGGTAGGCCATTGATGGAACGAACAATTTTGATAGCAAATACTAGCAATATGCCGATTTCTGCAAGAGAGGCGAGTATTTACACTGGTATTACTCTTGCAGAATATTATAGAGACATGGGTTATGATGTTGTGCTTGTTGCTGATTCAACCAGCAGGTGGGCTGAAGCACTTAGAGAAATAAGTGGTAGGCTGGAAGAGATGCCAGCGGAAGAAGGATTTCCACCGTATCTAGCATCAAGGCTTGCTGAGTTCTATGAGAGAGCAGGTCGAGTGGTCACATTCACACAGAATAATTCAATCGGTTCTGTAACCGTCGTAGGCGCAGTTTCACCTCCAGGCGGGGATTTCTCTGAACCAGTAACAGTGCACACTTTGAGGTTTGTAAGGACATTTTGGGGTTTAGATAGTGCGTTAGCATATTCAAGACATTACCCAGCAATAAACTGGATAATCAGCTACTCGCTCTATGTAGATGCAGTAGCAAGATGGTGGGAAAAGGAAGTAGAAAAAGGATGGCCTGAACTAAGAAGAAAGATGCTAGAGATCTTACAAAAAGAAGATGAATTAAAAGAAATAGTTAAGCTCTTAGGTCCTGAGGCATTGCCCGATAGCGAAAAATTAGTATTGGATGTAGCGAGGATTATAAGAGAAGGATTCTTACAACAAAATGCGTTCGATCCTATAGATAGTTATTGTTCAGTTCAAAAGCAATACAAGATGCTCAAGATGTTTATGGAGTTTTATGAGAAAGCAAGGATTGCTCTAGAAAAGGGCGTTCCTCTATCTTCTATTCGAGCACTTCCAATAATCGCTAAAATGATGCGTGTAAGGTATACGGTTCCAAACGAAAAATTCATAGAAGTAGATAGCATTTCACAAGAAATAAATGATTCAATCAATAAACTTTTAGAGGGGATGAAAAGTGGCTAGCGGTGGTCTTGAATACTATTCAGTAAAAGAAATAAAGGGGCCTCTGTTAGTTGTAGAAGGTGTAAAGAATGTTTCATACGATGAGCTTTTAGAAATCGAAACCTCTACTGGTGAAAAAAGACTTGGAAAAGTCCTCGAAGTAGGATATGGCCTTGCAATCGTACAAGTTTTTGAAGGTACTACTGGCCTTGCTGTGAAGGGTACAAAGGCAAAATTCTTGGGAAGAACAATGGAGACACCGGTCAGTGAGGATATGCTTGGAAGAATATTTGATGGGCTGGGAAGACCTATAGACGGCTTGCCGCCCATAATACCTAGAGATAGACTCGACGTAAACGGATCCCCTATCAATCCAGAAAGAAGAGACTATCCTACAAACTTCATCCAAACAGGCATATCTGCTATCGACGGCATGAACACATTGATCAGAGGTCAAAAGCTACCTATATTTTCAGGAGCTGGGCTACCTCACAACATGATAGCTGCGCAAATTGCTAGACAAGCAACTGTACTAGGCCAAGAAGAAGAATTCGCAGTTATTTTCGCGGCCATTGGAGTTCAAAATGATGAAGCTTCTTTCTTCAAGAAAAGTTTAGAAGAAACAGGGGCCATAAAAAGGAGCGCGTTATTCTTAAACCTTGCAGATGATCCTGCTTTTGAAAGAATTATTACACCTAGGATTGCACTTACTTTAGCCGAATACTTAGCTTTTGAAAAAGACATGCATGTTTTAGTGATCATTACAGATATGACCAACTACGGCGAGGCATTGAGAGAAATAAGTGCTGCGAGAGAGGAAGTGCCAGGTAGGAAAGGATACCCAGGATATCTCTACACCGATCTTGCGACGATATATGAAAGAGCAGGTAGGATAAAGGAAAAGAAGGGGAGCATAACCCAAATGCCAATTCTTACAATGCCTAATGACGATATAAGCCATCCTATACCTGACTTAACTGCCTATATAACTGAGGGTCAAATTGTATTAGGGAGAGAATTGCATAGAATCGGTATTTATCCACCAATAAACGTGCTTATGAGCCTCAGTCGACTGATGAGGGATGGAATAGGTGAAGGAAAGACAAGGGCAGACCATCCAGATGTCTCAAGCCAACTTTATGCATCATATGCAAGAGCACAAGAACTTAGATCGCTTGCACTGATAGTAGGAGAATCAAGCCTTACACCTGTCGATTTAAAATACTTAAGATATGCAGAGGCATTTGAAAAGAAGTTCCTTGCACAAGGTTACTATGAAAATAGGGATATATTCAAAACTTTGGACATAGCTTGGGAAATTCTATCTATGCTTCCTGAACAAGAACTTACGAGGGTCAAAGAAAAATACATTAAACAATACTACAAGAAAACTGCAGAATAAAATGTCACAGGGATTTGGAGGAAAGGTACTCCCAACTAAGATAAATTTAATAAGGCTTAAAAGAAGCTTAGCTTTCGCTAAAAGAGTAAAGAAAATTTTAGAAGATAAGAGAGAAGTAATTTTACATGAGCTAGAAAAGCTAACAGATGAGATTTCTGAAGAAAGCAAGAAAGTTTGGGATCAACTATTTGAGGCTTATGATTCAATGTACTCAGCCTACATGAGTATGGGTCCACTTAACATCAACTCACTAGCAATCACTACGCCTCAAAGGTTGGGTGTAGAAATCAAGGAAGAAAATTTGATGGGTGTAAAAGTTTCAAGATTGAAATTAACGAATTTAGAAAGTACGCCACAATATGGGTTTTTAGATTCTTCCAGTGCACTTGATAAAGCTATAAAAAAATTCCAAGAAACCCTTCCATTACTAATAAGTAGCGCTGAAAAAGAGAATGCAATATACA
>Ga0070737_10003379_pt1 | contig 17346 bp, 14 predicted proteins | sample Coa_R1_10_FD_66438 | JGI IMG/M metagenome (GOLD analysis project Ga0070737, IMG submission 66438) | Surface soil microbial communities from Centralia Pennsylvania, which are recovering from an underground coalmine fire - Coalmine... | ecosystem: Environmental > Terrestrial > Soil > Unclassified...
CCCGTCCAGTCCGCCGGCCGCTTTCCCGCCTTCACGCTTTCGAGCACCAGTTGACCCACAATCTCATGCGCGCGATGAAATGGCACGCCGTTGCGCGCGAGCTCCTCGGCCAGATCCGTGGCCACCACCCAACTCTCCTCCGCCGCTTCCGCCGGTTTCGCGCAGTCGAGCGTCACGGATTCCGCCACTACCTTCGCCATCGCGAGCGACCCGGAGGTTTGATGAAAGGCATCAAAGAGCGGCTCCTTGTCTTCCTGCATGTCGCGGTCGTAGGTCATCGGCAAGCCTTTCATGGTGACAAACAACGAGGTCAGGTCGCCAAACACACGCCCCGATTTCCCGCGCATCAATTCGAGCGAATCCGGATTTTTTTTCTGCGGCATGAGACTCGATCCGCTGGTTACTCCGTCGCCCAGCGTCATCCATCGGAACTCTTCGCTCGAATAGAGGATCCAGTCTTCCGCCAGACGGCTCAGGTGCAACATGACGAGGCTGCAGGCATAGAGAAAGTCGAGCGCGAAATCGCGATCGGCGGAAACATCCATGCTGTTCCGTGTTATTGCTGCGAACCCGAGCTCCTGCGCAATCGCCTGCCGGTCGAAGGGGAAGCCGCTGCCGGCCAGCGCGCCGGAACCGAGCGGCATGGTGTCGATGCGGGTGCGCGCCTGCTGCATGCGCTCCAAATCGCGCGCGAACATCTCGAAGTACGCCAGCAGGTAATGCGGCCACAGCACCGCCTGCGCGCGGCGCATATGCGTGTAGCCCGGAATCACCGCGTGCCGATATCTGTGGGCAAGCGCCAGCAAGGCTTGGGTGAAATCCAAAAGCTGCCGCAGAATGGTATCCGCCGCCGAGCGCAGGTACAGGCGAAGATCGAGCGAGACCTGCTCATTCCTGCTGCGGCCGGTGTGAATCTTCGCCGAGAGCGGCCCGACTTTCTCGCTCAGCTTGCGAATGACGAAGGTGTGCACATCCTCATCCGTGGCGCCGTTGAGGTAATCGGGATTGCGCGCTTCCCGCGCAATCTCATCAAAAGCCCGAATCAACTGCTCGCATTCGGCCTCGGCCAGAATGCCGGCTCGGGCCAGAGCACGCGCGAAGGCCTGCGATCCTTCGATATCGGCAAACACCAGCTTGCCATCAAAATGCAAGGAGCCGGAGAACTGCTCAAATACTTCGGATGGCCCGCTCTCGAATCTGCCGCCCCATAGCTTCATGAATTTTATTGCCGCAACGAGGCGCGAACCTTGATGGGTAATCCAATCAGATTGATGAACCCGAGCGCGTCCTTTTGGTCATAACTCGCGCCCATTGTGAAGCTCGCAATGTCCAGGCTGTACAGCGAATTTGGGCTCTTGCGGCTGACCGGCTGGAGATTGCCTTTGTATAGCCGCAAAGTAATTTCGCCGGTGACCGGCTCCGCGATTGCCTGAAAGAATGCCTCGAGCGATTCCCGCAAGGACGTAAACCACAGTCCGTTATATACCAGGTCCGCGTAATCGAGCGCCAGCTTCTGCTTGTAATGCAGCGTCGTTCGATCGAGCGTAATGGCCTCCAGTTCGCGCTGGGCAGTCACCAGAATCGTGCCGCCCGGCGTCTCATAACAGCCGCGCGACTTCATGCCTACGAAGCGGTTCTCAACCAGATCGATGCGCCCGATCCCGTGCTCCCCGCCCAACTCGTTCAACTCTTCAAGCAGCGCCACGCCGCTCAACTGATGTTGCCCATTGAGCGAGACAGGAATGCCGTTCTTGAATCCGATCGTCACTTCGGCGGGTTTGGCGGGGGCGTCGGCCGGGCTCTTGGTCAGCATCCAGATGTCGTCGGGCGCTGCATTGGCAGGGTCTTCGAGTTCCCCGCCCTCGTGCGAGATGTGCCAGATGTTGCGATCGCGGCTGTAGATCTTGGTAGTGGATTGCGAAATCGGAACGCTGTGCGCCTGGGCATATTCAATGGCGTCCTCGCGCGACACAATGTCCCACTCGCGCCACGGCGCAATCACGTTCAGATGCGGCGCAATCGCCTTGTACGTCAGCTCAAAGCGAACCTGATCGTTGCCTTTGCCGGTACAGCCGTGCGCCAGCGCATCGCAACCCGTCTTTAGCGCCACTTCGGCCTGGCGCTTGGCGAGCAGCGGCCGCGCAATCGACGTGCCCAGCAGATATTTGTGTTCATACACGGCGCCGGAGCGAACCAGCGGCCAGAGATAATCGCTGACAAATTCCTCGCGCATGTCTTCGACGAACACTTCGGACGCGCCAGTCTTGAGGGCCTTTTCGCGCAGCCCGTCCAACTCTTCGCCGCCTTGTCCGATGTCGCCGCAGACGGCGACCACCTGGCACTGGTAATGCTCTTTGAGCCACGGAATGATGATCGACGTGTCGAGGCCGCCCGAATAGGCGAGCGCTACCTTCTTTGCTGTCACTTTATTCATTTTCCTCTTGATTGTTGTCGGGCACACCGCGGGCGCGGGCAGTTTTTTCTTCGCGACCAAACGTCTACTGCAGCAGCATCAGCAGCAGCGCTTTTTGCACGTGCAGCCTGTTTTCCGCTTGCTCGAACACCACGGATTGCGGGGATTCGACCACCGCATCGGTGACTTCTTGCCCGCGCTTGGCCGGCAGGCAATGCATGAACAAGGTGTCTTTGCGCGCCAACGCAAGCAGCGCCTCATTCACTTGATAAGGCGCAAAAATCTGCCTGCGGCCGTCGGTCTCCGATTCCTGGCCCATACTGGCCCAAACGTCGGTATACACGGCATCGGCCAGCTTCACGCCCGCGGTCGGATCATTTGTGATCTCGATCGTCGCTCCCGACCCGCACGCCAGCTCCGCGGCGCGTTCGACAATCGCCAGCTTCGGTTCGTACTCCGGCGGCGTGGCGATCGAACAATGGATACCCAAACGTGCACAACACAGCAGCAACGAATGCGCCACATTGTTGCCGTCGCCCACATAGGCCAGCTTCAATCCACGCAAGCGCCCGAACTGCTCCTTCAAAGTGAACATGTCCGCGAGCGCCTGGCAAGGATGGTACAAATCACTCAACGCATTCACGACCGGGAGACCGGACCATTGCGCCAGTTCCTCGACCGTTTGTTGGGCGAACGTTCGCGCTACGATCGCATCGGTCCAGCGCGCCAGGTTACGCGCGACATCTTTCAGCGGCTCGCGTTCGGCGATCATTCCCGTCTGCACGACACAATCGGCTCCGAGCTGCTTGACCGCCAACTCGAATGTCATGCGCGTGCGAAGAGACGGCTTTTCAAACAGCAGGCTTAGATAGCGGCCCTTCAGGGCCGAGGCGAATCGCTGGCGCGATTGCTTGACCTGTTGCGTCAATTCCAACAGGTCAGCCACACTTTCAGCCGGCAGGTCGAGATCGTGGCGCAGCCCGCTGATGCGGGGCCGTGGGGCTGAGTGAATGATGGGGGCAGCCATCGCGAGTTACCGGCCTCCTGTATGATTATTCATCGCTATGAATAATCATACACCGAAAACCTCGCTCGCTGCAACTTGTTGACACGCTGTCGGCAGAACCTCCCGTTTGCCGCTTTCGATGTACTATTGAAGAGATTTGGGCAACCACATCGGGAGGCTGGGGTGATGAGCACGGCACGGGTATTGGTCGGGACGCGCAAGGGAGCGTTTGTTCTCACCTCCGACGGAAAGCGTCAAGAGTGGGACATTAGCGGACCGCATTTCGCGGGCTGGGAGATTTACCATATCAAGGGATCGCCTGCGGATCCGAATCGCCTCTACGCCTCGCAGGCAAGCGGCTGGTTCGGCCAATTGATCCAGCGTTCCAACGACGGCGGCAAGACGTGGGAGCCGGTGGGCAACAAATTCGTCTACGATGGCGTTCCCGGCACTCACCAGTGGTACGACGGTACGCCGCATCCCTGGGAGTTCAAGCGCGTCTGGCACCTGGAGCCTTCGCTCACTGACCCCGACACTATCTATGCAGGGGTCGAGGATGCTGGCCTATTTCGTTCGAACGACGGCGGGCAGAACTGGCACGAGCTCTCCGGACTTCGTGGTCACGGTTCGGGGCCGCGATGGCAGCCGGGGGCCGGTGGCATGTGCCTGCATACCATTCTTCTCGATCCGGCCAATCCGAACCGCATCTTCGTCGCCATCTCGGCGGCGGGCGCCTTCCGCAGCGACGACTCCGGCCAGACGTGGCAACCCATCAACCGGGGCTTGCATTCCGCGTTCCTCCCTGACCCGAAGGCGGAGGTCGGCCACTGCGTGCATCGCATCGCGATGCACCGCTCGCGCCCCGAGGTCTTGTACATGCAGAAGCATTGGGATGTGATGCGCACCGATGACGCGGGCGAAAACTGGCAAGAAGTCAGCGGCAACCTGCCCACCGATTTCGGTTTTCCCATCGACGTTCACGCCCACGAGCCGGAGACTATTTATGTCGTTCCCATCAAGAGCGACTCGGAGCACTATCCGCCCGAAGGCAAACTGCGCGTTTACCGCAGCCGGACGGGCGGCAACGAGTGGGAGCCGCTCACCAACGGCCTGCCGCAAAACAACTGTTACGTGAACGTGCTGCGGGACGCCATGGCGGTCGATTCGCTCGATTCCTGCGGCATTTACTTTGGCACCACAGGCGGGCAGGTGTATGCATCCGCCGACTCAGGCGACACCTGGTCCGCCATCGTTCGCGACCTTCCCGCTGTGCTTTCCGTCGAGGTCCAGACGCTGCCGTGATCCGCATTGTGCTTCCCGCGCATCTACGCACGCTCGCGCGCGTTAACGCCGAGGTGCACCTGGAGGTCGAAGGCCCCGTGACGCAGCGGTCGGTGCTCGATGCGCTCGAAGCCAGCTATCCTATGCTGCGCGGCACGCTGCGCGATCATGTTACACAAACGCGCCGGCCCTTTGTCCGCTTCTTCGCGTGTGAGCAGGACTTTTCCCACGAACTACCGGACGCGCCGCTACCGGAGGCCGTCGCCTCCGGCGCAGAGCCGTTTCTGGTGGTAGGCGCTATCGCCGGGGGAAGGCGCCCATGAATGATCCGTTAGCTGCTTATTTGCACGATCATCTTGCTGGCGCGAATTTCGCAATCGAGCTGCTGAAGAACCTTGAGCAACAGCATGCCGGTGAACCGCTGGGCGCCTTTGCAGCCAGCGAATTAAGGCTGCTGTTTGAAGATCGCGACATTCTGCGGAGCATCGTCGATCGCGTTGGCTCGGAAGCTTCTACCGTGAAGGAAGCAGCGGCTTGGGTGGCCGAGAAGGCAAGTCGATTCAAGCTAAAGCACCCGAGTTCGAAGGAATTCGGCGCATTTGAAGCGCTCGAACTTTTTGCCATCGGTGTTCGCGGTCGGGTTGCACTGTGGCGCGCGCTGTCGGTCATCAGCCCCGGCGACGCGCGTGTAAGCGGGCAGGATTTCGATGCCCTCGCTTTACACGCTCAGCAACAGCACGAGCGCGTGGAAGAACGCCGTTTGCAGATTGCGCCGTCCGCGCTGAGGCGTTTGCCCAACTAAGTTCGAATTCCAGCGGTTGGCAACGGGCCAAAATAAGATTGATTGCCGGTATCTCTCTTTCCACCCGCCGATATCTCCATCAAGTTGGCCATCGCGGTCGGCATCGGCATGCTTGTTGGTCTCGAACGGGAGTGGTCTCAAAAAGATCTCGGAACGCGCACGTTTGCCATCACCGCGATGGTGGGTACGCTCAGCATTCTGGCCGGCTACGCGGTTGCCTACATTGCGTTTGCGGGCGTTCTTTCGATCGTGCTGCTCACGGGGCTGCGAAATGTGCATGATGGCAAGCCGGTGGAAACCACCACGTCGGCGGCGCTGACGGCGACGTTTGTCTTGGGCATCTTGATCGGCGAAGGGCATCACTATACGCCGATTGCCGCGGCCATTGTGATGACCATGCTGCTGTCGCTCAAGCCGGCGTTAACTCACTTTGCGGGCGGCTTGCAACTCAGCGAAGTACGCAGCGCGGTCCTGCTCGGGCTTCTGGCATTCGTCATCTACCCGGTACTGCCGGATAGAACCGTGGATCCATGGCAACTGGTGGTCAATCCACGCGAGGCTTGGCTCACAGTCGTCCTGATCGCCGTGCTGGGCTTCATCAACTACGTGCTGTTGAAGCTGTATAGTTCGCGCGGACTCTACTATTCCGCGATCCTCGGCGGCATGGTGAACAGCACCGCCGCCATCGCTGAGTTATCAGGATTTCTCACCGGCGGCTCCACGGCAGATACAATCCCGCTGGCAACGGTAATCAATTTCTTGACCATTGTCGCCATGTTTGTTCGTAACCTGCTCATCATCGCGATTTTTGCCCGCGCTGCCGTGATCAGCGCCGTCGTACCGCTCACCGTCATGGCTGCAACTGCCTTGGCTTGCATATTCCAACAAAACAAATATGCTCCGGAACAAATTGGCGAATTGAAGTTATCATCTCCTCTTTCATTGCCGAAGTTACTGAAGTTCGGTCTTATCTTTTTGGTCATTGAAATCGTGGGCAATATCGGGCAGCGCTATCTAGGTCACTTCGGCTTCTTATTAGTCAGTGTGATCGGCGGGTTGGTATCAAGCGCGAGCACATCCGGCGCTGCCGCGACGCTCGCGTTGCATGGCAAGATTACGCCACAAACCGCGGGGCTCGCGACGGTATTGACCTCAATGGCAAGCGCTCTTTCGAACCTTCCGCTGCTGCACCAGCAGATCCGGAACTGGACCGTGACGCGCAGATTGACTCTATTCTCGGCGGGTGTGGTCGCCGCAGGCTTGCTCTCAATGTGGATTTTCAACCGATGGTTGGCAAGCTAGTCGCTTCGGCCACCCGGCGACCCGCGCCAGAAATTGATAACTTCGAGAGCAGTAGAAAGGCATTAGCTGCCGCCGCTAACAGATCCATTGCGCCGGAACCACAATTCGATCCACGGTCCGGCAAGCTCTCCTTCCTGATTGCGAAGCACGGAGCGGGCTAAAAGTTGCACTCCTTCTTGAATGCTCTGCTCTTCTTGCACCACCCAGTCCGGGTCTTCCGGCAACGGAAGCGTAATCAGCTCTGAGTTCAACGTCCCCTCGCAGCGAAATCCAAAGGGTTCAATCAAGCGCCCCAGGGTCGCGCCGCTATATCCATATTTATAAGGAAACCCGAGCAGGTTATTGTAAGCCATCGCTTCCACCAGGAACCGAGATGCCGCCGGCGTGAGACCGGCCCCGCGTAACAGTTTCTGGCAGCGCGCGTAAAAGAGCCCATTCGGCGTGCGGACCACCAGTAAGCCGTTGGGCTTGAGAATGCGGCGCGCTTCCTCGAGAACAGGCCGCGGCTTATCGATCTGGTCAAAGCAATTCCAGATAAACAGACCATCCAGGCTGCCGGCTGCGAATCCACAATTCCTCAGCTCGCAGGACCGCACATCGAAGCCGTGGGAGCGAGCGAAGCGGCTGGAGTCCTTTCCAATATCGACCCCGGCCGCGTTCCATCCCCACTTGGCGGCAATCTCCAGAAATGCGCCGTAATGGCTGCCCAGCTCGACAACGTCTGCACCAACGGGCAGTAGATCGCGATACGGCTTTTCTTTTGCGGCAAATGCCCGCACATATTTCGGATAGATTTTTTCCACCGCATCGGCATCATACTCGTCCTCCGAGTAGCTTTGCGCGGCAGGTTGTTGCTGTTCCGAACGCTGCAGCAGACCACAATTTCCGCACTCGAGTAAGTCCGCTCGCTCGTTATGAAAGAAATCTGTCAGGTCTTTACTCTCCGCGCCGGATAAGGACCTTGTCGTACGCTCTGAAATGAATTGGCGCCGGACTTCGGCTTCACCGTCAAGAGCGGCAGCCGTCATCAGAATTGAAGCCGACGAACACGAGCAAACAGGGCAGCGAATCATAAGTTCGGACGGAACTTTCTTAGGTATATGATTGCTCTACTCGGCTGAACCCTCACGCAGTCTGCTTATGGCTGCGGTAACGGCGAATCAAGTTGTTAGTCGAACTGTCGTGCTCGAGCCTCGGTTCTGTCTGCGTCTCCAGCTCCGGCACAATCCGCGTGGCCAGCACTTTCCCCAGCTCGACGCCCCATTGATCGAACGAGTTGATACCCCAGATGGTCCCCTGCGTGAAGACCGAATGCTCGTAAAGGGCGATGAGCTTGCCGAATGTCTCCGGCGTGAGCCGCTCGGCAAAGATGATATTGGATGGACGGTTGCCTTCGAACACCCGATGCGGGGCCAGCCAATCGGGAGTGCCTTCCGATTGGACCTGATCGCGCGTCTTACCAAATGCCAAGGCCTCGGCCTGTGCGAAGACGTTTGCAAGCAGCAGGTCGTGGTGCCGGCCCAGGGGGTTCAGCGCCTGGTCAAATGCAATGAAGTCACAAGGGACGAGCTTGGTTCCCTGGTGAATGAGCTGATAAAAAGAGTGCTGGCCGTTGGTTCCCGGCTCACCCCAGTAGATAGGACCGGTCTGATAGTTGACCTCGGTGCCGCTCAGCGTCACGTGCTTGCCGTTGCTTTCCATGGTCAACTGCTGGAGGTAAGCCGGGAATCGCTTCAAGTATTGCTCGTAGGGCAATACGGCAACTGTTTCCGCAGCAAAGAAATCGCTGTACCAGACAGCTAACAGCCCCATGAGTACCGGCAAGTTACGCTCAAATGGAGCCGTGCGGAAGTGCTCATCCATCTGGTGGAAGCCGTCCAACATGGCGCCGAAATTTTCCGGACCGATGGCAATCATGGTCGATAGTCCGATCGCCGAGTCCATGGAATAACGTCCGCCCACCCAATCCCAGAACTCGAACATGTTAGCTGTGTCAATGCCAAACTTTGACACTTCCGCTGCGTTGGTGGAAACCGCGACAAAATGCTTGGCCACCGACTTTTTATCACCGCCCAAGCCTGCAAGCAACCAGGCGCGGGCAGTGTGAGCATTCGTCATCGTCTCCAGCGTGGTGAAAGTTTTCGAAGAAACGATGAAAAGAGTTTCCGCTGCATCCAGATCATGGACGGCTTCGGCGAAGTCGGTTCCATCGATGTTGGAGACGAAGCGAAACGTTATCGTGCGCTCGCTGTAATGTTTCAGCGCCTCATAAGCCATGACCGGCCCGAGATCGGAGCCGCCAATGCCGATGTTGATGATGTAGCGAATGCGTTTACCCGTGTGGCCTTTCCACGCGCCGCTCCGGAGACGGTTTGAGAAGTCCGCCATCTTGGCGAGGACATTGTGCACATCGGGCACGACGTCATGGCCGTCGACAACGATGGATGTTCCTTTCGGGGCACGCAAGGCGACATGGAGCACCGCCCGATTTTCGGTGGTGTTGATTTTGTCGCCCCGAAACATAGCGTCGATGTGCTGCCGCAGCCCGGATTCCTCGGCGAGCTGAAGAAGAGTCTGAATAGTCTGATCTGTGATGCGGTTTTTCGAATAATCCAGGTAAATACCGATCGCTTCGGCTGTCATTCGCGTGCCACGCTCTGGATCATCAGCGAACAGGCGCCGCAGATGCAGTTCGCGAACCTTTTCAAAATGCAGTTGGAGGTTCTTCCATGCAGGTCGCTGAGTGAGCGGAAGATTTGTGAGCGGTTCTACTACTGTGTCCATATTCGTGCTCCGTTTGGCTGGTTGTGAAGTGTTTGCAATCCGTGGCTTGACGCCTGGCGCCTTCTCAAGTGCCGCGCTGCCAGGACGCGGTCACGTCTTATCAGATCATTCCACAACATCGGAACGACTTGGCCCGTTTGTCGCGCGGCACGGATGAGATTCGTGACGGTTCCGATCTGAAGGGCCAGGTATCGGGAACGTTTGGCTGCAACGCCGGTGTTCGCGGACTTCCTGACGCTCTGTCAAGCTGTTTTGGAGCTAGCCGGGGAGCGGCAGAAACTCTACCACCGCCCGGCTCACCTCAATCAAATTCGAGGATCATAAGTGCCCTCGATCAGAACTCATCTCTTTGCCGCCGATCTCTGGACTCTCCGCAACGGGGCGCACTCAAAAATCCTGTCGAATAGTATTCATCATTGTATTGAGTGGCAGGCCCGCCGGGCGGCGTGTAAGTATAGATGCCGATCGCGTCCCTGCCGCTCCCGATCAAAGCAGCGCAGCTCTTATCGTTCGGCGTGAAGTTGAAGACGGGAGGGTTGCCATCCACGAACGGCGCCTTCACGTCGGTGCTTCCAGGAGTGAGGTTGAAGCTGGTCTGCAAGGTGCCGGAGGTAACGGTCAGCGTTCCGGGCTGAGCAAGATTCGCCGTCACGTAAATCTCATCCGCTATGGGACCGTTCAGTGTGCCGAGAGCGGGAATGCCGCTGGCTGCGTTGTCGTTCACCGATTGCGTGCGATAGGCCCAGAAGATGGAGTTCTTACGGATGTCGGGCTGGCAGCCGGTCTTGTACCATTCGATGAAGTACGGCAGCAGCGCCCACGCTCCGACATGACTGTGGAAGTAACGCAATGGGCCGGGCTGCGTCGGCAATCCGCTTTGCACGAGAAAGTTGGCAAACGGATACTTGTTGGGGTCGTCGATCGGGCTTACATACGTGCCCTCGATGAAATCGTTCCAAGTGATGATTTCAACCCACTGCGGATGAGTAACATTGATCGCGTTCATCCACATGTCCCGCATACCTTGGTAGCCGCTGTACTCGAAATAGCGGGCCGCATCGGCACCCCAGAACTGAAAGGCAATGGGGGCCATATAAAGCTTACCGGCGCTGTGAAGTACTGACGCATATGCTTCGCTGCTTGCAAGCTGATCGAGCGGTCCGCCTGAACCCGGCACGCCCGCGATGCCCCAGTAGAACAGGCCGTCAACGACCGATTTCCAGGTGTTGAATCCGCTTTGTATCTCGGGCTGCGTCGGAAGTTCTCCGCCAAAGGCAGCAAAGAAAGCGGGCACCAGGAAGATCTGGATCGGAGCATTGCTCGGCTTACCCGCTACCGCAATCGTCGTCGATGCCCAGGAAGGATCAACCGTGGCGGTCGAAGGATTCGCGCCCGTCGCCAGGTCCGATTTGATCATCTGCCATGTGGCCGTGCCGAGTGCGTCGCCGGCGAAAGTGGTGAGTACGTATTTGCCGTCGTGCCGGAAATAAACGCCGGCGAAACGGTCGTAGTTGACGAAGCGGCGCATCATATCTTCGGCATCGCTAGCCTGGTTGCCGCAACAGAAATCTGCGGAGAACATGAGCTTAAAGCCGCTATCCAGCCGCGCAGCGGCTTCGAACATCTGCGATGAGTATGCAATGTAGTACTCGGCACCCGCGCCAGAACTCAGCCAACTTCCCACGTCCAGCGCGAACCCGTCGATGCCGATAGCCTGCGCCTGCTGTATTTCTTTCATATATGCCCGGACTTTCGCCTCGCTCGTGCTGTTGTCTTGATAATCCTGATTGGTTACCAAATAGTGGGCAAATACCATCCGCCTCGATTCCGTTTCCGCCGCAGGGGATCGCAGCCCGCATACAAATGTCAAAAGCAAAGCGGCGCCAAGGCCGCCTTTCAAACTAATTCCTGTCTTTTTCACTGAACCCTCCTCATTTCGCGGACTTAACGGGCTGCCAGGGGAAATTCTGCCCGAAACCATGCATTCTCAGGAAACCAAGGCTGCCTGTGGAACATAGTTTATCGCCAAGTGATTCGGCGATTGTTGCGCGAATGCGCACCGCCAATCGCAGACTAGATGACGTGAGCCGCTGGAATAAGCGGATGGCGGCGTGCTCTTTCGGTGGATGGCCTCGCCGGCCACCAGATTCGAAGTCTCCACGTTGTGTTTGTTACGATTGGCTCGATTACTCTTACGAGGAAAATTGAGTCTCAAAGGGCCTGCAAAATCAAAGAAGAGCGGCAGAGAAAGCACGGGCATCGCTGGTCTGGACGAAGTTCTGGGCGGCGGAGTGCCTGCTCACCGGCTGTATGTCGTCGAAGGCACTCCCGGCAGCGGCAAAACAACATTCGCCTTACAATTCCTCCGCGAGGGGGTGCGCTTGGGTCAACGAGTTCTTTACGTCACGCTTTCGGAAACTCTCGAGGAGCTAAGCGATGTTGCTATTTCGCACAATTGGACGCTCGACGGCATTGACCTCCTGGAATTAGATGCTCTCTCCGAGAGATTTGAGGAGAGCGCTGATTATACTGTTTTTCACCCTTCCGATGTCGAGCTGGAAGATACCATTGGGCGCATTCGTGGCGACGTCCAACGGTTGAATCCCGATCGCGTGGCGCTGGACTCGGTTTCCGAGTTGAAGATTCTTTCGCAAACGAGCGCCCGGTATCGACGCGAGATCCTGGGACTGAAACAGTTCTTTGCAGGCCGCAGTTGTACGGTTCTGGTGCTCGATGACTGCACGACGGGTGAAGGCGAGCAGCAATTGCAGAGCATCGCCCACGGCGTATTTCGTATGGAACGGGAAGCCCGCGAATACGGAACTACCAGGCGGCAGATTCATGTCATCAAGATGCGCGGAGTCCAGTTCCAGGACGGCCGGCACGATTTTGTCATCAAAAGCGGGGGCTTGGAACTCTATCCCCGGTTGTCTGCAAGCGTTGCTGAGCCTATTGAAGATCTCCGATCTGCAGAAAGCGGCAGCCCGCAACTGGATGCCCTGCTGGGAGGCGGCCTGGATCGGGGCTCCAGCACGCTTTTGATGGGACCCGCGGGCTGCGGAAAGACCACACTGTGCACACAATACCTGATGTCGGCGCTAGAACGTGGCGAGCAGGTAGTCTGCTATCAATTTGAAGAAAGCCGGCAAACGTTCCTGCATCGTTCGAGTGGATTCGGGATGGATTTCGAGCCGTATATTGCTTCTGGAAAGTTTGACCTCATTCAGGTGGACATCGCGCAACTGTCGCCGGGGGAGTTCTCATCGCGAGTGCGGCATGCGGTCGAAGAACAGAAAGCGAGCTTCATTGTCATCGACAGCCTGAACGGGTATCTGAACGGAATGCCGAGCGAACGCTTCCTGTTGATCCATATTCGCGAACTTCTCGGGTACCTGGGTCAGAAGGGCATCGTCACGCTGATGACGCTCGCTCAACATGGCATGATGGGATCCACCATGCAGTCCCCTATTGATGTGAGCTTCCTCGCCGACACGGTAATTCTTTTACGGTTTTTTGAGGCCAGTGGCCAGGTGCGGCAGGCGATTTCGGTGGTGAAGAAGAGACGCGGAGCGCATGAGCGAACGCTTCGTGAAATGAAGATCGGGTCTACGGGCGTGCAAATTGGGGAAATACTGGAAGAGTTCGAGGGTGTGCTGACCGGCATTCCTCGGTTTCGGGGCAAGCACGACCAGTTGCTAGGCCAGCGCGAAGATTGACAGATGTTCCGGCGAAGCGCCTCGGAAATGCGCGCGGTCATTCTTGCGCCAGTCGGGCGCGATGCAACACTCCTTGCCAGCAGCCTGGCGACGATGGAAATGGACACAGCCGTCGCGCCCGATACGAAGGCTCTCGTCCAGATGCTCACCGAAGGCGCCGGTTGCGCAATCATTGCGGAAGAGGCGTTAACGGCGCCTGCGGTCGAGGCGCTCAAAGTTTGGTTGGCGGAGCAACCGCCCTGGTCAGACATGCCCTTTGTTGTGCTAACGTTCGGCGGCAGGGCTACACGTGAAAGCCATAGGAGAGCTAGCCAGCTTCAGGCGCTCGGCAACGTGACCTTGATTGAACGCCCGGTGCGGCCCGATACCGCCATCAGTTCTGTGCGTTCTGCGTTGCGCGCGCGCATGCGGCAATACGAGATCCGCAGCCGGCAGGAGGCGTTGCTACAGGCGAACGCCGACCTGGAGCAGTTCGCGCATTCGGCGAGTCACGATCTCAGGGAACCGCTCCGGAGCATCGGAATCTGTAGCGATCTTCTCGTTCGGGATTATGCTCCTTCGCTGGAGAAAAAGGGAATCGAGCTTCTGAATTTCATTCGTTCAGGAGCCGACCGAATGAACGCGTTGCTCGACGACCTGCTGACATACGCACATGTGTCCAGTATTCCGGAAATGATATCTGAGCCGCTAGACGCGATGAAGCCTCTGCAAGGGGCGCTCGACAATCTCACGGCCGCGATTCAGGAATGCAATGCAAAGATCACCATAGGCGACATGCCCGTGGTCAGAATGCGCGAAAGCCATCTGTCCCAGGTATTCCAAAACCTGATTGGAAATGCCCTTAAATATCGAAAGTCCGATGAACAGGTCCAAATCGAATTGTCCGCCAGAAGAGTGGACAACGAGTGGAGGTTCAACATCGGGGACAACGGCATCGGCGTGCCGCCCGCTTATCAAGAGACCATCTTCGGAATCTTCAAGCGCCTGCATCCGAACAGCGAATACTCCGGCACCGGAATGGGGCTGGCTATCTGCAAAAGAATCGTCGAGCGGTACCGCGGACGCATTTGGGTGGAATCGGAGCCGGGATGCGGAGCTAATTTCTTCTTCAGCATTCCCGACTGACAGAGAAGCTGTGCTGTGCATGTCATGAGTTTCAAGTAATAACTTGCCTGATAAACCCACGTTGCTATACTAAGGTCGTTTCAAGGAACTTGATAATACTGTATTCTAATCTTCTGCTTGTCTGCTTAGTGGCAATTTCGGGGAACGCACCAAATGTGCGATCTATAAGCGATTCGAAGAGCGCAATGACAACCGCCCAGGCGAATGCGGCGCACGATTCCGAACTGGCCGACCGGGTCAATCGGGCGGAAGCAATCGTGTCCGGAGTAGTTATAGAAACCAAGCGCCTTGAGACACAACGTCCGGCATTCCTCTCGCAACACAACCCCGACTGGCATCAAGCGGTCATTCAAGTAGATACGGTTGAAAAGGGTCATATCACTACCAAAGACCTGCCGGTGTTCTACGCCGCGAGTAGCGACATCGCCTGGTTCCAGTCACCCAAACTCAGCAAAGGCGATCGGGGCATTTGGCTGCTACAAAATAAAGACCCGTTCGGAAAAGACGTTCCCGGCTTGGCGGTAGTCAAGCCGCTGGACCGTCAGCCGATTGAGAATTTGACGAAAGTACGCTCGCTTCTGCAGAACAATCGGGACCAGCAAGGCCATTGAAGTCCCAACCTTCACGAAATTCGCGCCCCCACATCGGGTAACCCATCTTCAACCAATTAATCCAGGAAAACGGGGGTGATCCATGGCTATCCACTTCACTCCCAGGCAAACCGTCGGTGAAGTAAGTATTCTGGTCTGCTGCGCCCCTATAACCTCGCAGCCGAGTAATGTAGGCGCTGAAGGTTGAAAATCGTGTGCCCACAAACACTCTTGCAAAGGCGCAGATCATCTGCTCCACACAGGCTACTCGGCCAGGGGATAAGTCGTCCGGCAGCAGTTTCGCAAAATCTTCAATAAACCAAAGCCGATAGTATTTGCTGAGTTCATGAAAGAAGACGCGGTCCCGCTCGTCGGATGCGATATACATCTGGCTTTTAGCCGGAATTCGCATTAAAACATTACCCAACATCCGATCAATCGAAATATTCTGTTCCGGGTACAACCCAAAAAAATCATTTCTCCTGACATGTAAGGCACAGTAATCGCCAATTGACGCTGCGATACGCGAAGCTGTAAAATCAATGATACTTCTGTACCGGATATGATCCCGAATCAGCCGCTTACATTCTAATTCTTTTGCGGCATCCAAAAAGAAAAAGAATGAGTAGAAATGTTCAAGCGTGCCATTGGCCAGGTTCAGAGTGCCACAAGATTCCATTTCCGGTGTAATCTCCAGGAAACATCGGCGGCTCGCGGCGAAATCGCGCAATCGACGGTCTTCCGGCGTGTGCAGCGCCGGCTTGTTCGGGTAGCAGAACACGGCCGTTCCGTTCTGAATCGCCAAGTCAACACGGTCGGCTTGCTGTCGTGCCGTTGTAAGCCGGTCGTATTCCTCGTACTCAATCCATGGAACAATCGTCTTCAAGCTCTGCAAATCGAAATACTCGTCGGGATGGAGCGGCCTGAATCGACCTCCTTCTACCTGTGGCTCGTGCTCGCGCCTATAGCTTTGCGGCAGAACCAGACATCTTCGTGAAATGTGGGCAAGAATCAAGGCAGTTTCGAAACACATCCGGGTGTTGTTCCAATCGCCTTGCCAAGGTGTGTAAGTCAGGTATTTCGGGTCACTCATTCAATTGCTAGAAATATTCAGGAGGGCAAACCACCTTCCAGAAGTATCCGGTAACACATGATGGACACCACGCGCTCCTGATTCGATTGCATTGCCGTGACTTCATGCGGCACCCATCCACCCAAAAGCGCCATTGACATTCCTCGTTCGAGTTGCACGGGTATGCCCGCCTCTCGACCTGCCGCGCGCGTACGCGCAAGCGGCTCTTTTATATGCTGAGGATACACTAGCAGCCGCCCGCCGCCCGTTTCTCCCCCGGTATTAAGTAAACAAGTCAGGACCGTCAGATCGCAAGATAGGATGTCGCGGTGCAGGGCCAAAAAGTCGCCCGCCTGCTCGTAGTAAGTATAGGTGCCCCCGCCGGTAGGCTCGATACTGAGTCCACACCTACGTGCGATTAATTGAACAAGCGCGGGTGCGCTGAAAAGTCTCCACTGCACGTAGCTTGCGCCAGCGGATAGAAACGCACGCGCCGGATTGCCGCCACGCTCTTGCAGAGCCTCGGAAATCGCAAGTTCGTTCCGCCGCCCCCCGCCTCTCACAAAACGCGCATCGGCCTCCAATTCCGCCAGTGATTCGACCGACAGCAGATCGGGAAACATGAGAACGCCTCCCTCTGCATATAGCCTGCAGTTCGCAATGGCGGGGAAGACTTCGGGGAGAGACAAATCGCTCGACATGCAGCCTTAGAAGGTGACCGCTTCGGGCCGCCCGTGAGGCATTCGCCGGCGGCGACAATCGACGGCCAGGCTCAAATATTGTTTTCCTTCCTGCAGCATCAGCCGCTCAGAAACGAGCTGGGCTAGAAAAGCAGCTACCGACTCGGCGGCCGCGCCGCGCGCCGCGGCGAACTCCATAATACTTGCGAAACTTTGAATCTCATCACAGTAATCGTATATCTCACGCTGCAGGCCATTAAACGGATACGAGCGGGGCTCGCCGGGCGTTCGTGTATCCTCTAGCATTAACTCCGGATTACCGCCGTACCGCTTGATTAAGTCACCGCCATGATTCCGCCGCCAGTTTTCCACCTTCGCCAATACCGGCTCAATGTAAGATCTCGGATCACTCCCGTCGGCGTACTTGTATTCGAAGAAATAGGCGAGCTTGGCGACACTTTCTGGTTCAAATGGGTATACCCATTCATACATGGAAAAAGGACGTATCTGCGCAATGCCGAAATGTTCGGCGTCATCATAGTTAGGACTGAAACGGTCCAACCGGATGGGTGCGG
>Ga0070737_10003380_pt1 | contig 17343 bp, 11 predicted proteins | sample Coa_R1_10_FD_66438 | JGI IMG/M metagenome (GOLD analysis project Ga0070737, IMG submission 66438) | Surface soil microbial communities from Centralia Pennsylvania, which are recovering from an underground coalmine fire - Coalmine... | ecosystem: Environmental > Terrestrial > Soil > Unclassified...
TTCGTCGCCGGCACCATCACCGCCTACCTGATCAACCGCCGGTGGACGTTTCGGGCGCCGCCGAGCACCGCCCGGTTCGTCGCGGTGATGGCGCTCTATGGGCTGACCTTCGCGGTGCAGGTCGGGCTCAACCACCTCTGCCTGGCGCTTCTGGATTACCGAAACTGGGCGGTCCCGCTCGCGTTTGTGGTGGCCCAGGGCACGGCCACCGTCATCAACTTCGTCGTGCAGCGGTCGGTCATCTTTCGGCTGCGCTGAGCCCGCCGGGACAGGCGGTACCCTCTGTGACTGATGCCCGCGAGCTTTCCCACGACCACCAAGCGGCTGACCGGCTGGGGCCGCACGGCGCCGTCGGTGGCGCAGGTGCTGTCCACGCCGGACCCTGAGCTCATCGCCGAGGCGGTGGCCCGGGTGGCCGACGCCGGCGGTCGGGGCATCATCGCCCGCGGGCTGGGCCGCTCCTACGGCGACAACGCCCAAAACGGTGGCGGGCTGGTGATCGACATGACGCCGCTGAACACCATTCATTCGATCAGCGCCGACACCCGGCTCGCCGACGTCGACGCCGGCGTCAACCTCGACCAGTTGATGAAGGCGGCGCTGCCGTTCGGGCTGTGGGTTCCGGTGCTGCCCGGAACCCGGCAGGTGACCGTCGGCGGGGCAATCGCCTGCGACATCCACGGCAAAAACCACCACAGCGCCGGAAGCTTCGGCAACCACGTGCGCTCGATCGACCTGCTGACCGCCGACGGCCAAATCCGTCACTTGACGCCCGACGGCGACGATGCCGAACTGTTCTGGTGCACCGTCGGCGGCAACGGGCTCACCGGAATCATCTTGCGCGCCACCATCGAAATGACTCCCACCGAGACGGCGTATTTCCTCGCCGACGGTGACGTCACACGCGGCCTCGACGAGACCATCGCCCTCCACAGCGATGGCAGCGAGGCCAACTACACGTATTCGTCGGCGTGGTTCGACGCAATCAGCCCACCGCCGAAGCTGGGCCGTGCCGCGATATCCAGGGGCTCGCTGGCCCGGCTTGACCAGCTGCCCGACAAGCTACAGCGCAATCCACTGAAATTCGATGCGCCACAGTACTTTACACTGCCCGACGTCTTTCCGAACGGTCTGGCCAACAAGCTGACCTTCGGGGTGGCCAGCGAGTTGTGGTACCGCAAATCCGGTACCTATCGCGGCAAGATCCAAAACCTGACGCAGTTCTACCATCCGCTGGACATGGTCGGCGAGTGGAATCGTGCCTACGGGCCAGCCGGTTTCGGCCAATACCAGTTTGTGGTGCCCACCCAGGCGGTCGAAGAATTCAAGGGGATTATCAGCGATATCCAGAAGTCCGGGCATTATTCGTTTCTCAACGTGTTCAAGCTTTTCGGGCCGGGCAACCAAGCGCCGCTGAGCTTTCCGATCCCCGGCTGGAACGTCTGCGTCGACTTTCCGATCAAGCCCGGCCTGGACCGGTTTCTCAACGAACTCGACCGTCGCATCCTAGAATTCGGCGGCCGGCTCTACACCGCCAAGGACTCCCGTACTACGGCCGATACTTTCCACGCCATGTATCCTCGCATCGACGAGTGGATTGCGGTGCGCCGCAAGGTCGATCCCTTGCGGGTCTTCGCCTCCGACATGGCGCGTCGTTTGGAGCTGTTGTAGATGGTGCTGGACGCCGTAGGTAATCCACAGACCGTCCTGCTGCTCGGCGGCACGTCCGAAATCGGTTTGGCCATCTGCGAGCGTTACCTGCAGAACGCCCCGGCGCGTATCGTGCTCGCGGCGTTGCCCGACGACCCGGGCCGCGACGATGCCGTCGCACAGATGAAAGCCGCTGGAGCCAAGTCGGTGGAACTGATCGACTTCGACGCGCTGGACACCGATAATCACCCGACCGTGATCGAGCAGGCCTTTGCAGGCGGTGACGTCGACGTGGCCATCGTCGCGTTCGGGTTGCTCGGTGACCCCGAAGAACTCTGGCAAAACCAGCGCAAGGCCGTGGAGATCGCCGAAATCAATTACACTGCAGCAGTTTCGGTGGGGGTGCTGCTCGGCGAGAAGATGCGCGCCCAAGGGTTCGGCCAGATCATCGCGATGAGCTCGGCCGCCGGTGAGCGGGTGCGACGATCCAACTTCGTCTACGGATCCACCAAAGCCGGCCTGGACGGCTTTTACCTCGGTCTCGGTGAAGCCCTGCGCGAGTATGGCGTTCGTGTGCTGGTCATCCGGCCCGGCCAGGTACGTACCCGGATGAGCGCCCACCTCAAAGAAGCACCGCTCACTGTCGACAAGGAATACGTCGCCGACCTGGCCGTCACCGCGGCCGCGAAAGGTAAGGAATTGGTCTGGGCGCCAGGAGCATTCCGCTACGTGATGATGGTGTTGCGTCATATACCCCGGCCGATCTTCCGTAAGCTCCCCATCTGAGCAGATGGCGAGCGCCGAGAACGCACTGGCCAGCATCGGTCAGATGCTGACTGCCGCCGCGATCGCCACCGTGGTCGCGGTGGTGTCGCTGACCGCGATTGCCGGGGTGAACTGGCCGGCCTACCCGTCGTCGAACCAGCTACACGCGTTGACCACGGTCGGTCAGGTCGGTTGCATCGTCGGGTTGGTGGCCACCGGCTGGCTGTGGCGGCGCGGCGGGCGGGTGCTTCGGCTGTTGGCCCGGCTGGCGGCGCTGGCGTTCGTGTCCGCGTTTTCCGTTGTCACGCTGGCCATGCCGATGGGCGCCACCAAGCTCTACCTGTTCGGGATCTCGGTGGACCAGCAGTTCCGCACCGAGTATCTGACCCGGCTGACCGACAGTCCTGCCCTGCGTGACATGACGTATCAGGGTCTGCCGCCGTTCTATCCGCCAGGCTGGTTCTGGATCGGCGGGCGTCTGGCCGCGCTCACCGGAACGCCCGGTTGGGAGATGTACAAGCCGTGGGCGATCGCCTCGATCACCGTCGCCGTCGCGGTGGCGTTGGCGCTGTGGTGGCAGCTGATCCGCTTCGAGTTCGCGCTGATCGTCGCGACCGCGACGGCCGCGGTGACCCTGGCCTACAGTTCACCGGAGCCGTACTCGGCGATGATCACCGTGCTGCTGCCGCCGGTGCTGGTGCTGGCCTGGTCTGGTCTGCGCGCACGCGACCGTGACGCTGCGGTCACGGTCGCGACCGGGCGTGACGATGGCGTCACGCCCGGTCAGCCGACCCGCTCCGGCGGCTGGGCGGCGGTGATCGGGGCCGGCATGTTTCTCGGGTTCGCCGCCACCTTCTACACGCTGCTGTTGGCCTACAGCGCGTTCACCGTGGCGCTGATGGCAATGCTGTTGGCCGGCGCGCGCTGGCGGCAGGGCATCAGGGCCGCCGCCGACCCGCTGCTCCGGCTGGCGGTCATCGCGGTCATTGCCGCCGCCATCGGCGCGATCACGTGGACGCCCTTTCTGCTGCGTGCGGCCCGTGACCCGGTCAGCGACGCCGGCAGCGCCTATCACTACCTGCCGGCCGACGGCGCCGAGCTGAGCTTCCCGATGCTGCAATTCACCCTGCTCGGCGCCCTGTGCATGCTGGGCACCCTGTGGCTGGCGGTACGGCTGCGGTCATCGGTGCGAGCGGCTGCCCTGGCGATCGGTGTGCTCGCCGTCTATCTGTGGTCGCTGCTGTCGATGCTGACCACGCTGGCGCGCACCACGCTGCTGTCGTTTCGGCTGCAGCCGACGCTGAGCGTGCTGCTGGCCGCCGCCGGGGCGTTCGGCTTCATCGAGGTCACCCAGGCCCTGGCACGGCGCGGGCGCGACCGCGCCTGGGGGCGCAGCGTCATCCCGGTGGCCGCCGTGGTGGGTCTCGCCGCGGCGATCGCCTTCAGCCAGGACATCCCCGACGTGCTGCGGCCCGACCTGACCATCGCCTACACCGACACCGACGGCCACGGCCAGCGCGGGGACCGCCGTCCGCCCGGCGCCGAGAAGTACTACCCGGCCATCGACGCCGTCATCACCGGGACCACTGGCCGGGCACGCGATGAAATCGTCGTTCTGACAGCCGATTACAGCTTCTTGTCCTACTACCCCTACTGGGGCTTTCAAGGCCTGACATCGCACTACGCCAACCCGCTGGCCCAGTTCGACAAGCGCGCCGCTGCCATCAAGAGCTGGTCCAAACTCAGGACCACCGAGCAGTTCGTCCACGCGCTCGACACGCTGCCCTGGGCGCCGCCCACGGTGTTCTTGATGCGCCGCGGCGCCGACGACACCTACACGCTGCGGCTGGCCGAGGACGTCTACCCCAACCAGCCCAACGTCCGCCGCTACACCGTCGACTTCAACGCCGCCCTGTTCGCCGACCCGCGGTTCACCGTCACCACCATCGGCCCGTTCGTGCTGGCCATCCGCCGCGGGCCCAGCCACTGATGGCAACCGAAACGACACAGGTCGGACCACTACCATCTAGCTCCGTGACCGTCACGGGGGCGAACGCCCGGACCGCCCAGCACGACCAAGCGAACTGGGTCGACCGGACCGCCCACAACTACCGGGCCGCCCGACTGGTCGCCGTCGTCGCGGGCCTGCTCGGGGCGGCGCTGGCGATCGTGACCCCCTTGCTACCCGTCAAGCAGACCACGGCCCAACTGAACTGGCCGCAAAACGGGGTGTTCGCAAGCGTCGAGGCGCCGCTGATCGGATACGTGGCGACCGACTTGTCCATCACCGTCCCGTGCCAGGCCGCCGCGGGGCTGGCCGGCACCAGGACCGTGTTGTTGTCGACGGTGCCCAAGCAGGCGCCCAAGGCCGTCGACCGCGGACTGCTCATCGAACGCGCCAACGACGACCTGGTCGTCGTGGTCCGCAACACCCCGGTGGTGGTGGCGCCGCTGAACCAGGTGCTCAGCCCCGCCTGCCAACGGCTGACCTTCACCGCGCACGCCGACAAGGTCACCGGCGAATTCGTCGGGTTGCGCCAAGGCCCGCATGCCGACCATCCGGGCGCGCCGCTGCGCGGTGAACGCGGCGGCTACGACTTCCGGCCGCAGATCGTCGGTGTCTTCACCGACCTGTCCGGGCCCGCGCCGTCCGGCCTGGCCTTCTCGGCGACCGTCGACACCCGATACAGCAGCGCCCCGACGCCGCTGAAGATGGCCGCGATGATCCTGGGCGTGACACTGACCGTCACCGCGCTGATCGCCCTGCATGTCCTCGACTGCGCCGACGGGATCCGGCACCGCCGCTTCCTGCCACCGCGGTGGTGGTCGATCACCGGACTGGACGCCCTGGTGACCGCCGTCCTGGTGTGGTGGCAATTCGTCGGCGCCAACACCGCCGACGACGGCTACATCCTGACCATGGCCCGGGTGTCCGAGCACGCCGGCTACATGGCCAACTACTACCGCTGGTTCGGCACTCCCGAGGCGCCGTTCGGCTGGTACTACGACCTGCTGGCGCTGTGGGCGCACGTCACCACCGCCAGCATCTGGATGCGGCTGCCCACCTTGCTGATGGCGCTGGCCTGCTGGTGGGTGATCAGCCGCGAAGTGATCCCCCGGCTCGGTGATGCCGTCAAGCACAGCCGCGCCGCGGCGTGGACGGCGGCCGGCGTGTTCCTCGCGTTCTGGCTGCCGCTGAACAACGGGCTGCGGCCCGAGCCGATCATCGCGCTGGGCATCCTGCTGACCTGGTGTTCGGTGGAGCGGGCGGTGGCCACCAGCCGGCTGCTGCCGGTGGCAGTCGCCTGCATCATCGGCGCGCTGACCCTGTTCTCCGGGCCGACGGGCATCGCGTCGATCGGCGCGCTGCTGGTGGCCATCGGGCCGCTGCGCACGATCTTGCACCGCCGCACCAAACGCTTCGGCGTGCTGCCGCTGGTCGCGCCGATCCTGGCGGCGGTCAGCGTCACCGTGATCCTGATCTTCCGGGACCAGACATTCGCCGGCGAGATCCAGGCCAACATGCTCAAATCCGCCGTCGGGCCCAGCCTCTCCTGGTTCGACGAGCACATCCGCTACGAGCGGCTGTTCATGGCCAGCCCCGACGGATCGGTGGCCCGTCGCTTCGCGGTGCTGGCGCTGCTGGTCGCGCTGACGGTGTCGGTGGCAATGTCGTTGCGCAAGGGCAGGATTCCGGGCACCGCCGCAGGGCCCAGCCGTCGCATCATCGGGATCACGATCATCTCGTTCATCGCGATGATGTTCACCCCCACCAAGTGGACGCACCACTTCGGCGTGTTCGCCGGGCTGGCCGGCTCGCTGGGAGCGCTGGCTGCCGTCGCGGTAACCGCGGCGGCCATGCGCTCGCGACGCAACCGCACCATGTTCGCCGCGCTGGTGCTCTTCGTGGTGGCGCTGTCGTTCGCCAGCGTCAACGGCTGGTGGTACGTCTCGAATTTCGGCGTGCCATGGTCGAATGCTTTCCCGGAGTGGCACTTTGGCTTCACCACCGTGCTGCTCGGGCTGACGGTAGTGGTGCTGCTGCTGGCCGCCTGGTTCCACTTCGTCAACAACAGCGAGTCGTCTGAGCGCCGTCTGCCCCGAATTATGCAGTCGCCGTTGGGGATTGCCGCCTGGTTCTTGGTCCTCTTCGAGGTCTTGTCGCTGACACTCGGGATGACCGACCAATACCCGGCATGGTCGGTGGGCCGCTCCAATCTGCAAGCGCTGACAGGCAAGACCTGCGGGATGGCCGACGACGTGCTCGTCGAGCAGGATCCGAACGCCGGCATGCTCACGCCGGTCGGGGTGGCGCTCAAGGACTCGCTGGGCGCGGCCTTCGCCGAAGGCTTCGACCCCAACGGCATTCCCGCCGACGTGTCCGCCGATCCGGTGATGGAACGACCCGGCGACCGCAGTTTCGTGAGCGACGACGGCATGGTCACCAGCAGCGAGGCCGGCACCGAAGGCGGGACCACCGCCGCGCCGGGGATCAACGGGTCGCGGGCACGACTGCCGTACAACCTCGACCCGGCGCGCACCCCGGTGCTGGGCAGCTGGCGCTCCGGCGTACAGGTGCCGGCGCTGCTGCGCTCGGCCTGGTATCGGCTGCCGCCGCGGAATGAGGTCGGGCCGCTGCTGGTGGTGTCGGCGGCGGGCCGGTTCGACCCCGGCGAGGTGCAGGTGCAATGGGCCGGCGATGACGGAAAACCGGCCGGCTCAACGGGATTCGCCGATGTCGGGGCCGCGCCGGCATGGCGCAACCTGCGGGCGCCGTTGGCGGCGCTCCCGGACAGCGCCACCCAGGTGCGGGTGGTGGCCACCGACGACGACCTGGCACCGCAGCATTGGATTGCGGTGACGCCGCCCCGGATTCCGCGGCTGCGCACGCTGCAGCAGGTGGTCGGCTCAACCGATCCGGTGCTGCTGGACTGGCTGGTCGGTCTGGCGTTTCCCTGCCAGCGGCCGTTCGGTCATCAAAACGGCGTCATCGAGGCGCCCAAGTGGCGGATCCTGCCGGACCGGTTCGGCGCCGAGGCCAACTCTCCGGTGATGGACAACAACGGCGGTGGGCCGCTGGGTGTCACCGAGCTGCTGGACCGCGCCACCACCGTGTCGACCTATCTGAAGGACGACTGGTTCCGCGACTGGGGCACACTGCAGCAGTTGACTCCGTACTACCCGGATGCGACGCCGGCCCGCCTCGACTTGGGCACGGCCACCCGCAGCGGGCTGTGGAGTCCCGCCCCCCTGCGCAAGACCTGAACCGGAACCGTTGCCCTTGCAGCGATCCGACCCTCTAAACTGTCGGTGGTTATCCGGACCTCAGCCAGCACGAAACCTTGGTCCTGTCTTCAGATGTGTAGGACGGGCATTGTTCATGACCCGCACTACCAAGAAGGCACCATGGGCTCCGATACTGAGAGTTCTCGTCGTACACCACGCAGGTTGCGAGCGACCGCCGAGCGCACGGCTCGGCTGTAACCGTCTGCGTCGGCGGCGAAGTGGACGCCAGCAATGAAACAGAGTGGCAGCACCTGCTGACCAACATGGCGGCCTGCGCCGTCGCGCCGGGGCCACTGATGGTCGACGTCTGCGACCTCGACTTCATTGGCGCCGGCGCCTACGCCATGTTGGCTCACGAGGCGGAGCGGTCTAAACACCGCGGGTGCGCTTGTACCTGGTCAGCGATCGGCCGGAAACCACGCGCGCGGTTGCTGCCTGCGGACTGGATGAGTTGCTGCCCGTCGAGACAACGCTCGAGGCGGCAATGTCGCAGCTCACCGACAAAGTTCGGTAGCTAGCCGGTTTGCGGACGTCCCAGCGGGGTATTCGGTCCCGGCTGTTGTGGCGACGCTAGGGAGAGTCGGGATTTATCGATGAGCGAAATGACCAGCTCGGCAGTCGACCCGGCGGTGCGGCGCTGGCCCGGGGAGGCCTACCCGCTGGGTGCGACGTATGACGGCTCGGGCACCAACTTCGCGATCTTCAGTGAGGTAGCAGAAGGTGTGGAGCTGTGTCTTTTCGCCGACGACGGCGAAGAGACCAGGGTGGCACTGACCGAAGTCGACGGCTTCGTATGGCATGCCTTTCTGCCGGACGTTGCGCCCGGCCAGCGGTACGGATACCGGGTGCACGGTCCCTACGATCCGGCGGCAGGCCACCGGTGCAATCCGAACAAGTTGTTGCTGGATCCCTACGCCCGCGCGATCGACGGCAACTTCGAGTGGGATCAGTCGCTGTTCGGTTACACCTTTGGCGATCCGGACAGCCGCAACGACGAGGACTCGGCGGCGCACATGCCGAAATCGGTAGTGATCAACCCATTTTTCGACTGGGACGCCGACCGTCCGCCCCGCCACGCCTACGCGGATACCGTCATTTACGAGGCACACGTCAAGGGCTTGACCCAAAGCCATCCCGACATCCCGGCGCCGCTTCGCGGAACATACGCCGGCATCGCCCATCCGGTGATCACCGAGCACCTGCAGAAATTAGGCATCACCGCGATCGAGCTGATGCCGGTGCACCACTTCGCCAACGATTCCACGCTGCTCGACAAGGGATTGTCGAACTACTGGGGCTACAACAGCATTGGGTTCTTCGCCCCCGACTTCAAGTACGGCTCGGGCAGCAGCCCCGGCAGTCAGGTGAACGAGTTCAAGACCATGGTGCGCACGCTGCATGAAGCCGGCATCGAGGTCATCCTGGACGTGGTCTACAACCACACCGCCGAGGGCAATCACCTGGGGCCCACGATCTGTATGCGCGGGATCGACAACGCCGCCTACTACCGCCTGGTGGACGACGATCCGCGTTACTACATGGACTACACCGGCTGCGGCAACAGCCTCAACGTCCGCCACCCACACTGCCTGCAACTGATCATGGACTCGTTGCGGTACTGGATAACCGAGATGCACGTCGACGGGTTCCGCTTCGATCTGGCCTCGACGCTAGCCCGCGAGTTCTACGACGTCGACCGGCTGTCCACCTTTTTCGAGCTGGTGCAACAAGATCCGACCGTCAGCCAGGTCAAGCTGATCGCCGAACCGTGGGACGTCGGCCCCGGCGGCTACCAAGTCGGCAACTTCCCGCCGCAGTGGACCGAGTGGAACGGCAAGTATCGCGATACCGTGCGCGACTACTGGCGCGGGGAACCGGCCACCCTGGGTGAATACGCCTCGCGGCTGACCGGCTCGGCGGATCTGTACGAACGAACCGCGCGCCGGCCGGTGGCGTCGATCAACTTCGTCACCGCCCATGACGGGTTCACGCTACGAGACCTGGTGTCGTACAACGAAAAACACAACGAGGCCAACGGCGAGAACAACCAGGACGGCGAATCTCACAACAGATCGTGGAACTGCGGGGTGGAGGGACCGACGGACGACTCCGACATCAACGCGCTGCGGTCGCGTCAGCAACGTAATTTCCTGGCCACGCTACTGTTGTCGCAAGGCGTTCCGATGATCTGCCACGGCGATGAACTGGGCCGCTCGCAAGGCGGCAACAACAACGGTTTCTGCCAGGACAACGAGACGACATGGATTCAGTGGGACAAGGCCGACGCTGAACTCATCGACTTCACGGCGACGGTGTCGGCGCTTCGTGCCGCGCATCCGGTCTTTCGCCGCCGCCGCTTCTTCGACGGACGGCCGGTGCGCCGGCGCGGCGCACCGGGCCTGCCGGACATTTCCTGGTTCAAGCCAGACGGATCGGAGATGGGCGACGACGACTGGGACGCCGGTTTCGGCAAGGCGATCGCCGTGTACCTCAATGGCGTAGGAATTCCCGACCGCGATGCTCGCGGTGAGCGGGTGAGTGACGACTCGTTCTTCCTGTGCTTCAACGCCCACCATGAGCCGATCGATTTCGTGCTGCCTGCACGGGAATTCAGCCCGGCGTGGCAGGTAGTGCTCGACACTGCGACGGCCGATCTCGACGACGACAATCCGCGCGAATGCGGCACGGTTGTGCCGTTGCAGTCCCGGGCGATGGTCGTGCTGCAAGCCGCTCAAATCCCCACAGGTGCTTTCGATCAACACCAACCACAGGAAGGTCAACGATGAAACCTATTGCATGCGCGGCGATCGCGGTCACCATGTTGCTGTTCAGCGGATGCTCAGCCTCAGAAGTTGTGAACACCGGCGGCGACACCAAGTGCAAGGACTTCACCAGCCAGGACGAGAAAAAGCGAGACGAAGAGATCAGCAAGATGCTCAAGGACAAGAACGGGTCGCAGCCCAGCGAACTCCAGATCTCGACGACTCGCCTGTCCGTGACGACCTATTGTCAAACAGTCGGCAAGCAAGACAGCAAGGTCTCCGAGGCGCCGCACGGCTGATCACCCTGAAAGAAGGTTCGCAATGTTGCATTCGCTGATTCTCGCCGCCCAGGCAGACCCTCAAGCCGCGGGCCTCATTTTGCGGGGTATCAAGGGGATATTCGTTGCCATCGGAAGCATCATCGCCGCGATCGTGTGCGGGCTGATTGCCGGCATGAAGGGACGCAACCCGTTCGGCTGGGGCATCCTGGGTCTGTTCTTCAGCATCATCACGCTCATCGTCGTCATCGTCATTCCCAGCAAGAAGTGATGACGCGCTTGGCATTAGCCCGGATGCATCTGCCCGTCGAGGTGGCCGCCTTCTTGCCGGTCGGTGGCCTCGTACTGGGCAGCGGCTGAATCCAGTTTCCCGGCAAGGTCATGCGACACCGCTTGCATGCCCTTAGCCGCCTTGGTGCGGGACTGTTCAGCGGCCAATACCGCCGCAGCGGTCAACGAGCACACCAAGCCGTGTGAGCTGCCGACATTCACGCCGGTGCCCCGGGTCGCCATATCGGCTGCGGCGACATCGCTGGCGACCTGGCGATGCTGAGTCGACAACTTGCGCAAATCGCCGGGACTTACCTGTAATTCGCCGCCCATGCGTAATTCCTTTCTGCGGTGGGCTACTGGGCGCCGGTCGGATGCGCGTCGGCCGCGATGCGGTCGTATCCGGCGCCAGCCCGTCGGATCAGCGTCGCATTGTGCGCGGCGTCGGAAGTCATGCGTTCAAACGCTTGAAGGCAGGGAGGCAAGGTGGCGGCGACGGCAGCGACTTGGATGCCGAGCGAGACTGCTTCGCCGCTGCCCGGCGGGATATTCCAAAGCATCGCGGTCAATGCCGGGATGATGGACAGCGTGAGGACGGTCGAGTTGTGGTCGATTGTTTCCCTTGTCTTCTCGACCTGCTCGGACTCGCGGTGCAGGACTTCTTTCACCGTCTTGTCATTTTCCGCCATCTCGGCCGCGCGCTGCTGCTGCTCTTTGTTTCGCTCGCCGTATGTTTCCGACGCGGACCCCTCCCAGCTGTCCGGCGGGTGGGTAGATCCCAGCGTTTCGCCGATCCGATTGAATGCGTTAGCGCCCTTCGCAAATCCGTTTCCCGTTTCCGGGTCTCCAAATCCGAGCATGTTGGCCATGGCCATCATTGCCAGCAGCCCGTTTTCGATCACGGGCAGTTCTGCGGCTTCGGGGATGGTCGCGCCCAGCTTTTTGCCGAGTTGCGTCCCCAAGGTGTGGGTGAAACCGACAAAGTCAGCACCGATTCCTGTCAGCGACCACGCGGTGTCCTTCTCGACGCCTTTTGGGTGGTCGTAGGCAAGACCCTTCCAAAAGTTGAAACTCTCGTAGATGTCCCTGAGGTCGCCCACGCAAAATCCCCTCGCCGAAGCACCTGGCTAGCGCAACTATCGCTCAGGCTACCAATCCTCGGATGGGTTGCCTCACACGAAATGCCAGTCAGTCAAGCCTCGAACTGCGCATCCCGCAATCGCTGTAATGCTCGGCCGTCCGTCAGCTCGACCCGGTAACCGGGGTGCTGCCAATAGAACCGCACCACCTCTCTCAGCGCATCGCCATCGGTCGCGTAAAGGCCCGCCTGCTTCACGGTCATCAGTTTCCCGTTAGCCATCGCGATGGTGATGGGGCACAACGCGTAAGCATGCGAGAAAGTGAGCTTGAACGGACCCCAACCATAGGAACGCTTCGGAGCCACGTCGGTGACTGCGGTGACGTCGGACCACGTACCTCTCTTGGCAACGAGGCCTTCCGCGAAAACAAATCCCTGCGGGGTCAGTCGTACATAGCCCCCGCCCCGGCGTTTGATCATCAGCCACACCAAAACGGCGCATACCAACGCGGGGCCACCGAACATGATCAAGTAATCGCGATGGAGTTCTTCAGGAAAAGGCACAGTCACTATGTGCAGGTGTCCGAGGACTGCCCAGGATCCCAAGACCACGGCCGCGTCGAGCATCAGGACCGCACTAAGCACGTCGAGACGCCGATCGAGACGCAGCGTTGTACCGGACGAGTCCGCCATAGCGCGTGGCGCAAACCTCGCGATGTACAGCCACTGAACGAACGGGATGACGCACAACGTCGTCGCACCGACCAGCAAGGCTGTCAGCAAATAGCGGCCATGTACCACAGCAACAATTGCTGCTCCCGCACAGAACACCGCAGTGCCGCCCGACAAAGAAAGAGCAAGCCTTCGCAGTATTTTGTTTTGCCTGGCTCGGTCGCTTTCTTGGTCGGCCGGCGAAACATGACTCGTGTGCGGGTCGGTCACGGTCGGAGTTTATCGCCGGTGATCCGCCGTTCCGGGCAGCATCGTCAGCAGCCATAGCACCGTCCTATTTGTCCGGGTCCTCAGCGCGCCGCGCGGCGGCGAGCATCGTCGCAGGACGGTCGCCTACGATCGACCCTCGTGCCCCACGACGACGATGAGCGATCGACGCAGCGAATCGCGCGGCTGATCGCCGTCGTCGCGGGAATCGCCGGGGTACTGCTGTGCGGCGTGGTGCCGCTGCTTCCGGTCAAACAGACCACCGCGACGGTCCTCTGGCCGCAGGGCAGCAAAGACGGCCACGTCACCGACATCACCGCGCCGCTGGTGTCGGGCGCGCCGCGGGCGTTGGACATCTCCATCCCCTGCCAGGCGATCGCCACTCTTCCCGCCGGCGGCGGCCTGGTTCTCTCGACGCTGCCCTCCGACGGTTTCGAGACCGGCAAGAACGGGCTGTTCGTCCGCGCTAACAAAGACAGCGTCGTCGTCGCGTTCCGTGACACGGTGGCCGCGGTCGCGCCGCGCCCCGCAATCGCCGCCGGCGCCTGCAGTGTGCTGCACATCTGGGCCGACGCAGGCGGTGCGGCCGCGGATTTCGTCGGGATCCCCGGCGCGGCTGGCAAACTCGCGCCGGAGAAGAAGCCTCAGGTTGGCGGCGTCTTCACCGATCTCAAGGTGCCCGCCCAACCGGGGCTGTCGGTCCGCGTCGACATCGACACCCGGTTCATCACCGCCCCGACCATGCTGAAGAAGGCCGTGATGGGCCTGGGCGCGCTGTCGGTCCTGACCGCGCTCGTCGCGCTCGGGACTTTGGACCGGCAATCCGGGCGTCGCGCGCCTCGCAACTGGCGGCACATCTGGCGGGCGGGAATCGCCACGTGGTTCGCCGACATCGGTGTCGTCGGCACCCTGCTGCTGTGGCACGTCATCGGCGCCACCTCCTCGGACGACGGCTACAACCTGACCATCGCGCGGGTCTCCAGGCAGGCCGGCTACATCGCCAACTACTACCGGTTCTTCGGGACCACCGAGGCGCCGTTCGACTGGTATCCGGCGGTGTTGGCGCACCTGGCCACGGTGAGCACCGCGGGGGTGTGGATGCGGCTGCCGGCCACCCTGGCCGGGATCGTCTGCTGGCTGATCATCAGCCGCTATGTGCTGCGGCGACTGGGCCCCGGCAAGGGCGGCCTGGCATCCAATCGGGTGGCGGTGTGGACCGCGGGCGCGGTGTTCCTGGCCGCCTGGCTGCCGTTCAACAACGGTCTGCGACCCGAGCCGCTGATCGCGCTGGGCGTGATCGCCACCTGGGCGCTGGTGGAAAGCGCAATCGCCAGCCGGCGGCTGGTCCCCGCGGCGGTGGCGATCATCGTGGCGATGCTGACCGCGACGCTGGCGCCGCAGGGGCTGATCGCGGTGGCCGCGCTGCTGACCGGGTCCCGGGCGATCGCCCGGATCATCGCCGCGCGCCGACCGGCCGACGGGCTCCTGGCGCCCCTCGCGGTGCTGGCGGCATCGCTGTCGCTGATCACCGTCGTGGTGTTCCGGTCACAGACGCTGGCCACGGTCGGCGAGTCGGCGCGCATCAAGTACAAGGTCGGCCCGACGATCGCGTGGTACCAGGAGTGGCTGCGCTACTACTTCGTCACGGTGGAGAGCAACGCCGACGGCTCGATGACCCGGCGCTTCGCGTGGCTGGTGCTGTTCTTCTGCCTGTTCGGCGCCCTGGTCGTGCTGCTGCGGCGCGGCCGGGTGGCGGGTCTGGCCAGCGGGGCGGTGTGGCGGCTGATCGGCACCACCGCGGCAGGCCTGTTGCTGCTGACGTTCACGCCGACGAAGTGGGCGGTGCAGTTCGGCACGTTCGCCGGGCTGGCCGGCGCGCTGGGCGCGGTCACCGGGTTCGCGTTCGCCCGGGTCGGCCTGCACAGCCGCCGCAACCTGACGCTGTACATCACCGGGCTGCTGTTCGTGCTGGCCTGGGCTACCTCCGGCATCAACGGCTGGTTTTACGTCGGCAACTACGGGGTGCCGTGGTTCGACATCCAGCCGGTGATCGCCAGTCATCCTGTGACGTCGATGTTCCTGGCGGCCTCGATCGCCACCGGACTGCTGGCCGCCTGGCAGCATTTCCGGATGGACTACGCCGGGCACACCGAGATCAAAGCCACCCGCCGCAACCGCATCCTGGCGTCCACCCCGCTGTTGGTGGTGGCGGCGATCATGGTGCTGGCCGAAGTGGGCTCGATGGCCAAGGCCGCCGCCGTCCGCTACCCGATGTACACCACCGCCAAGGCCAACCTCGCCGCGCTGAAGACCGGTCTGTCCGACACCAGTTGCGCCATGGCCGACGACGTGCTGGCCGAGCCGGACACCAATGCCGGCCTGCTGCAACCCTTTCCGGGGCAGCAATACGGACCGGCGGGACCGCTGGGCGGCGTGAACCCCGTCGGCTTCAGCCCCAACGGCGTCGGCAAGGACCTGCAGTCGGATCCGGTGGTGTCCAAGCCGGGCCTGGTCAACTCCGACGCCTCGCCCAACAAGCCCAACGCCGCGATCAGCGACTCGGCGGGCACCGCCGGCGGCTACGGCGCGGTCGGTGTCAACGGCTCCAAAGCGGCGCTGCCGTTCGGCCTGGACCCGGCGCGCACCCCGGTGATGGGCAGCTACGGCGAGAACAGCCTGGCCGCCACCGCCACGTCGGCGTGGTACCAGCTGCCGCCGCGCACCCCCGACCGGCCGCTGGTGGTCGTCTCCGCCGCCGGCGCGATCTGGTCTTACAAGGAGGACGGCGACTTCTCCTACGGGCAGCAGCTGAAGCTGGAGTGGGGCGTTCGAAACCCTGATGGCTCAACGCAACCCCTCGGCCAGGTCTATCCGATCGATCTCGGTCCGCAGCCGGCGTGGCGCAACCTGCGGTTCCCATTGACGACGGCGCCGCCCCAGGCGAACGCCGCACGCATCGTCGCCTACGACCCCAACCTGAGCTCCGAGCAGTGGTTCGCGTTCACGCCGCCGCGGGTTCCGGTGCTGCAAACCCTGCAGCAGCTGATCGGCTCGCAGGCTCCGGTGCTGATGGACATCGCGACCGCCGCGAACTTCCCGTGCCAGCGGCCGTTCGCCGAACACCTTGGCGTTGCGGAACTTCCGGACTACCGAATTTTGCCCGACCATAAGCAGACCGCGGCGTCGTCGAACCTGTGGCAGTCGGCCGAGGACGGCGGCCCGTTCCTGTTCACCACCGCGCTGCTGTGGACGTCGACCATCCCGACCTACCTGCGCGACGACTGGTACCGGGACTGGGGCTCGGTGGAGTCCTACCACCGCTTCGTGCCGGCCGATCGGGCGCCGAACGCCGTCATCCAACAGGGCGTCGCCACCGTGTACGGCTGGAGCCGACAAGGACCGATTCGAGCATTGCCATGACCGTGACGCAGGAACCCGCCGTTACCGAAACCGCCGACCGTGACGTGCAGGTCGCGCGCTGGGTGGCGACGATCGCCGGGCTGATCGGCTTTGTGCTGTCGGTCGCAACACCGCTGTTGCCCGTCGTGCAGACCACCGCCACGCTGAACTGGCCGCAACAGGGCCAGTTCAAAAATGTGACCGCGCCGTTGATTTCGCAGACGCCGGTCGCGGTGACGGTGACGGTGCCGTGCGGGGTGGTCAGCACGCTGCCGCCGAAGGGCGGGCTGGTGCTGGGCACCGCGCCCAAGCAGGGCAAGGACGCTTCGCTCAACGGGTTGTTCGTCAATGTCACCAGCCAGCGGGTCGACGTCACCGATCGCAACGTGGTGATCGCCAGCGCGCCGCGCGCCCTGGTGGCCGGTGCCCAGTGTCAGCGCGTCGAGATCACCTCTACGCACGCCGGCACTTTCGCCACCTTCGTCGGGCTGCCCGGGCCACCAGGGCAGCCGTCGGGCTTTCCCGACCCGAACCTGCGCCCGCAGATCGTCGGAGTGTTCACCGACCTGACCGGGCCGGCGCCGCCCGGGCTGCGGCTGTCGGCGACCATCGACACCCGATTCTCCACCAGACCAACGGTTTTAAAGCTGACCGCGATCGTGCTGGCGATCGCCTCGACGGTCGTCGCGCTGGTTGCGCTGTGGCGACTCGACCGGATGGACGGGCGCCGGATGCGCCGGCTGATCCCGGGCCGCTGGCACGGCTTCAGTCTGGCCGACGCGACGGTGACCTTCGTGTTCCTGCTCTGGCACGTGATCGGGGCCAACTCCTCCGACGACGGCTACATCCTGGGAATGGCCCGCGTTGCCGATCACGCCGGCTACATGTCGAACTACTTCCGCTGGTTCGGCAGCCC
>Ga0070737_10003382_pt1 | contig 17338 bp, 12 predicted proteins | sample Coa_R1_10_FD_66438 | JGI IMG/M metagenome (GOLD analysis project Ga0070737, IMG submission 66438) | Surface soil microbial communities from Centralia Pennsylvania, which are recovering from an underground coalmine fire - Coalmine... | ecosystem: Environmental > Terrestrial > Soil > Unclassified...
ATCTTCTACACACGAAGCGAGCGGTCCCACGTGATCCAGGCTGAAGGCCAGCGGCAGCACGCCATTGCGGCTCACGCGTCCGTAGGTCGGCTTCAGGCCGGTAACGCCGCAGAAAGAAGCCGGAATGCGAATCGAGCCTGCCGTATCCGTGCCTGTTGACAGCGGCACAAACCCGCCTGCCACCAGCGCTGCCGAACCGCCGCTTGATCCTCCGGCGACGCGAGCCGTGTCGTGAGGATTCAACACAAACCCATAGTGCGGATTCTTCGAAGTGATGCCGTAAGCAAGCTCGTGAAGATTCGTCTTGCCGATCGAGATTGCGCCGGCCGATGTAAGCTTCTCGACGACCGTTGCGTCACCATCCGGAATGAAATCGCGGAAGACCACCGAGCCCGCGGTGGTCGGAACGCCGCGCGTATAGAGCAGATCCTTGTGCGCAATGGGAATGCCGTGCAGGGCACCGCGATCCGTGCCGCTCCCAAGCTCCCGGTCGAGTTGGTCGGCTTGCGCCCGCGCCTGTTCCTCGGTCAGCGTGATGAGGCTGTGGAAAGACTCGCGCCCGCGAATGTCGGAAAAGGTTTGGTCGATCAGCTCGGCGCAGGAGAGCTTCCGCGCCCGCAGCAGGCGCCCCATTTCGCGGATCGTCATCCCGCGCCGGGGCTGCCTTGGAGCGGGCGAAGAGAGTATACCGGCGCCGGTTCCATCTCCGGCGTCAGGCGCTCCGCGATACGCGCAAACGCTTCCCGCAATGCACTTATTGCAGCCTCGTCCACGCTCGTGCCCGGCGGCTCGTGTTCGCCCTGCATCGCTAATGCGGCACGGGACCGCGCACGACTTGCACCAGGGTCGCCGGGTCGATCCATTTCGCAAAAGCCGCGCGCACCTGGTCGGCGGTCATGTTGAAGTAGCGTTCGGCCGCCTGGAACGGCTCATTCAGCGGCAATCCCACCCGCGAGCGTGCGATCAATCCACCCGCTACCGCGTCCTCGCTCGACTCCGACAGCGGAATCCGGCGCAGCAGCAGCGCCTTGGCTTGTTGCAGCTCGGCCGGCGTCACGTTTGTTTTCTGCATCGAGACTAATTCCTGCTCGACCATCGCGCGCGCCTTCGAGACATTCTGCGGGTCGCATCCATAGTCGATCGTGTAGACGGATCGCGTTTCGCTAGCTTGCAGCGAGTCGTCGATGCTGTAAACGTAGCCGGCCTGCTCGCGCAAATCCCGATAAAGGCGCGTCGCATAAAAACCGCCGCCTAGCACGTGGTCGCCCACCTGAAGCGCGTAATAGTCGGGGCTGAAGCGATTCATCTCCAGCTCTTCGGACAGATCCACCGTGTCCTGCACTTGGCTGGCATCCGGCACGTTGACCGCGCTCGGCTTGTTCTGCGGCACCGGCGGCAGCACCACGGGCGGTTTCGGGCCCGCAGCCTGCCAGGAGCCGAAGCATTTCTCGATCTGGCTGCGCGCTTCCTCCGGCGTAATGTCGCCGATCACCACGATGGTGGTCAGGTCCGGCCGAAACGTCTTGGCGTAATAGCCGGTGACGTCTTCATAGGTCAGGGCCGACACCGTCTGCGGCGTGGTTTCGCGCAGCAGCGGGTCATGGGGCGGCAGCAATGCGTGCTGCAGTGCGCGATCCATGCGATAGCCCGGACTCTGAAGCTGGCCGGCGGTCAATTGTGCGGTCTGCTCCTGGACGACTTTGAAGGCGTCCGGCGGCAGAGCGGGATGCAGTTCGTTATCGGCCAACAGCTCGACTCCGCGCGCAAAGTCCTGCTTCAACACTTTCAGGTTGAAGTTGGTGCCCGCCGATTCAGTCGCTGCGATGTCGTCCAGCGCCTTTTGAAAGGCCAGCCGCTCAAGCGTCTTAGTGCCATAAGAGAACAGCCCTTCGAGCACATCGGAGACGCCATCTTTTCCCGGCGGCGTTTCGAGTTGCGTTTGCGTCTTGATGGCGCCCACTAAAGTGACCGTCGGGCTGGTCTTTTCCGTCTGCACGATCAACCGCAGCCCGTTCGCCAAGGTCACGTCGGTGGGGTGAATGTTGGGCTCAGGGATGCGCAGTGACTTCACCGCTGCTTCCGCCCATCCCGGTAACGCCACCGGTTTTGTCGGTGTGCTGGTTGCCGCCTCTGTGCCGCCGAAGCCCTTGGAAGATACCGGCTCTCCGGAAGGCGCGGGTTTCAGATTCGCAACGATGGCGTTCTGCTGAAGCATGTACTTCTTGGCGACACGATTGACGTCGTCGATGGTGACGCGCTTGATCGCCTCCACGTCGTCGTCGGGCGATTGCCGGTTTTCCGCTGCCAAAGCTTGCGACCATAGCGCGGCCAGGTTCGTGATCGAATTGCGCCCGAACTCCGCGCTTGCAACCTCGGCCTTCTTGGCCGCCTCTACCAGATCCGGCGGCACGCCCTTGCTTGCATAATTGGTCAAAATCTTCTTGATTTCGGCATCGAGAGAAGCGGGATCGGCTCCGGCCGGCAGCGCTGCAATGGCGAATGCGGCGCTCGCCTTCGGATACGTTTCCACAAAGGCGAAATCCGTGCCGAGCGCTTTGCCCTGCGGCACCAGGCCGTACAGATCGGCCCGTTGACTCGACAAAGCATCGCTCAGCACGCGGGCTGCCGCGAAGTCGGGGCTGTCGGTACCGGGGAATCGATAAGAGACGAAGGTCAGCAGATACGGCAGATTGCTCTCCAGCGCAAACGAATCCGTCGGTACCGGTTTCAGATTCACCTCAGGCCGGGCGGGAAGCTGCCGCCGCGGGATCGCCCCATACAGTTGCTTCACGGTTTCAAGCGTGGCGGCCGGATCGACGTCGCCGCTAATCACCAGAATGGCGTTATTCGGCGCGTACCACTTCTCATAGAAATTTTTCAGCATCACGCCGGTGGTCTGATCGAACGAAGCCTTCGTGCCGAGCGCATCCTGCTGATACGGGCTGCCGGCGAACAGATCCTGGTTGAGGCGAGTGATGAACTTATACGTCGGGTTCGACAGATCGCGCGCCACTTCCTGTTCGATGGCCCCGCGCTCTTGCGCCCATTGCTCCTGCGAGTCCTCGACACCGGCCATGCACGCCGCATCCACACGCAGCGCCACCTCCAGATCCTGAGTGGGAACCGTCACGAAATATTGCGTGATGTTCTGTTGTGTATCGGCATCCATATACCCGCCGAGCTGCGCGTAAATGGCGGCAATCTGGTCGGCCGTCAATCCCACGCAGCCGCGAAACGCCATGTGCTCCTGTGCGTGGGCTGTTCCTGGAAAGCCGGCGGGTGTTTCATCGGCGCCCACCAGATAGTTATCTTCGACCGTTGCGACGGGAGCCAGCGGATCGCGAACGATCACCACTCGCAAGCCGTTGTCTAGCGTCGCGCGAGTCACTTCATTCGTATTCGAGGTCTGTGCGCCGGCCGGGCGAATGAGCGAGCCCAGCAGCACAGGGGTGGCAAGAAACACAATCCGATGCAGCATGCGAACCACTTTCAGCTTACGGTACGTGTTGTTTCGGACCCTTAGAGATGCTCAGCCGGTTCTGGGAAGCTCGCCGTATTCGAGCCAAATGCGTGAGAGCGCTTGCATCAATTCTTCCAACTGGTTCAGCGTGCCTGGCTTCTTCACGTACAAATTGGCGCCGCAGCGGTAAGCGGCATTCACGTCTCGTTCGTTCTCTGAAGAGGTGAGAATGACCACCGGCGTCGGCCGCAAACTCGGGTTGGCTCGAATCTCCTCCAGAACCTCAAGACCCGTACGCTTGGGAAGGTTGAGGTCCAGAAAAATTAAGTCTGGGCGCGGCGCGTTTGCGTATCCGTCCTTCCTTCTGAGGAACCGCACCGCGTCTTCTCCATCGTCGACGATGCTCAATCGGTATGCCGAACTGTTGTCGGACAGGAGCTGGCTAAACAGACTGGCGTCTGGCGCGAAATCCTCAATCAGGAGGATTTCAATGAACTCAAACCTCGTTCTCACTTCTTGATGTGCTGTGTCGCTCTCTGGCATTGTACAGTACACGCGGCCATAAGCGCCAAGCGGAGCTATGATGGTGGCGGTCATGCCCCAGATCGCCGAAATGCCAGTTGTCGCCCCGCTCACGATGCTTCAGGAAGAAGAGCGCCTCTTTCAGTCCTCGGTGCGCCAATTCGCCAGGGAGCGCTTAGCGCCGCACGTGCGCGCCATGGATGAGGAAGGCAAATTCCGGGCCGACCTGTTGCGCGAGATGTTCGCCCTTGGCCTCATGGGAATCGACATCAAGGAGCAATACGGAGGGCAGGGCGGCAGCTTCGTGCAATCGGTGCTGGCGATCGAAGAACTGGCGAAAGTAGACCCTTCCGCTTCTGTCATCGTGGATGTGCAGAACACGCTCGTGAGCAATGCCATTGAGCGTTGGGCAAGCGCGGAGCAGAAAGAGAAATATCTCGGGCGTCTGGCCGCCGAAGCCGTGGGCTCGTATGCCTTATCGGAAGCGGCGTCCGGCTCCGACGCCTTTGCGCTCACCACCAGGGCGGTCGCCGATGGCGATGGTTATCGGCTCTCCGGGCGCAAGCTTTGGATCACCAATGCCGCCGAAGCAGAAATTTTTCTGGTCTTTGCCACCATTGACGCCTCCGCTGGATATCGCGGCATCACCTGCTTTCTGCTCGAGCGCGGCACGCCGGGATTTCAGGTCGGCAAGAAAGAAGACAAGCTGGGGATTCGCGCTTCCTCCACCTGTGAGCTGATTCTCGACGACGTGCGCCTTGGGCGCGAGCAGGTGATGGGCGAACCCGGCAAGGGCTACAAGATCGCCATTGAGACGCTGAATGAAGGGCGCATCGGCATCGGCGCGCAGATGCTCGGCCTGGCCGAGGGCGCCTTTGACCATGCCCTGAAATATGCCCGCGAGCGCAAGCAGTTCGGCAAGCGCATCGGCGAGTTCCAGGGCGTGCAGTTCAACCTGGCGGAAATGGCGACCCGCATTGAAGCCGCGCGCCTCCTGGTCTACAACGCGGCCCGTTTGCGCGACGCTGGTAAGCCGTTCGTCACCGAGGCGGCAATGGCCAAATATTTCTGCTCGATCATCGCCGAGGAGGTCGCCTCGCAAGCCGTGGAAATCCTGGGCGGCGTAGGATTCACCAAAGACTATCCCGTAGAAAAGCTATACCGGGATGCGAAAATAGGACGTATCTACGAGGGCACGAGCAATATGCAGCGCGTGACCATCGCCAAGGCCTTGCTCGACGACACGAAATAAGCAGTAACGATTGGGCTTTCAAGAACCGTCAGAATAGAGAAGAGTACCGATGTTCGAACGCAGTTGCGCTGTTGCCCTTTGTGTCGTCGGTTTCGCCGTGCTGTTGAACGCGGCCGATACCGCCCAACCTGACCCGACTCCCGACCAGATTCAGGACATCATCAAGAAATTCACGCAAAAGGAAACCGACTTCGCCATCGCCCGCGAAAACTACACCTATCGGCAGACGAGTAAAATCATCGAGACTGATCCGCCGGGCGGCAGCTACGAGTTGATGGAGGATGTGACGTTTGATGATCGCAACAAGCGAACGTCCCACGTGTTGCATGCCCCGGTTGCAGACTTGCAAAACATTATGATGACGGCGGAAGACGAGCAGGACATGCGCAACGTGATGCCGTTTGTGATGAGCAACGACACGCGCGATCAGTATCTCGTCAACTACGTCGGCCGCCAGAAAGTGGATGAAATCTCCTGCTATGTGTTCTCGGTCAAGCCAAAGGTTCTAACCAAGGATCGCAAGCGCTATTTCGACGGCCAGATCTGGGTGGATGACCAGGACCTGCAGATCGTCAAGACCTACGGCCGCGGCCTCGGCTATCTCAAGCGCGGCGAAGACCAGCAGTTTCCGAAGTTTGAAACCTACCGCGAGCAGATCGACGGTAAGTATTGGTTTCCCACCTACACGTACGCCGACGACACGCTGAATTTCAAGGACGGGCCGTCGCAGCGCATCAAAGTAGTTATCAAGTACGATCACTACAAGAAGTGGGAGTTCAAGACGCAGAGCACCATCGAATACGGCAGCGAAGTGGGTGCGGGTGGAAATTCGGCCCCGCCGCCGTCGAGTCCTTCCGCGCCTCCGCCGCCGCAATAGCCGTGCCGATTCGAAGCCTGAAGCGTAGCGCCTTCGCGGCCCTGTTTTGCCTGCTTCCTCTCGCCCTTGCCGCGGACAACCCCGCCGCCGGGCACATTCGAAATTTTGGCCAGGTGAACGACCATTTGTATCGCGGCGGGCAGCCCACCCAGAGAGCGCTCGAGGAACTGGCGGCCCTGCACGTCGCGCTCGTCATCGATCTGCGCCAGCCCAGCCGCGAGACCGACCTCGAGCAGCAGATGGTGGAAGCGCTGAAGATGAAATATATGAATATCCCGTTTCGCGAGTTCGGCGCTCCGGCCGACGATCAGATACGGCAGGTTCTGTGGCTCCTGGTGAACGGCGACAACCAGAAAATCTTCGTGCATTGCTGGCGCGGGAAAGACCGCACTGGAACCGTCGTTGCCTGCTATCGCATCCAGCATGACGGTTGGGATAATCGCAAGGCGCTGGAGGAAGCGCACAAGTACGGAATGAGTTTCACCGAGCGCGGCATGCGGTCTTATATTCTGCACTTTTCGCCGGTCAGCCTTTCGGTGCTGGCCGCCCCGGCAACCAACGCCGCCGCTCATCCGTAACTCCTCCGCGTTCAATTACTTATTGCGCCTGTTCACCCGTTTTTAATACTCTTGACCTTAACACTGCGTTTACAATAAAAGTGACTCCACGAATGTCCGAACTGAACCTGCAAGGTCCACGGCGCCGCCGCACGCTGAGTCGGCGTCTTCGCGAAGCCAAACTGCTGGTCCGGGGCGCTATGGGTACGGACCATCCGATCATGGCGCATATTATCCCGATCCGCCGCTGTAATCTCTCCTGCGCCTATTGCAACGAGTACGACAGCTACTCGAAACCCGTGCCGCTCGATACCATTCGTCACCGCATCGCGCTGCTCGGCCGCCTCAAAACCGGCGTCATTACCCTCAGCGGCGGCGAGCCGCTGCTGCATCCGGACCTGGACGAAATCATCCGCACCATCCGTAAGCACGCGCTGCTCGCCGGGCTCATTACCAACGGCTATCTGTTGACGGACCGTCGCGTACAGGAGTTGAACGAAGCCGGGCTGGATTACCTGCAGATCAGCATCGACAACGTCATGCCCGACGATGTCTCCAAAAAAAGCCTGAAGGTGCTCGATAAAAAGCTCCAGATTCTGGCGCAGCACGCGCACTTTCACGTCAATATCAATTCCGTGTTGGGCGGGGGCATTCACCATCCCGAAGACGCGCTCACGGTCGGCAAGCGCGCCATGGACCTGGGCTTTACCTCAACCGTCGGCATCATCCACGACGGCGACGGTCAGCTTCGACCGCTCGCTCCTCGCGAGCGCGAAGTCTTCCTCGAAATGAAGAAGTTCGAAAAGAAGCATTTCTCGCGCATCAATTACTTTCAGCACAGCATCGCCAACGGCGAGCCGAGTGACTGGCGCTGCCGTGCGGGATCGCGCTATCTGTACATTTGCGAGGACGGCCTCGTGCATTACTGCTCACAACAGCGCGGTTTTCCGGCCAAGCCGCTCGAACACTACTCGGTCGAAGACATCCGCCGCGAATACGTCACGCAAAAATCGTGTGCGCCGTTCTGCACCATCTCCTGCGTGCACCAGATTTCGTATTTCGATTTCTTCCGCGGCAAGCAGACGCGCACCGTCGAGCCCGTGCCCCAAGAGCAGCTAGTCACCATTAAGAGAGCCGCGGGCGCTTAACCGGCCGCACTCCGTCATGCGCCACACCGGCATCGTCGCCGACCCGCGCGTCCTGAAGCACGACGCCGGCCCCGCGCATCCGGAGCGCCCGGCCCGCTACCACGCCGTCCTCAATCGATTCGAAGCCGCGGGGCTGCTGCAGGATCTGACTCGACTCACAGCGCGCAGCGCCACCGGCGACGAACTGGCGCTCGCGCACACCCGCGAGTACATTGCCTTGGTCGAGCGGGAAGCCGCGGAAGGGCGCATGCATCTGAGCACCGGCGATACCGATATCGGGACGCATTCGCTCGAGTCCGCCCGCGTCGCCGCCGGATCTGTCCTGAGCGCGGTCGATGCCGTCGCCTCCGCCGAAGTGACCAATGCCTTTTGCGTGGTCCGTCCGCCCGGGCATCATGCGAACGAATCCGCCGGCATGGGCTTCTGCTTTTTCAACAACGTCGCCATCGCCGCCCGCTATGCGCAGCGCCGCTACGGATTCGAGCGCGTGCTGATCGTCGACTGGGACGTGCACCATGGCAACGGTACGCAGGATATCTTCTATCGCGATGGCTCGGTGCTGTTCTTCAGCACCCATCAATCGCCCTGGTATCCAGGCACCGGCGCCGCTTCCGAACGAGGCGAAGGGGACGGGGCGGGGAAGACCATCAATTGCCCGTTTCCGGCGGGCTCCGGAAGCCGGGAAATTACAGGCGCGTTTCAAAACATCCTGCTGCCCGCCGCCGACAAGTTCCGCCCGGATTTTGTGCTCCTCTCCGCGGGCTTCGATTCCCGCGCCGGCGATCCGCTGGGCCATTTTCTCCTGACCGATGACGACTTTGCGGAACTGACACACATGCTGACCGATCTCGCCGCCCGCCACTGCTCCGGCCGCTTGGTCTCCGTGCTCGAAGGCGGCTATAGCCTCGATGGTCTGGCACGCGCTTGCGACGCGCACGTGCGCGAACTCCTGCGCTAGCTCTCGAAAATTTACGCGTCCCGCTTTTGGTTACATGTCCATGAACCAGGCTGAAACTCGTGTGCCGCGCAAGGTAAACTAACCCCTTCAGGGTTCGCTTGTCCGCGTCGACTCGCTAAAACATCGCTTTGGGAGGTAGGGTGTGCAGAATTTCCGCCGCAACAGCGCCGTGCTCTGTCTGGGGCTCGCTCTTTTTTCATTCATCGCTTCAAGAGACATGCGTGCGCAGGCAGTCTTGGGCGCCATTACAGGCACCGTGAAAGACTCGACCGGTGCCACCGTGCCCGACACCGCCGTAGTCGCCCGCAATGTGGCCACCAACTTCGAGGTGACCGCGCATACTGAGTCCAACGGCTCTTATTCGCTTGAAAATCTTCCCCCCGGAAGATACGAAGTGACGTTCACCAGGAGCGGATTCGAAAAGGAAACGCATCCGGAGATCCTGGTACAGGGCGACCGCACCGCTACCGTTGATGGCAACCTGCGAGTAGGCGCCACCAACACGGTCGTCGAGGTCACCGGGACGCCGCTGATGAACCAGGTTGACACCACCAACGGCTATGTGGTCGATCAACTGACGATTCAAAGCACGCCGCTCGGCACCGGCAGCTTCACCCAGCTCGCGATTCTCGCTCCCGGCGTGCACGCCGATTTTCTGGGCGGCTCGGGCAGCAACGCCGGGCTGGGGAACCAAGCCATCTTTGCCAACGGCCAGCGCGATACCAGCAACAGCTTCTCCCTCAACGGCATCAGCACGAACAATCTCTTCAACGGAAACTCTACCAGCCAAGTCGGTGAAAATCGTTTCGTGCTCAACACCGGCGAGAACTTCGGCGCCGGAGGTCAAATTCAAACCAGTACGTCGGTCTATGGCGCCATTGGGCAAGCGCTGCCCACGCCGCCCCCCGAGGCGATCCAGGAAATCAGCGTCAACGCCGCTATGTATGACGCCAGCCAGGGCGCCAACAGCGGCGCGCACGTCTCCGTCATCACGCGTTCCGGCACCAACGCGCTGCACGGCGAGCTCTACGACAAATTTCAGAACAGCGACATGAACGCCGCGCCGTTCTTCTACAACGCCACGCCGGTCATCACCACCAAAGTGCCGTTTCTCAATCGCAACCAGTTCGGCGCCACGCTCGGCGGACCCATTAAGAAAGACAAGCTGTTCTACTTTCTTTCCTACCAGGGCGTGCGCCTCGCCGACGCCAGCGACGCCACCAAAGACGTCACCGTACCCATCGGCCTAACCGACGACCGCAGCACGCAGGGAATTATCAACGCCATCAAGAACAGCTTCGGCACCACCGTCCCGGCCAGCAAAATCAGTCCCGTTGCCATGGCGATGCTGAACGCGAAGCTGCCGAACGGCCAGTTCCTGATCCCGAGCGCGCAGATCACCAACCCCGCCACCGCGGCGAATCTGGGCTTTGATGCCGTCACGCAGGGCCCGAACGCCACCTCGAACGTGGACCAGGGCATCGCGAACATCGATTATGTCGTGAGCGAAAAGGACCGGCTGACCGGCAAATACTATACGCAGGTGAATCCCACCATGAATCCTTTCGGCGCAGTCGGCAGCACGCTCGGATTCCCGCAGGAGCTTTCCGCCGGCGCGCAGGTCGGCTCCATCGAAAACACCGTGATTCTCACGCCTGCCCTCACCTGGGAGCAGCGCACCGGCTTCACGCGCCTGCATGCCTACGCGAGCACCAGCCAGACGTTCTCCCCCAGCCAGTTCGGCATCAGCTTGCCGGGCCCGGATACCTTTCCGCAATTCGATATCTCCACCGCCGACCCCACCATCGGCGCGGGCCTCGAATTCGGACCCAGCACCAGCTTCGGCAACGCCGGCATGTTCCAGAATCAATGGGAATACGGCACCACGCTCAATTGGGTCAAAGGCAAGCACACGCTTTCCTTCGGAACCCAATGGGACCACACCCAGCTCAACATCATTAACAACAACACCTCCACCGACACGCTCGACTTCAGCACCTTCACCAGTTTCGCGGAGGGCGCGGTGCGCAGCGGCACCGCCTTTGCCGGTTCGGCCAATCGCTACTACCGCTCCGACACCGTGGGCGCATTCGCGAACGACAATTACAAACTGCGCAGCAATCTCACCGTCACCTTGGGCTTGCGCTGGGACTACGATGGGCCGCTGTCTGAGAAATATGGCAGGCTGACGGCGTTCAACTCCAGCCTCTATTCCTACGACGCCGCCACCGATACCATCACCGGTTCGGGCCTCGAGTTCGCCGGAAACAACTCCGTCTCGCCCACCCCCGGAGCCGGCGATTCGCTGCTCAAGCAGCGGCAGTGGGGTTTCGCGCCCCGCGTCGGCATCGCCTGGACGCCGCTCTCGAAGCTCACCATCCGCACCGGCTTCGGCATTTACTACGACCGCGGCGAATTCTTCAGTTATCTGTCCCCCAGCGCCGGCGGCGGTTTCAACGGTCCCTTCGGCGTCACGCTCGCCCCGCCGTTCGTTACGCCCATCTCTTCACCCAGAGGATCGAACATCTCCGCGCCCTTCGGCTCCGCCGCTCCTGGAACTCCTCCCGGCACCGCGTCTTCGTTCCTCGCCTACCTGCCCAACATCGCCGAAACCGAATCCGGACATTTCCCCGCCGGCAATCTCTTCGGACCGTTCCTGTTCGGCGGCTACGACATCAACAACAAGCTGCCCTATTCGGAAAACTGGACCTTCGACCTGCAATACCAGGCCGCCAACAATTGGCTGCTCAGCGCCGGTTACGTCGGCAACCACGGCGTCCACCAGGTGCTGCCCATTCCCTTCAACCAACCGCTCATTGCCACGCCCCAGCATCCTGTCAACGGGCAAATCTATTCCTACGGTTTGAACGAAACCGATCTCGAACCCATTTACACCAATGAGTACTCCGGCAACGCTCCCATTCGCGTCCCCTATATCGGCTACGACATGAACTCGGTGGATTACGAGGCCGAAGGCATCTCGAATTACAATGCCCTGCAGCTTCAGGCTCGCAAGCGCCTATCGTTTGGTCTCCAGTTCACCGCTTCCTATACTTACTCGCACGCCCTCGATGAACAGAGCGGCCTGGGGCTCTTTGTCACCGGCAACGATCCCACTTGCCCGAAGTGCAACTACGCCTCCGCCGACTTTGATCAAACGCACGTCTTCCTGATTAACTACACCTATACAATCCCGAAACTCACGTCCAGTAAGTTGCTCGGGGAATTTGTCAACGGCTGGACGATCGGCGGCCAAACGGTGGCCCAAAGCGGCGAACCCTACAGCGTCTACGATTACTCGGGCTCGGTCGGAAGTCTCTACTATGGCACCGACATCGAAATTGCAAACCCCATCGTGCCATTAAAGGCCGGCGTTTCGGCCAAGCAGGCGGAACTGCAGGGTACCACCGGCATCAACGCGGGGCTGCCGGTGCTGAACGCTTCCGATTTCGCGCCGCAATTTGTCGCCCCGGGCACCAATGGTGTCCCGCCGTGCGACGCCTCTGGATGCGACACCTATGAGTCGCTCTTCGGAACCTCGGGCCGCAACCTGTTCCGCGCTCCCTTCCAGGTGCGATTCGATACCAGCCTCGCCAAAGACTTCCCCATTAACGAGCGCTTCCGTCTGCGCTTCGAGTTGGACGCCTTCAACCTGTTCAACCATCCGGACTTCGACGCGCCCAACAACGATGTGACCTTCTTCCCCGGCTTTTCGCCGCCGCCCGTCTACCCGCCGCAGGGCAATCTCGGCATCATTCAACACACCATCGGCAGCCCGCGCTTCCTCCAAGTGGATCTGCACTTGACTTTCTAGCAGCTGCCGTTTAAGCGCGCAGTTGCCGCTCAAGGCTGGGGCGGAGATAATACTCCGCACGGCTTGTGGATCGTGGGAAAAGACGGCGGGGTGGGATCGGAGGAGTTGGACTGCGGTCAACATCGCTGCACTGTTGACCGCAATCCGCTGTTCGTGCGCGGTGAAGCGCCGATCAGTAGGTAGTATTCTGAGCGACCGGAGTTGCAGTTGTGATGCAAGCCTGAACCGCCTTCGCTGGGGTCACGCCTGTGCTACGTGTTGCCGGGGTTGTGCCGCTGCCGCACTGAGCCGGAATCACCGGGTGCGGCCCTTGATGCTGCGGCCGGCCATAGAAACCGCCCGAGGGATAGTTGGAACTGGAAGGATAGCCGGAGGACGCGCTCGCAGAATAGGGAGAGCTGCTCGAACTCAACGGAATGGATGGCGCCGGCTGAGATCCCAGAATGTCACTGGAGCTGGTCACCTGTCCCCCGTGCTTTACCAGGATCACGTCGGCGTTCACGGTCACACTCGAGGTGAACGTGCTGGTCGTGGGATCGAGCTTCACTGTGCCGGTCGGTTCGGTGAGCGAATCCGGTTGCGGCAGCACCGTATCTGAGATGGCGCCGGGTGTGTTCGCAGTGTTGTTGACCGTGATATACACATCCGCGGACTGCCCTTTGTAGGTCACCGGGCTGGTGCTCTGCATCTGCAGCGCATAAATCACCACCGAGTATGTGTTCGGGTCGCTCGTCGGGGTTCGCTGCATCATCGTGTCGGTGTTGCCGGTGGAACCTTGAATCGGCACGCCCTGAAGCTGGACAGTGCCGAACCCCATATTGCTGAGATCAACGGTGGCGCCGCTCCCGGTTTGAAACAGATCGTAGTATTGAGGGGTGGTCTGCGCCGAAGCGAGTGTCCCGAAACCGAGGAAGAAAGCCGCTGGAAGGCTGAGTCCAAGTGCGAACCGAGTCGCGATACTGCGGCAATTTGCGCAGCGTTTCATTGTTAATACTCCTGAGTTAAATGTCGGGAAAAATCCCGGTTTTATCTACGGCTATAGTGAATGGGTATAGTTCTAATTGTCAAGCATTATCCTGAATCGCGGCTGCTTTCTGGAAATACTAAATAGCTGTGAAATTCTCGTTACGGCGCGGGTTGATTCGCGTCGAGCACGACGGCGGTCGCCTGCTGTTTCGGGTTCTCGCCTTCGCTGAGCGTCACGTCCTGCCCTAGGCTTTCTACGCTCTTCAGAAACTCCGGATCTAGCCAGGCGTTCGGCTCTATGTCTTCAAACGCCAGCAGCTTGTAGGAGCCGGGCCGCACTCCGTTGAACACGAAATTTCCCTGGTCGTCGCTGGCGGCGTTTGCGTAATCGATCGCTCGGGCGCGCAGGTCTGCCGCATTCGGAACCAGCAATACGGTCGCGCGGGTAGGCTGTCCGCCGCGCGTTACCGTCCCGGACAATTGAGCACCGGGAGCGAGCACGATCCGCATCGCGGCCGCGCTCGATCCTGTCAACTCTACTGTGCCGGCGGGCGTCTCGCGCCCATTGAAGAAGACGCTCTTGATCCAAGCTCCTTTGGGCAGCGGAGCAGCCGACACCGCCCACACGCCCGGCGTCACGCCCGTGAGCCGGAATGCGCCGCTCGCCTCCACCCGCGCCGAGCGCGGCGGTCCCAATCCGAGACCCTCGTTTTCGGCCAGCTCGACCCGTATCTGTGCAGGCATCTCCATCGTTCCGTTCTCTGTTTCTAGCGTTCCCGAAATCTCGCCGCCGCCGCTGAGCGCCACCGGGATCTCCTCCGGATGGGCGCCTGAGTTCGAAACTTCTACCGCCGCGCGGCCGCTCCACGTTCCGCCGGAGTAGAGTTGCGCGGCCGCCAGCACGTACGAACCCGGCGCTACGTTGTGGAACTCAAATCGTCCGCTTGCGCGATCGACGGCGGCGCTCGATCGATTGATGAAGGAAGCCGAGTCTCCCTCGCGAGGCGCCAGGAACACCCGCAGTTGGCTGGCAGCGAAATTCTCGACCGGACTGAGGAGGCGTCCACGCAGCGTCGTGACGCGGATCCTCTGTAACCGTATGTCGACGTCCTGCGCATCGGCCCCCTCGGTCAAAACCACCGGCGTCGCTTCGTTAAGATCTAATACGCCCGGATAATAGAGCGGAGCGAAGAAATCCTGCGCGTCAGCGACCAGCGCGTCGCGCCGCAGCGGCGTCGATAAAGGCGCGCCGGGCTGCGTCACTAGCAGGTAATAGCGTCCCGGCGGAAGGCCGAAGGCCCGGTATTCGCCGCGGTCGTTCGAGCTCGTCCCGCCAACAGGAACCAAGGTGCGCTGTCCCGTTGCATAGCTGAACTTGAGTACTTGCACGCCCGCGCCTTGGACCGGGTCTCCATCTTCATCGAGCACATGGCCGGCGATTGCATTGAGCGGCGCAATACGGAACGTGAGCTCGCGTAGTTCCTGTCCGGGCGCGAGAGCGATCGCTTTGCCGGCGCCGCCATTCGGTGCGGCCTCGTAGTCCAGGCGCGAAAAGCCCTGCCGCTCCACCCAGATTCGGTAACGGCCCGGCGGCAAATGCGCCGCAAAACGCCCGCCCGCGTCGGTGTCTGCATAGGTCGAGGAAAATCCCTCGGCGTCGGCCGCCGCCCCCACCCGCGCGAACATGACATGCGCCCGCTTCACCGGCGTCCCCGAAACGCGGTTTATGACCGAGCCCTCTATCAGCGCTTCGCCTTCGGCCGCCGCTGCATCCTGGGCAAAGGCCGCTCCGCACACGCCTGCCAAAATGAAAATTGCGCCGAATATCGCTCGCACAACTTGGAAACCTTGCCGAATTATAACGGACTCGGCCGCGGCCTTCCGAACGAATTCGACGGATTTGATGGCCGCGTTATCATTAACCCTCGGGGGCATGATACCGCTCGCTCGCCGCAATCTGCTGCATGACCGCACGCGCTTCCTGGTCACCGTGGCGGGTATTGCCTTTGCGATCGTGCTGGTCATCGTGCAGCTCGGTCTGTTCGTTGGCTTGACCCAGACCACTTCCGGCGTCATCGATCATTCCCGCGCCGACCTGTGGGTGATGGCGCGCGGCGTCCAGTATTTCGAAGTAGGCTTCCCGGTCTCCGAGCGCAAGCTCTACCGCATCCTGGCCGAACCCGGCGTGGCGGCCGCCGAAAAGTGTCTGGTGCAGTTCGCAATCTGGCAGCGCCCGGACGGCGCGCGCAAAAACATTGAAGTGATCGGGTTCGATCCGTACGCCGGCCTGGCCGGACCTTGGAACATCAGCGCAGGCAGCGTGGCAGATCTCGAGCAGCAGGACACGGTCATGCTGGATGAGTTTTATCGCGCGCAATTGGGCGTCGCGCGCTTGGGGGATTCGGTCGAAATTAACGGCGTGCGCGCGCGCGTCGCGGGCTTCACGCGTGGAATCCGGTCGTTTACCACTACGCCGTTCATCTTCACTTCCTTCAGCAACGCGCTCCAGTACACGCACTCCCGCGCCGATCAAACCATCTTTATCCTGGTCCGCGCCGCGGCCGGGGCCAATCTCGAAGACCTGAAGCGCAGAGTTGCCGTCAAGGTCCCCGATCTCGCGGTCTACACGCGGGAAGAATTCGGCCGCCGTACGCGCAACTACTGGCTGTTCACTACCGGCGCCGGCATTGCGCTCCTGGTTGCCGCGATGCTCGGCCTCGTCGTGGGCGGCGTGATCGTCGCGCAGACCATCTATGCCATCACGGTCGATCATCAGCGCGACTATGGAACATTGAAGGCCATTGGAGCTTCGAACCGTTTCGTCTGCCTCGTCATCCTCGAGCAAGCCGTCATAAGCGCTATCGCCGGTTACGCCGTAGGAATGAGCATCGGCCTCGCGATTGTCCGACTCAGTCGCTCGTGGGGAGCCGTCATCCTGGCCCCCTGGCAGTTGGCCGCCGCCATTCTTGCGCTCGCGCTCGTGATGTGCTGCGGCGCATCCATTGTGTCCGTCTTTCGGGTTCTGCGGCTCGATCCCGCCATGGTGTTCAAGGAATAGCGTTCAAGGAAGAGCCATGAGCGAGCCATGGGCATCCATCCGCAATGTCGGTAAGGTCTATGCTTCCGGAGCGGTCGCCGTGCGCGCGCTCGACAATGTCACCCTCGACGTGCAGGCCGGCGAGTTCGTCTTGTTAGAAGGTCCGTCCGGGAGCGGCAAGACGACCCTGCTATCGATTCTCGGCTGCATCCTGAAGCCGTCCTCAGGCAGCGTCGCCATTCGCGGACGCCGCATCAGCGACCTGCCCGAACACGATCTACCGGCCGTGCGCCTGCGCCACATTGGGTTCGTTTTTCAATCGTTCAATCTGTTGCCGGCGCTGTCGGCGCGCGAAAACGTCCAACTACCGCTTGATCTCAAAAACGTTCCCTCCCGCGAGGCGCGCCACAAGGCCGCGCATCTGCTTGACAGCGTCGGTTTGGGTTCGAAATCGGACGCGTTGCCGAGCGCTTTGAGCGGCGGCGAGAAGCAGCGCATCGCCATCGCCCGCGCCGTCGCAACCGATCCCGACCTTTTGCTGGCCGACGAGCCTACGGCCGCTTTAGATTCCGCCAGCGGCCGCGCCGTCATGGAGCTGTTGCGCGACTTCGGCCGCCGCCGGCAGTGCGCCGTCCTCACGGTGAGCCACGATCCGCGCTGGAAACACTTCGCCGACCGCGTGGTTCGATTAGAAGACGGGCGCCTGGCATGACTCGCACGTATCTGTGGATGGCGCTGCTGGCCGCC
>Ga0070737_10003385_pt1 | contig 17318 bp, 13 predicted proteins | sample Coa_R1_10_FD_66438 | JGI IMG/M metagenome (GOLD analysis project Ga0070737, IMG submission 66438) | Surface soil microbial communities from Centralia Pennsylvania, which are recovering from an underground coalmine fire - Coalmine... | ecosystem: Environmental > Terrestrial > Soil > Unclassified...
GTCCTGCGAAATCTTGTAATGAGCCAACGCCCGCTTGCGCGCCTCCTCGTAGGGGTCGGCGGCCTCCAGACCCTCGCGCTGGTGGCGTAGCTTGTCGGCGCTGACGCCCAGCCAACTGCCGCCGGGTTGGCGCGCCAGCTTGCGGATGGCGTCCTTGGTGTTGTAACCGGGCGGCAGCGTATGCTCGGGCCGTGAGAACGCGGTCTGCCCGGCGCCGAAGGCAAACCCCTTGCCCAGTTCCTGGGCGCGGGCTTCGCTCTCGGCCAGGAAGGTGGGAATCAAGTAGCCGAAGTTCTCCGAGCCGGCCTGGTAGCCGAGCTTGGCCGCTTCATCGGCGTAATAGTCCCACATGTCGCAGGTGGGGCCCAGCGCGGTGCCCAGCCCGATGTAGGGGTAGCGGTGCTCGGCGCACCATTTGATGGTCTCCCAGCTCAGGATGCCGGGGATCCACATCGGCGGATGCGGCTTTTGCAGCGGCAGCGCCCAGGGATTGACGAACAGGTAATTGAAATGTTTGCCCTCATAGCGCCAGGGTCCGGGCCGCGTCCAAGCCTGGATGATGAAGTCGTGCGCTTCCTCGAACAGCTCGCGGTTGTAGGCCGGATTGGCGTGATTGAAGAACTGCTCGCTGCCGGCGCCGCGCACCCATCCGGCCACCAGCCGCCCGCGCGAGATCATGTCGATTTCGGCCAGCTCCTCCGCCATCCGCAGCGGATTCTTGATGACCGGCAGCGGATTGCCGACCAGTACGATGCGCACCTTTTTGGTGATGCGCGCCAGGATCGCCGCCTCCACGTTCATCACGCCGCCCATGCAAAACGGCGTGCCGTGATGCTCGTTGAGGGCGACCGCATCGAATCCCAACTCCTCCGCGTAGCAATTCTCGTCCAGATAGTAGTTGTAGTCCTCCGAACCTTTTTGCGGATCAAAGAAGCGGTTGGAGATGCCGAAGAACGCCTGATTGCGAAACGCCTCCTCCTCCGGGATGTGGCGATACGGTCTTTCGGTGAAATATCCGATTTGCACAGCTCTCTCCTCTTTGGCCTTACGCAGCCAGGAAGTTTTTGACGGCGCGAACGAACTCGCCGGGCTTCTCGATTTCGGGCCGATGCCCGGCACCGCGGATCTCCTCGACCTTCGCGCCCTGCAGCGCTTCGGCATAGCGTTCGACAACGCCGCGCGGCACCACGCTATCGCGGTCACCCCACACTATCAGGGCCGGCACGCGCACCCCCTCAAGGCGGTAGGGCAGGCTCGGACTGTGCATGAACGGCTCCCAACCCAGACGGGTGGTTTCGGCGCGCGCGTCCTCGAAGGCCTCGAACGTCTCGGGCGTCATCTCGCCGCCATAGATCTTGCCGAACTCGGGAGTGTTGACCGTGTCGGCGACGGTGGCGCGCAGATGGGAGCGGATGGTCATCGCGATAAAATTGAGGATTTCGCCGCGGCGGGGCCTGATTCCCAACGGCCCGACCAGCGTCATGCTGCGCAGCAGATGGGGGTCGGCAGCGGCCATCTCCGCGGCGATCCATCCGCCGGCCGAAAAGCCGATCACGTCGACCGGGTCCAGACGCATCTCACGCACCATCCGCGCGTAGAAGGCGGCCAGATCGCGGAAATCCCGTATCCAGTCCAGGCGCGGGGTCTTGCCGAACCCCGGCTGCAGCGGAATGACCAGGGTGCGCTCCTCCGCCAGCCGTTCGTTCCATGTCATCCAGCCCGTGTAGCCCAGCTCGTCGTGAAAGATCAGCAGCGGCTTGCCGGAGCCGCCCTTGACCAGCGCGAGGTCCACGCCGCCGGTTCGAACCGTGTCTTCATACCATTTGGGCACCGCGTTGTTCTCCGTTAGGTTCGTATCGTTGAAACGACCGTTCCGCCTAACGGCAAAAGACATGCCACCGTCCGCTGGCGCGGGATTTGGAAACAAGCTCCCGATTCAGAGGCCTTTTTGAGAATCGAAAAGCAGTTGCCCGGGCCGCGCCGATCGATCTGTTTCCAAAGGGGATACACTGAGACTCTCCTTTGGAAACGCCGATGAGCTGGCGGGCGGACCGGCGCTTGTGGCATTTGTCAGGGTGATAAGGTAAAAGCCAGCAGCCGTCGTGACGGAGGAAGCCATGAAGTTTGGTCTGCTCTATGAAATGGAAACCCCGCGGCCATGGACCGAGCGCAGCGAATACAACATCTACTGGCAGGCCTTGGAGCAGATCGAGGCGGCCGACCGGCTGGGCTTCGACTACGTGTGGGAGGTCGAGCACCATTTTCTGGAGGAGTATTCGCACAGCTCGGCGCCCGAGGTGTTTTTCGGCGCCGTCAGCCAACGTACCAAAACCATCCGTATCGCGCACGGCGTGCGGCTGCTGCCCTTTAACTTCAATCATCCGATCAAGCTGGCCGAGCAGGCCGCCGTGCTCGACATTATCAGCAACGGGCGCGTGGAATTCGGGATCGGCCGTTCGACCACGGTCCAGGAACTCGACGGCTTCAGCATCGATTACGGGCGCACGCGCGACGAAGTGCGCGAGGCGGCGGAAATCATCGTCAAGGCGTGGACCGAGGACGTCCTGGAACACGACGGCAAGCTGATGAAGATCCCGCCCCGGCGCGTGGTGCCCAAGCCGATTCAAAAGCCCCATCCTCCGATGTGGATGGCGTGCGTGGCGCCCGACAGCTACGTGCTGGCGGGCGACCGCGGGCTGGGCGCGCTCAGCTTCACCATGAACTTCGAGGCGGTGCAGAAGGCGATGGACAAATACCGCAAGGCCTTCGCCGCGCGTTCCGACCAGATTCCCAAAGTCGCTAACCAGGCGTTTGGCGCGATGGTCGTGTGTCACGTGGTCGACAACAAGGCCGACGAGGCGATTGGAATCGACGGTGCGCGCTGGTTCATGCATCACGTCGGCCTGCTGTTTGCGCCGATGGTGGCGAAGAACGAAGCCTATTCCTACGAGTACACGCGCCGCCTGTTTAACCTCGATATCGATCCCGGCGCGGTCTCCGACGATGTACTCAAGCATCATCCGATGGTCGTGGTCGGCACCCCCGACGAAGTCATCGGAAAGTTTGAGGCCTTCGAGCGCTCGGGAATCGACCAGGTGATCTGCTTCAAGCAGGCAGGACACATTCCGCATGCCAGGATCATGCGGTCGTTTGAACTGATGGGCCGCCATGTCCTGCCCCACTTCAGAAAAAAAGCGGCCGATGTGGCGCAGCCGCCCGTGCGCTGATCGCCGGGGTCATCGGCGCGGCTGGTTTGAGGATGTCGGATTATTTCCCCAAGCCGCGCGCTGAGCGCGCGCAGCCATTTGCAGAGGTTTGCCGATGAAGTTCATGTTAGGCTTTCTTCCCACCCTTCCCGTCACCCAGGAGCAGCGGCTCAAGGAACGTCCGATCGGTTATCGCACCGAATACTGGCAGCGGATGTTTGACGAGATCGTCGAGATCGCCCGGCTCGCCGAAGATGTCGGCTTCGATATCGCCACCTTCACCGAGCATCACCTGCATACCGAGGGGCTGGAAGTTGGCAGCGTGCCGTCGTTGTCGCTGTATACCGCGATGAATACCAAACACATCAAGGTGGGGCCGGTGGGGTACGTGCTGCCGGGATGGAATCCGCTCCGCCTGGCGGTCGAAATTGGATGGCTGGATCAGTTGACCAAGGGGCGCTCGATCGTCGGGATGGCGCGTGGTTACCAGACGCGATGGCTCAACTCGATGGCGCAGAAGCTGCACGTGCAGGCTGCGCCCAGCGATCAGTCGGAAGTCGATTTGCTCAACCGCAAAGCCTTCGAGGAATGCTTCCAGATACTGAAGCTGGCATGGAAGGAGGAAGCCTTTTCCTTCAAAGGCGAGTTCTGGGAGTTCCCCTATCCATACGAGGAAGGCACGCCATGGAAGGCTGCGGAATGGACCCGGACCTATGGCGCACCCGGCGAAGTTGTCGGCGACCGCGTCAAGAAGATTTCGGTTGTCCCCAAACCCTACCAAAAGCCGCATCCGCCCGTCTTCCAGGCCTTTTCGATCAGCGACGCGACGGTGGCCTGGTGCGGGCGCGAGGGAATCAACGCCGTGCTGCTGAGTCCGCGCGCGGTGGAGGTCCGCCGCCTGGCCGAACTATACAAAAAGGAGGCCGCCGGCGCAGGCCGCAAGCTGGAGTTGGGCCAGGGCATCGCCTCCGCCCATTCCTTCGCCATCGCCAACGACAAGCAGGAGGCCTTCAAGCTGGCGCAGGCCGGAATCGGCGACTGTTACTACAAGCAGTTCGGCGGCGTGTTCGGCTTTTGGGAAGCGTTCCGGCTCCCCGAAGATGAGCAGAAATACCCGCGCGGCACGACCATGCTGCCGCCCAGCGAATGGACCGTCGAGCGGCTGGAGCGCTGCGAATACCTGTACGCGGGTACGGTTTCCGATATTCGCCGCCAGATGGACCATCTGGTCGAGCAAGCCAATCCGGAGTTCCTAAACGTCGGCGGCGATCAGGGCTTCCTGCCGCTGGATGTCGTCAAGGATCAGATCCGCACGTTCGGCGAGCAGGTTCTGCGCCATTACAAGTGATGGTCACACCACCTGCCACGCCGGCTCATCGACAGGAAACTCGTCCAGTGCTGAGAACCAACTTCGGAATTATCGCAACCGTCATCGTCTGCCTGTTGTACTTTAGCCCGCGCCTCGGGCTTGCCCATGAAACCGCCAAACTCAAGGACGCACACATCGAGTTCAAGACCGGCAGTAAAGGCAAGAAGTCCGCCACGCGCGTGATCGTGCAGGTCTACTGCAAAGACGGGTCGACCGCGGCTCAAAACGATCCGGTGCAAGCCTACGGCGAGTTCCGACATTTCACAACTGACGGTCCGTTTGCGCTGACGGTGGACAACAGCAAGGCCAAGTACGACATCAAGGGCGGCTACCACCTGATCAGGATCGAACCAGCCGGCGACGACACCTGGACCTTCGACTACGTGCTGACGCTGGACTTCGACGACGGCACCCAGCTCGTCTATGCGCGCAACAACCGCAAGCTCAGCCAGAAGAAACCAGTGGTCCGCGGCCAGAACCTCTAGCCCAAAACCCTGGTTGTCGGTGTTCGGAGCGCAACAGTCACCCCTGGTTTAGAAGCGTGGCGGACCGCGCTCAGCCCTTGCGCGCGGTGCGCGGCATCCGGGTTGGGACGGCTTGGTCCTTCATCAGCGCCTCGTGTCTTTCGGCAAAGGCTTTCTTAAAAGAGGGATGAGGAAATATCCAGAATTTGCCCGCGTCCAGGGCGGCGAAAACACGCTCAGCCAACTCGGCGGGCGTGATGCCTTTGCTCTCAACGAAATTGGCGAGGTATTCGTGCAGGTTGACGTCCTCTTGGCGCGATGATTGCGCCCTGGAGCCGAATTTCTGCGGGCGGATCCGTTCGGAGCGGAAGATTTTGGTTGACACCTCGCCCGGACACAGGCAGGCCGCGCGCAGCTTGAGTTCCAGCGCGGAGAATTCCGCGTTGAGCGTTTCGGTCAATCCGACCACGGCAAATTTCGAGGTGGTGTAGGGCCCCATGAACGGTCCTGCGGTCAGACCGCCGACTGACGCCGTATTGACCACGATTCCTTCTTCGCCGCCGGCGATCATCCGCGGTACAAACGCCTTGATGCCGTGGATGACGCCCATCACGTTGACGTCCAGATTCCAGCGCCAGTCCTCCAGGCTGCGCTCCCACGAGATACCGCTGACCAGCACGCCGGCGTTGTTGAACAGCAGGTTGACACGGCCGAAGCGTGCATAGGCGGCCTCCGCCGCCCTTTCGACCGAACTGTAGTCGGTCACGTCGGTTTCCAAAGCGAGGACTTCGACACCGCTGTTGGCGAGGCTCTCTTCGGTCGTTTTCAGCCCCTTGGTATCGATATCGCAGATGACCACCTTCATTGCCAACTGCCCGGCCTTGCCGGCCAGGCCGCTGCCGATCCCGCTGCCTGCGCCGGTCACCACCGCAACTTTTCCCGCATATTCCATAGCAGCCCTTCCTTGGCTGGCGCTGGACGCCCGCCGAAACTTGGCTTACAAAGCACCAAACAGGAACGATGGATTATCGCGCAACCAGTACCGCGTCGGCAACGGCAAGCCGGCGGAGACGAGCGGACAACTCCCGCTTCTCACTCCACGCTTGCTGCTTTTCGCTGCTGGCGCTGCTGCTGAGCGGGGTCGGCTGCGCGGCGTCGAATCGCTCCGCCGAGCAGGCGCAGATGCAGGCGGCACGCGCCAACGCCGCCGCCGATCGGGCCGAGGCCTCGGCCAAAGCGGCGGAGAAGGCCGCGCGCGACGCAATGGCCGCCGCCGATCGCGCGGAACGCGTGGTGCGCGAAGACACCAAGGCGATCGACGCCGACATCGCGAGGATCAATTATCTGATCGAGCAGCACGAGCGGCGGATGCGCAAGCGCCGGCGCAAGGCCAAGCGCCATCGTGCCGCCCCGGCAGGCGCAACAGCCGCTTCGAACCCGCCGCACAGCGCTGGTTCGAACACCGCAGGCGGGAAGCACTGAAATGCGCGGTTCCTGTTGTGCCGCACGGGGCGCATGCTATGGTTCGCGCGCCGGAAAATCGGACAAGCACGGTTATGAATTATATCGTTGGAGTTGATATCGGCGGCACCTTCACCGATTGCGCGGTGTTCGATCCCGCCCGGGGTTCGTTCACCACCGCCAAGGCGCCGACCACGCCGTCCAATCCCGCAGAGGGCTTTTTCAACGCGCTGGAAAACGCGGCCGCGGGCCTTGACCTGGACTCGCGCGAGTTTCTCGCCCGAACGCGGATTCTGGTCAACGCCACCACCACCGCGACCAACGCGATCGTCACCAAGCGCGGCGCGCGGCTGGGGCTGCTTACTACCGCCGGCCACGGCCAGTCACTGTTTATCATGAACGGCAGCGGACGCTCCAAGGGACTGGGCGTGGATGAGCTGCTTTATATGGCAGGCTCGGAAAAGCCGCGCCCGTTGGTGTCGCGCGAGTATATCGAGGAGATCACCGAACGGGTCGATTGCAAGGGCGAGGTGGTGGTCAGACTCGATGAAGCGCAGGCGCGCGCGGCGATTGAGCGGTTGGTCGCCAAAGGCATCGAGGCGCTGGCGATTTGCCTGTTGTGGTCCTTCCAAAGGCCCGATCACGAACTGACGCTCAAGCGCATCGCCGCCAGCATCGCGCCGCATCTGTTCATCTCCTGTTCGTGCGAAGTGGCGCCGTTTTTGGGCGAGCACGGGCGCACGGTGGCGACGCTGTTCAACGCCTACGTCGGCCCCCTGATGGGCCGCTATATCGAAGGAATCAACAACCGTGCGCGCCAGGGCGGGCTTAACTCCGAGGTGATGTTCGCGCGATGCGTCGGCGGATGCGTGCCGCCCGATGAGGTGGCCGCCGCGCCGCTGTATACGATCGATTCGGGTCCGGTCAGCGGTGTACAGGGCTCCAGCGTGCTGGGCCCCAAGATGGGCTACGACAACATCATCACCACCGACATGGGCGGTACCACCTTCGACGTCGGCATCGTTTACAAAGGCGTGCCGATGACTCGCAACGAGACCATCCTCGATCGCTTCGAGATGCGCCTGCCGATGATCGATGTGGTGTCGATCGGCGCGGGAGGCGGCAGCATCGCCTACATCGATCCGGCCAGCAATACGATGAAGGTCGGGCCGCGCAGCGCCGGCGCCGAGCCCGGTCCGATGTGCTACGGCAAGGGCGGCGAGGAGCCTACCGTGACCGACGCCAACGTCGTGTTGGGGATCATCAATCCCGATTATTTTCTGGGCGGCCAGCGCCGTCTGGATGTGTTGGCTGCGCGGCGCGGGATCGAGCGGTTGGCGGGCGCGCTGGGGCTCAGCCTGGAGAATACCGCAGCGGGGATTTGCCGCATCGTCGACTCGCGGATGGCGGGAGAGATTCGCCGGCTTACGCTGTTTCGCGGCTACGACCCGCGCGACTTCGTGGTCTTCGCCTTCGGCGGCGGCGGTCCCACTCATGCCGCGATGTACGCGCGCGAGTTGGGGGTCAAGAAGGTGGCGATACCGCTGGCCAACGCCGCGGCGGCGTGGTCGGCGCTGGGCACGTTCGTCGGCGGGATGGTGCATCTGTACGAGCGCAATCTGTATCTGCGCGAGCCGCTGGACGTGGGCGCGCTCAACGCCGCCTATGCCGCGATGGAGCGTCAGGCCATCGAGCGTCTGCGCGGCCAGGGTTTCGACGCGTCCAGCATCGTGCTCGAGCGCACCATCGCGATCAAATACTGCGCGCAGGTCTCGCACCTGGAAATCACCGTGCCCAACGGGCATCTGTCGCCAGCCGACGCGCTGCGCCTGATCGACGATTTTCAAACCGTCTACACGCAGCGCTACGGCGAAGGCGCCGGCTACCGCCAAGCCGGTGTCGAGGTGCTGCGCCTGCGGCTCAAGGCGGTCGGAGTGCTGCCGCAGGTCGAGCTTTCCCGGCGCGCGGCGCCCAAACGACAGAGTGCGCCGAAGGTCAAAAGCCGCCGCCGGGTGTACTGGTGGGAAATCGAACAATACGCCGACACGCCGATCTTCGAGGGCACCCTGATGCGCGCCGGACATCAGATTTCCGGTCCGGCGATTATCGAACTGCCGCATACCACCGTGCCGGTACGCCCTGAGCAGAGCGCCGAGGTTGATCGTTTCGGCAACCTTTTGATTAATGTGTAAACGGCCGCGGGGGTTAGCCTCATGGAAGAACAAGCGACCCACTCGATCCATCCCTCGGCGCAGCGCGAGATGCAGGCGCTGGACCCGCGCGTTTGGGACGGGTTTACGCTCAGTTACGCGCCGCGCGAAAAGCTCAACATCAGCCCGAAACTGCGTCTGCATACCGAAAGCGCGGCGCACATCGATCCCATCGCGTTCGAGGTGATCCGCAACGCGTTGTGGATTTTAAATGAGGAGCATGCCGACACCATCCGCAAGGTCGGCGCCTCGCCGGTGGCCAGCTTCGCCAACGACCTGAACACGTCGATTCAGACCGAGACGGGCGAGGCGGTGATGTTCGCCCCCTACGTGCAGTACTTCGCCGGCGTGGCCGACCTCGTCGTGCAATGGACGCTGGAGAACCGCAGCGAAAACCCCGGTATCGAGGAAGGCGACGTCTTCTTCCAGAACGACCCGCTGGTCGGCGTCAGCCATCAGATGGACGTGCAGACCTTTGCGCCGGTGTTCATCGACGGCGCGCTGTTCTGCTGGGTGTTCAATTCGGTTCATGTGCGCGACATCGGCGGCACCGAGCCGAGCAGCTTTTGCGTCGAGGCCAGGGACATCTACGGCGAGGCGACGCCGATTCCGCCGATCAAGATCGCCGAGCGCGGGCGTTTGCGCGCCGACGTCGAGCAGATGATCCGCCGCCATTCGCGCATCCCGGGCCTGCTTGCACTGGACCTGCGCTCGCAGCTTGCCGGCGTTCACGCCGCGACCAGCCGCGCCCGTGAGCTGGTTGCCCGCTACGGCGCTGCGACCGTCAAGGGCGCGATGCGCAAGATCATCGACGACGCCTCGGCGGCGGTGTCGCGCCGCCTGCGCCGCATCCCCGACGGCACCTGGCGCGAGGTTACCTACCTGGGAGCGCTCAGCCGCGGCGATCGGCGCGCCCATCGGGTGGTGATGTCGATGACCAAGACCGGCGACCAGTTGGTGTTTTCCAACGAAGGCACCGAGCCCCAGTTCGGTTCGGCCAACTGCAGCTTCGGCGCCTGGCGCGCCGCCATCGCCAACTCGATGTCGGCGCTGCTGGCGTGGGACCATCGCTACTGTACCGGCGGCGTGCTCAAGCACGCCAGCTTTTGCCCCGTGCCCGGCACGATCAACTGCATCGACCGCAGCGGCGCCGTCTCCAACCTGCTCGGCATCATGTCGTCGGTGGCGATGAGCGCGACGGTGCTGTCCAAGATGCTGTCGTGCGACGAAGAACTGCGCATCAACCAGATGGCGGTCAAGGCGAGCAGCGCGTGGACCGGCATGTCGGGCATCGACCAGTGGGGCCAGCCCTACGCGACGGTGTCGCTGGACGAGATCGCCAGCGGCGGCGGCGCATTTTCCTTCAAGGATGGAATCGACCAGGGCGGCACCTACACGATCCCGCGCAGCGAGGCGGGTGATTGCGAAGTGTGGGAGCAGGCCAGCCCGATCCTGTATCTGTTCAGGCGCTATTCGCTGGGATTCGGCCACGGCCAATACCGCGGCGGACGCGGCATCGTGCTGGGTTGGGTCGGCCGCGGCACCAACAGCCAATACCTGTCGGCGGCCAGCATTCCGCTGAGCCTGCCCGGCGCCAACGGCCTGTGGGGCGGCCATTGCGGCCAGGCCGGCTTTTTCATGTCCGCCGTCAATTGCGGGATCGCGCGCAGCCTGGCGCAGGGGCGGCTGCCCGCATCGGTCGAACAACTGCGCGAGATTGTCAGGCTTGAACCGGTGCCGCCCAAAAGCGTTGGCGTGCCGCTGTTGAGCGACGACGTCTGGGTGATGGACATCGGCTCGGCGGGCGGTTACGGAGATCCCATCAAGCGCGACCCGCAGGCGGTGCTCGAAGATATCCGCGACGGACTGCGGCTCGAGCAGGCCTGGGCAATCTACGGCGTCGTTCTTGACGGCGACCGCGTCGATACAGCCAAAACCGTGGAGCGCCGCGAACAGATACGCCGGCAGCGGATCGCGCGCGCGGCGGCGCCGCCGCAGCCAATCCAGGCTCCGGCGCTCAACGGCGGCGAGAAGCTGCTCTTGCGCATGGGTGCGGAGCTGAAGGTGGTCGAAATCGGCGGGCGCGCCTATATCGCGTGCGCCGACTGCGGCCATTACCTGTGCGAAGCCGCGGGCAACTACAAGCTCGGATGCGGCCGTATCGACGGCAGTCTCGCCGAACTCGACGACACGCTTTACGGCGATGCCGGCGAGGAACTGGACGACACGATGGTGTACCGCAGCTACATCTGCCCGGGATGCGGCGTGCTGCTGGAAAACGAATTGGCCAGAAGCGACGAGCCTCCGTTGTGGGACGTGCGTCTGAATCTGGGTTGAAAAGGGTCACGGCGATGGAAAACGGCAAGCCATTGATGCGCAAGAACTTTGCGGTCTTCGACTGCGACGCCCACATCAACGACCCGGTCGAGATCTGGGAGAAATACGTCGAACCCAAAGATCGCGAACTGGTCAAACGGGCGTACTGGTGCAAGGGCGCCACCGGATTCATCAACGAGCGTCAGATGGTGATGAGCGGCAACAGCGAGGGCAGCGGGCCGCAGTTCATCAACCTCAACGCGCTGACGGTGACCGGGCCGGGCGTCAACAAGCGCGTCAAACGCCGCCTGATGCGTACGCGTCTTACTCATGAGCAGGTCTCTTACCTCGACCATCGCGGCGCCTACGACCCGCACGCGCGCGTACGCGACCTGGACCTGATGGGAATCGACCAGGTGCTGGTCATTCCCACCATGCTCATCAATAACCTCTACTTCGTCGAGAATCCCGAGGGCGCGGCGGCCTTTGCCCGCGCCTATAACAACTGGGTTTTCGACTGGTGCAAGGCGGCGCCGCAGCGGCTTTTTCCGGCCGCCATCTTCGCCATCCAGAACACTCGCCTGGCAGTGGAGGAAATCTACCGCGTGGCGAAGATGGGTTTCCGCGTCGTCCTGCTGAGGCCGATCGACGCCGGCGGGCTTTATCCCAACAGGCTGGAACCGGGACCGGAACGCTCAACCTCTCACGGCAAGTTCGGCCCCAACTATACCGACGCGCTGTTCAGGGCGATCGAGGACACCGGGATGGTGCTTGGAATGCACACCTTCACGCCGCCGCTTGGAGTGGGAATGGAGGTGAACGACAGGCCGGTCTCGCCCGGCGACATCCTGACCCGGACCGGAGTCGGCACCGGGCGCGTAATCGTCGGTTCGACCTTCAGCTTCATCTTTGAGGCGATGACCTGGCTGGCGCAGGTGTTGCTGTCGGGTTTCCTGGATCGGTATCCGCGCTTAAAGATGGCGATCTTCGAATCCAACGCCGCATGGCTGCCCGAACTGCTCGAGCATTGCGATCTGCTGGTGAAGCTGTACGCGAATGAGCGCAAGACGCCGCTCAGGCGTCTGCCCAGCGAAGCATTCGCCCAGCAGTGCATGATCTCGTTCGAGTCGGACGAGGATTTGGTGTTTCGCACTTATAAAAAGTTCGAAGACATCGGTGTGTGGGCTTCCGACATGTACCATCCCGACGCCGAGGATGTGTGGGAAGCGATCCGGCACATGGAACGGGCCAATGTTCCGCACAGCGCGCAGGCCAAGCTGCTGGGCGGCAACGCGCGCCGCTTCTATGGTATCGAGCCGCAGATATTCGTCACCCAGGAAGCCGCGCCGATCGAGCGTCCCGAATGGTTCCCCAAAGAGGACGAAGATTTCCGCCGCTGGTGGCAGAAAGAAGTCAACCAGGAAAATAGATACTGACCTGGTACTGGATTGAATTGAACGAAGGAGAACCTGTCATTCCGAACGAAGTGAGAAATCTCAACGGCGCTCACCGGAACGAGGCGGTTGGGTTTTGCCGAATGTCTGTGCGGAGCCGGAATGACAGTCCACAGAAGCTGTGATTCAACAGCGCATCGCAGTGAGGGCGCAATGAAAAACGGCCTGACGGTGATCGATGCCGACAGCCACGTCTTCGAACCCGCCGCCATCTGGGAGGAATACCTCGATCCCGCCTATCGCGTAGCGGTGCGCTCGGCTTTCTACTACCACGAGGATGAGTTTGCCACGGGCGTGATTCTCAACGGGCGTCAGGCGCCGCTGATGCATACCGGACGCATCAACCGCTCGGCGATCTGGCGTCCGGGGATGACGCCCGAAGAGATCGGCGCGATGGATCCGAATCGACCCCATCCCATCAATCCCGGCGCCAACAGCGCCGCCGCGCGCCTGGCGGACATGGACCGGATGGGCGTGGACAAGGCGATTCTTTTTCCGACCCTGTTCGGCGAATATTTCCCGGCAGTCGAGAATCCCGACCTCGCGCGGGCGCTGGCCCGCGCCTACAACGATTGGATCCGGGAGTTGTGCAGCCAGGCGCCGAACCGGCTTTTCCCGGCTGCCATACTGCCCCTACAGGACGTTGGCTTTGCAATCCAGGAGCTGCATAGGGCGGCAGCGCTCGGCTTTCGCGCAGTGTCGATCAGGCCAGTATTCTTCGAAGGCCGCTTCCTCAACCATCCCTATTACGACGTCCTGTGGCAGGAACTCGAAAAGTCGGGGCTGACGGCGGCGATCCACGCCTCACCCGGGGTCGCCAACGCCGAATGGACCTCGACCGGCTCCTACGTCGAGCGGGTAGCGGCCAACTTGAGAATCGGTCATCGCGTCGCGGAGTCGATTGCCTACACGATGGACAATGCGATCGCCGGCACCACATTTACCTATTGCGGCCATCCCGAGCGTTTTCCCAGTCTCAAACTCGCCTATACTCACGGCGGCATCGGATGGGTCAGCCTGATGCTGGAAAAGACGTCCAACTGGGCGATTTTCTACATGTACGACAATATCAACCTCGACACGGAACGAACCTTCTACAATCGCAACTATTTGGTAACGCTCAACGCCTGGGAGAGCGCGGCGCTGGCAGCTTACGAATTATACAGGCCGATCGGGGCGTGGGGTTCGCGCTATCCGCATCACGACGCTTCCGACGCCGCCGCTGCGCTGGCGCGGTTCAAGGAAGCGGGGCTTCCAGAGGAAGTAATCGCGAACTACATGGGCGGCAACGCCGCCAAAGTCTATGGTATCTGAACATGGGCGGCCGCTTCACTCGTGGAATAATCAGTTTCCGCGCCGGTAGAAAACCAGTGCGCTCAACAGCACAAAGACGGCCAGGACCCCGCCCATAACGAGCAGGTCGTTTGTCGTAATCGGCAGGTTATCCAGCATTTTGGATCCTCCGCAGCAGACCGATTGACTCCGGATGACAGCGGCGGACGCAGTGTCTTAGTCCGCCGCTGTCATCCGATTGATCCTGGCTCACTTCATGATGCGCGAGAGGCTGCCGGGCGTCGTAACGTCTGCGACGTCACGATATAGTGGCGGGACCGGTCCTGCAGCGGTGCCTGCGCCGTCCTCGTCAACTGTGGTTGGAGATTCCACCGTCGCCGTAATGTGCGAATTCTGAAAGTCAACACCGCTGACGGTGGCGATGCTGGCGATTTCGATCATGGTGTGCTGACCTCTGAAGTTGATGGGTGTAAAGGTTTCCCACACCACTTTCCAGAACTTGCCGGTCCGATCGTAGGATTCGAGCGGGGAGGAAGCCAGCCACTCGGCATCCTGATAAAAAACCCTTTGCGAGTAGCAGTAGGCGCCGTGATTGTTCAGCCATTCCAGGTTGAGCAGATAAAAATCGCGCAGCTCCCAGCGGGTGTAGTCGGCTTTGGGCCACACGGGAAAGCCCGTCGGCGGCTGCATGTAGGAGTCCCGGTTGAACGCCTTGGAGTAATCGATGACCGGCTCGAGCAGCTTCTTTTTGCCCAGCAGGCTTATCTTGAAATTCGGCGGCAGCCAGGCATTGTCGTCTTCAACGAAATCGGTGCCGAGAATCGGTGCGCAGCGTGCGGCACTGGACAGGCGCAGGGAGCGGCGCAGCGAGGGAAGAAATACATAGATTTCCTCGATTCGCGTCGGGTCGTCAGGCCGCAGCGTCAACTCCGTCGTGTATTTGGACTGCTCCGGAAGCACCACGGTAAACCTACTGGCGTAGTAAGTGCCGGCCGCAAAGGGCAGGTTGATGGGTCCGCCCGGCGGGTCGCTCAAATGCATCAACCGGAAGAACGTGTCATCGCTTTCAAGGTTGCTCACGTTACCGTAGTTATCGACCAGCCAGTTGAAGGCGCGGAAGTTCATTATCTTGGGCCGAAAATTCGCCCAGGTGTCGTAGGCCAACTTCGCTGCCTTGTTGGGTTCCGTCGGATTCGGAAACGGTATACCCGCCACATAACCCTTCCAACCAAAACCGCCGTCAGGCAACGGCACGAGCTGGGCCTGGCCGCCATATTTTTCCGTATCCTCAACAAATTGCCGGTCCAGCGGATAGTGGTGAGTCGGACCAACAATAATTGTGTACTCGGGCTCGGAGCCGACATGCCATTTGTACTTTCCGGAAAACGCCGCCTGCACCCATATTGGCATGAATTTCTTGTACTGCTGCCAGTTCTGCAGCGTAATTTTCGTTCCCGGCGCAATGGTCTCCGGAGAATCTGCGTCAGCCAGCGCACCGTAGATCGCAGGATCGTAGGTAATCTGCGCCCGGGCAGGGCCGGACAAACATACGAGCATCACGATGATGGTGAGGAAGATTCCCCAGAGGAGTCTGAGGGTGTTCATCAGCCACTCCTTCCCTAAACGAGAGTTTCGTAGAAGTACCAGGCAACAGTCCCGATCGCCACCTGCCGGTACCATCCCCAAAAGCGCTCGTATCACTTGGCGCGGACGAATGTCAAGAGCCGCAAGAGCCTCGACCGTCTTTAAGCACCAGCCGGGCCTAAGCCTCTGGCGCTGGCGATGCTAAAGCTGCGGCCGGGAGGAATGCGCGTTCGACGGCGAGGTTATGGCCTGGCAAATCGCGCGAGCAACAGGCTCGCTTCAGGCCCGCAAAGTTCCGAATCGGAGTTGGTTACGGGCTGGCCGTGGCGGAGGTCTTGTCGACGTCCGCCACGGCCAGCGCAAAGTGCGCTTGTGTTATTTCATGATGCGCGACAGGCTGCCCGGCGTGGTCATCGTGGCCATGTCCCTATATTCCGCGGGAACGCCGCCCTGTCCGCTGCCTGCACCGTCTTCGTCGATCGTGGTGGGGCTCTCAACGGTCGCCGTAATGTGGCTGTTTTGAAAGTCAACCCCCTGGACCGCGGCGATGCTGGCGATTTGAATCAGGGTTTTCTCGCCCCGGAAATTAATCGGCGTCCAGGCATACCATACCACCTTCCAGAACTTGCCGCTGCGGTCGTATGATTCAAGCGGTACCAATATGTTCGTTTCGATGTCCTGGTAGTAGACGCGATCGGAGTAACAATATGCGCCCAAGGCCGTTAGCCACTTAAGGTTGAGGAGATTGACTTTACGCAGTTCCCATTTAACGGCGTTGGCGCGCGGCCAGCCGGGAAAAGGTGTGGGAGGCGCTATGTAGGATTTGACGTCGAAAGCCTTGTCATAGTCCATGACCGGGGCGAGCACCTTTTTGCGGCCCAGCAGCGTGATCTTGAAGTTAGGCGGCAGCCAGGCATTATCGTCTTCGATGAAATCGGTACCGAGGATCGGCGAGCAGCGGGCTGCGCTTGACAGACGCAAGGAGCGCCGTAGCGAGGGGAGAAACACGTAGATTTCCTCCAGGTGGGTCGGATCGTCCGGACGCAAGGTCAACTCGGTCGTGTACTTGGACTGCTCAGGCAGAACCACCTGGAACCGGGTTACATAATTAATACCGTTGGCAAATGGCATGTTGACAGGTCCGCCCGGCGGATCGCTCAAGTGCATAGTGCGATAGAAGGTGTCGTCACTTTCAAGGTTGGTGACATTGTTATAGTTGTCCACCAACCAGTTGTAGGCGTGGAAGTTCAGCATCTTGGGCTGAAAGGTATCCCAGCCGTTGTACGCCATCTTGACACCGGCGTTGGGCTCCGTCGGATTGGGAAAGGGAATACCGGCGACGTACCCCTTCCATGAAAAGCCACCGGTGGGCAGCGGCACCAGTTGGGCCTGCCCACCGTATTTTTCGGTGTCCTCCACAAACTGCCTGGGCAGCGGATAGTGGTGACTGGGCCCCACCTCCATCGTGTACTCCGGATCGCTGCCGATGTGCCATTTGTAAGCGCCAGAGAAGGCGGCTTGTATCCAGATCGGCATAAACTTCTTGTATTGCTGCCAATTTTGCAGCGTTATCCTGGTGCCAGGTGCGATGGTCTCCGCCGAATCGGCGTCGGCCAGCGATTGGTAGTTCGCGACGTCGTAGGTGATTTGCGCTGCAGCCGGTCCCCGAACGCATAGCAACATCACGACGGTAATGGCCGCGATCCCTCAGAGGAGTCTGAAGCTTTTCATCGCTCGCTCCTTCCCTGCCTGGACGGCAGGTTTATGTAGTAGCTTGCCCGGCGCTCCCCAGCACCGGAGCAAGGACATCCCCATCTGCCTCGTAGCACCGGCTCCGCTCCAATGTCAAGAGCAGGCGAGCAAAGTCAAGTGGTTATAAGCTTAGCCCCCAGATGATTGGCCGGAGGCACTCGGAGGCCGGAGCAGTTGACTTTTGGGCGCGCGCGCTGAAAGTTGGCGCA
>Ga0070737_10003390_pt1 | contig 17287 bp, 12 predicted proteins | sample Coa_R1_10_FD_66438 | JGI IMG/M metagenome (GOLD analysis project Ga0070737, IMG submission 66438) | Surface soil microbial communities from Centralia Pennsylvania, which are recovering from an underground coalmine fire - Coalmine... | ecosystem: Environmental > Terrestrial > Soil > Unclassified...
CTGCGCGAGCAGATCCGCCATCACAACTACCGCTACTACGTGCTCGACGCGCCCGAGATCAGCGACGCCGAGTACGACGCGCTGATGCGCCGGCTGGAGGCGCTGGAGCGCGAGCATCCCGAGGTCGCCACCCCCGATTCGCCCACGCGCCGGGTGGGCGCCGCGCCCGCCGAGAAGTTCGGCGTGGTGCAGCATCGCCGGCCGATGCTGTCATTGTCCAACGCGCTCAGCGCCGAGGAGATGATCGAGTTCGACAAGCGCATCAAGCGCCTGCTGCGCTCGGAGGCGGACATCGAGTACGTCGCCGAGATCAAGCTGGATGGACTGGCCGTGGAACTGGTCTACGAGGACGGGGTGTTCAAGGTGGGCTCCACGCGCGGCGACGGCTACAACGGCGAAGACGTCACGCCCAACCTGCGCACCATCCGCAGCATCCCGCTCAAGCTGCACGCCTCGGGCGGCCATCGCGTACCGCGCCTGCTGGAGGTGCGCGGCGAGGTCATCCTGCCGCGCAAGGCATTTCAGAAACTTAACGAGGAGCGCGCCGCGGCGGGCGAGCCGCTGTTCGCCAATCCGCGCAACGCGGCGGCCGGCTCGTTGCGCCAGCTTGACCCGAAGATTACGGCGCGGCGCCCACTGGACATCTTCTGTCATTCGCCCGGCGTCATCAGCAACGGGCACAAGTACGAAACCCAATGGGAGTTTCTACATGGCATCAAGGCGCTGGGCTTGAAGATCAATCCCGAATCGCGGCTGTGCCGCAGCATCGATGAGGTGCTGGCTTACTGGGAGCGCATCACCGCCAAGCGCGACGAGCTGCCCTATGAGGCCGACGGCGTGGTGGCCAAGGTCAATTCGTTTGCGCTGCAGGAGCAACTGGGCGAGGTGTCGCGCTCGCCGCGATGGGCGATCGCGTACAAGTTCAAGGCGCAGCAAGCTGAAACGCGCGTCAACAAGATCGTCGTGTACGTAGGCCGGATCGGATCGCTGACTCCGGTCGCGCAACTGGAGCCGGTGCAGCTTGCCGGCGTGACCATCTCCAACGCCTCGCTGCACAACCTGGACGAGATTCGCCGCAAGGACGTGCGCGAGGGCGACACGGTGCTGCTCGAACGCGCCGGCGATGTGATCCCCTACGTGGTGCGCGTCACCAAACACGGCCATCCCCGCAAACCGCCCTTCCAGATGCCGCGTCAATGCCCGGTGTGCGGCAGCGCGATCGTGCACGAAGAGGGCGAGGTGGCCTACTTCTGCGTCAACGTCAACTGCCCGGCGCGCATGCGCGAGTCGATCCGCCATTTCGCTTCCAAGAACTGCCTGGACATCGACGGGCTGGGCGACAAGCTGGTTGCGCAACTGGTGGACAAGGGGCTGGTGCGCGAACTGGGCGACATCTACACGCTGCGCGCCGAGCAGTTGGCGCAACTGGAGCGGATGGGCGCCAGGAGCGCGGCCAACGTGATCGACTCCATCAACCGCTCGCGCCGCACCACGCTCGATCGCCTGATCAATGGGTTGGGTATCCGCCACGTTGGCGAACACACCGCCCGCCAGTTGGCGCAGCATTTCGGCAGCATCGACCGATTGCAACACGCCAGCGAGGAGGAATTGCTCGCCGTGCGCGATATCGGGCCCGAGGTCGCCCGCAGCATCCGCGAATACTTCGCTGAAGCGCACAACAGGCGCGCCCTGCAAAAGCTGCTCGAGCATGCCCGCTTCGAATTCCTGCCCATGCCCGAGGCCGGCGGGCGCGGGCCGCTGCGCGACAAGACCGTGGTGCTGACCGGGACGCTCAAGCAATGGACGCGCACCGAAGCGGAGCGCAAGATTCTGGCCGCCGGCGGACGTGTCTCCTCCTCGGTCAGCCGCAAGACCGATTTCGTGGTGGCAGGGGAAGAGGCGGGCTCCAAGCTGCGCCGCGCGCGCGAGCTTGGAGTAAAGGTGATCGACGAGCAGGAGTTGATGCGGATGCTGTCGCAGCAGGGTGCCGAAGGATAGCAGCGAGCCGGGTCCATGATGACGTGTCTGAACTGGCTGCCTTTCCTAGTCTGCTCTCGCCGTGGGAGAGATAAGAGAGAGGACGCCGGTGCGTAGATTTTTCGCAGCGCGCTGAGCTTGACCACGGTGGCCGATAAAGCGCAAGTTCGGATTGTGGTGCGGGGCCGGGTTCAGGGCGTGTTCTTCCGCGCCGCTACGGCGCAGGAGGCGCGCAGCCTGGGGCTGACCGGATGGGTGCGCAATCGGCCCGACGGCGCAGTCGAGATTCGGGCCGAGGGCGCGCGGCGCAATCTTGAGATGTTGGCCGCATGGGCCCATCAGGGGCCGCCGGCGGCGCGGGTCACTGATGTCGAGGTGGAGTGGTCGGAGTATGCGGGCAACTGGCGGGATTTTGCAGTGCGATAGCGGCCGGCACGGGCGGCGCGCGGACCTATTTGATCGTCGCGTGCCATTAGTTATATTTCTATTACGTGACTCGCGTTATTCGCTGCGCTTGTGTTGAAGCTCCCCGGAGCTTCCCATGGAATTCCTTCAGTCAACTGTCAATCGCATTTAGGCGTCCTGTCTAAGAGGAGAGCAAAACCAAATGGCTGTACCACCTGAGACGGCCCAGCAGCTTGCGCAGGAATCCGGCTCATCGGGCAAGCGCAAGCCGGTCGAGACCCGGCCTCAGTTCGTCGTGCGTTTTGCCGGCGACTCCGGCGACGGCATGCAACTGGCCGGTATGCAATTCACCACCGAGTCCGCGCTGGCCGGCAACGATATCGCGACGTTGCCCGACTTTCCCGCGGAGATTCGGGCCCCTGCGGGAACCCTGGCCGGGGTCAGCGGCTTCCAGGTGAATTTCTCCAGTCAGCAGGTTTTCACTCCCGGCGATGAGCCGATGGTGCTGGTGGCGATGAATCCGGCCGCGCTCAAGGTCAACCTGGAGGACCTCAAGCCCAACGGCGTACTGATCATCGACAAGGAAGGATTTACCGAAGCCAACCTCAAGAAGGCCGGCTACACCTCCAATCCGCTGACCGACCATTCGCTGGACAAATACCAGGTGTTCGAGGTCGAGGTCAGCAAGCTGACCACCTCGGCAGTGCGCGAGTTGGGGCTGAACACGCGCGCGGTCAGCCGATGCCGCAACTTCTTCGTGCTGGGGCTGGTCTCGTGGCTGTTCCAACGTCCGACCAAGTCGGTTACCGACTACATCGAAAGCCGCTTCAAAAAGACGCCCGAGTTGATGGAGGCCAACCTGCGGGCCTTCAAGTCGGGCTACAACTACGGCGAGACGGCGGAACTGTTCGCCAGCGCCTACGAAGTCAAGCCCGCGCAGATCGCGCCGGGCTTTTACCGCAACATCACCGGCAACAGCGCGACGGCGCTGGGCTTCGTGGCCGCTGCGGTCAAGAGTGGACGGCCGCTGTTTTTGGGATCGTATCCGATCACTCCGGCCAGCGACGTGCTGCACGAACTGTCGGGCTACAAAAACTTCCCCGTGTACACCTTCCAGGCGGAGGACGAGATCGCGGGCGTGGCCTCGGCAATCGGTGCGGCTTTCGGCGGCGCGATCGGTATCACCACCACCTCCGGCCCCGGGATGAACCTCAAGGCCGAGGCGATCGGACTGGCGGTCAAGGTGGAGCTGCCGCTGGTCATCACCGACATCCAGCGGGCGGGTCCGTCCACCGGGATGCCGACCAAGCCCGAGCAGGCCGACCTGCTGATGGCGATGTACGGGCGGCACGGCGAATCGCCGATTCCGATTATCGCCGCCGCCACCCCGGCCGATTGCTTCGACTGCGCGTTTGAGGCGGTGCGGGTGGCGGTCAAGTACATGACGCCGGTGATTCTGCTCACCGACGGTCATCTGGCCAACGGCGCCGAGCCCTGGCTGGTACCCGATCCCGAGCAGTTGCCGGAAATCAAGGTCGAATTCCGCACCGATCCCAATGGCTTCATGCCCTATCTGCGCGATGAGCAAACCCTGTCGCGTCCGTGGGCGATTCCGGGCACGCCGGGGCTCGAGCATCGCATCGGCGGCCTTTCCAGCGAGCATCTGACCGGCAACGTCAGCTACTCACCGTCCAACAACGAGATGATGGTGCGGCTGCGCGCGCGCAAGATCGCCGGCATCGCGCGTGAAATCCCGCCCACCGAAATCTTCGGCGACGCGCAAGGCGGCGAGCTGCTGCTGGTGGGATGGGGTTCGACCTACGGCACACTGCGCGAGGCGGTGCTCAACCTGCGCGCCAAGGGCAAGAGCGTGTCGCACGTGCATCTGCGCTGGCTCAATCCGCTGCCCGCCGACTTCGGCGACATCCTGCGCCGCTACAAGAAGGTGATGGTGGCGGAGATGAACATGGGACAATTGCTCAAGATGATTCGGGCCGACTACCTCATCGACGCGGTCGGCTGTAACAAGATTCAGGGCCGCCCCTTCAAGGTCAGTGAGGTCGAGTCCCGGATCCTGCGCGCTCTGGAGGGCTGAAGAAATGGCTACCGCGCTTACCCGCAAAGACTTCGTATCCGACCAGGAAGTACGATGGTGTCCGGGATGCGGCGACTATGCGATCCTGGCCCAGGTGCAGAAGGTAATGCCCGAGTTGGGCGTGCCGCGCGAGAACGTGGTGTTCATCTCTGGAATCGGCTGCTCCAGCCGCTTTCCCTACTACATGAACACCTACGGCTTCCACACCATTCATGGCCGCGCCCCGGCGGTCGCCACCGGGCTCAAGCTGACGCGCCCGGAGCTTGACGTGTGGGTGGTGACCGGCGACGGCGACGGGCTGTCGATCGGCGGCAACCATCTGATCCACGCCCTGCGCCGCAACATCGATCTGAAGATCCTGCTGTTCAACAATCGCATCTACGGCCTGACCAAGGGACAGTACTCGCCGACCTCGGAAGTCGGCAAGATTACCAAGTCCACTCCGGCCGGCTCGATCGATTTCCCCTTTAACCCGATCACCGTGGCGCTGGGCGCTCATGCCAGCTTCGTGGCGCGCTCGGTGGACGTCGAGCAGAAACATCTGCAGGACATGCTCAAGCGCGCCCACGATCATCGCGGCGCTTCCTTCCTGGAGATCCTGCAGAACTGCAACATCTTCAACGACGGTGCGTTCAACGACGTCAGCGACAAGGCCATCAAGGCCGAGCATCAACTGGTGCTCGAACACGGCAAACCGCTGGTGTTCGGCAAAAATCGCGACAAGGGCATCCGGATGAACGGGATGCGGCCGGAAGTGGTCAAGCTCGGCAACGGAGTCAGCGAAAAGGACCTGGTGGTGCACGACGAGACCAACCTGTCGCTGGCCTTCATGCTGGGCCATTTCGAGCCGCCGATGCCCACGCCGGTGGGCGTATTCTACGCCAGTTCGCGTCCCACCTACGACGCCGCGGTCAACGCCCAGTTGGCCGACGCGAAAAAGACCCAGGGGCCCGGCGAGTTGCGCTCGCTGCTGCGCCGCGGCGATACCTGGAGCGTCAAGTAAGCGCCGAGGGCGGGTTCGTTCGAAATCTAGAGGACCGGGAGCAATCTCCCGGTCCTCTTTTTGTTTGTTCTGCCGCGCGCGCGGGCGCGACCGCGGCCAAGCCGGTGCGCTTGAGAAATGGCTTGCCGAAGTAGTAGAGGCGTTTGGTTCGCGAATCTATACTTCATCGAGGTCCAGCGCGCTCGGCAGAGAGCCGGAGGCGAATCACAAACCGGGGCCTGTGATTTGCGGCTGCTGCAATGTTGCGTCAGCCCTCAGAACACGCGGGCGACTTTCCAGTGGCCCTCTTCCAGCAATCCGCCGCCCTGGTAGCAGAAGAAGGCGCCGCCGCCGCTCTCGGCCTGGAAATGGCCGTCGAAGATACAGCTTGACCCGTCTTGCGACAGCATCACGCGCAGCCGCGCCAGCGAGCCCGTGACGGAAGAGGACACGACTTGGCCGCTGTCGGCCAGATTGCGGCATACCATAGTGCCGATCGCGCAATGGTACGTGCCCTTCACGTCGGCGCCGTCCTGGAACAAGGTGAAGCTGATGCGTTGAACGGCGCCGCATCGGGTGTGGTCGACCAGCGTCCACGCCCCGCATGAGGTGACCGAGGCGCCTTGCCACGTCCCGGTAACATCGACGGTAGGCTTCTCCCATTGCAATGCCGCTGCGCTGCACCCCTGCACCATCAAGAGTGCAAGCAGCACTGATTTGCCGATCTTGCTGGCCATCTCCGCCCCCCGTCACGCGTTATCGATCGCGGGTTATTGGATGACCGACGTTACTGGGTTGCTACAAGGGTAGTCCTGATTCCGATCCTAGCGCAAACGACAACGGGCGCGGCCCCGATAGAGACCGCGCCTGTTTAATGGCAGCGGGCGAAGCTCAGTCGACGCCCGAACGCAGCACGCGCCCGGGCAGATCGCCGGTGTGGTTGCGATGCTCGTACAGCACGCGGCCGTTGACAATCGTGTATTCGATGCCCTGCGCAGTCATGACCAGGCGCCGGCCGCCGCCGGGCAGGTCGTGGCGCATCTCGGCACGCTTGGCGGAATCGACGGTGTTGAGGTCGAAGATGGCGATGTCGGCGGCCTTGCCCGGCTGCAGCCGCCCGCGCCCCTTCATCCCATAAAAATCAGCCGGCTCCGACGTGATGCGTTTGATCGCGAACTCCAGCGGGATCGCCTGCCGCTCGCGTACCCACTTGCCCAACAGATAGGTGCAATAGCCGGCGTCACATAGCATGTCGACGTGAGCGCCGCCGTCGGACAGCCCGATCATCGTGCGCGAATCCTTGATCAGTTGCTCGATGCCCTCCTCGTGAAACTGCGCCATCGTGTACTGGATGTTGAGGTCGTCCTCCAGCGCCAGATCGAGGAACGTGTCCAAGGGGTCGCGCCCGCGCTCCTCGGCCACCTCGGCGACAGTCTTGCGCTCCAGCCCCTTCATCGCCGGATTGCTCACTTCGAGGATCTCGACGCGATGCCATTTGCCGTTGAACAGATGGGGCTTTTTGAGTTCCTCGCGGAAGGCCTGGCGGAAGGCCGGGGCGGCGTAAATCTGCTTTTGCACCTCGGCGGGCTGGTTGAAAACCCGGTTCCAGGCCTCCATGTCGGCAAAGCTGAATGGATTGCGCAAATCGATCTGCACCACGAACGGACGGCAGGTGATTTGCGGCATCGCACCGCGTTTGAGCAACGGCTCCAGCCGCCGCAGCGTTTCGCCGGCACCTTCGGGACGCTTGGGACTGACCGACATCGCCAGGAACGTCACCGGCCGCCCGCTGTGTGTGAGCAGGAAGTCGAGCAGTTCGTATTCGTCGTCCGCCACACGGCCGGCGCGCCTGGTCAACGCGACTTCGATCGCGCCCTTGCCCAGGTCGCGCAACGCATGGCCGTAAGCGGCCAGTTCGTCGCGGCTGGCCAGGCGGCAGGCGAGCGGATGACCCTGGTAGCCGATATGTTGGGCCAGCACGGTGGTGGTAAATCCCCACGCGCCGGCGCCGACCGCCTCGCGCAGCAGCGCGGCGATTTGGCTGGTCTCCTGCGGGGTGGCCGCGCGTTCCATCGACTCCGCCCCCATCACGAAATGGCGGAACGGAGTCAGCGGCGCCATGAAACCCAGGTTGATCCCGCTGCGGCGGCGGCTGGCGGCGTCCATGAATTCGGGGAAAGTTACCCAATCCCAGGTCACGCCCTTCTTGAGCACGTCAAACGGGATGGCTTCGACATTGACCAAATCCCAGGCGGCGACCTCGCGGACGTCGGGTTTGCACGGCGCGATTCCCACGCCGCAGTTGCCCATCAGCACCGTGGTGACGCCATGCCACGACGAGCAGCTCACCAGTGGATCCCAGCAGATCTGCGCGTCGTAATGGGTGTGATGGTCGATAAAACCGGGCGCGACGATGAGGTCGGAGGCGTCGATGACCCGGGCAGCACCGCCGGCTACCTTGCCGACTTCGGCGATCAGTCCGCCGGCGATCGCGACGTCGGCGCGCCGGCGCGGTGCGCCGGTACCATCGACCACGGTTCCATTTTTGATCAAAAGGTCATAGGCCATGACATTCCCTCGATGTTGGGCGTCCGTGTGGATGAGAGCGGGACACAAGCCGACGCGAGCCCCGGCGTCACAGCGGATTTTTTCACAGTCTGAACGTCCGATACAAGACGCGCGGCCGGTCGGCCGTCGCCCCATAAGTTGGAACAATCCTATAGGGCGGCATTTTGCATGGATCCACGCAGCCCGGCCCAGAACGCAAAGGCCAGCAGCCAGACCAGGGTAAGACCTCCGCCCAGTTCCATGTTCATCGGCCCGCCAGGCTGGGTGAAGCCGAGCGAGCCAAAAATGGTGATGGTCTCGATGGCCTGCTCGGTGAAGGCCGCCGCGCCCAGTATGCCCAGCCACCAGGGCAACCCGGCCTGCCCGCGCAACGCCAGCCACGTCACCGGCGCGATCATCGTGGTGGTCGCCCCGGTCAGGACCGGGCCCCAGAACAGGGCTACATCCAGGACAGTGCGGGCGGTGGCCGGTTCCAGGCGATCGGCGTGCAATGCCAGTCCGCCCCACGTCCAGGTCCACACCGCGCCGGTCGCCAGAAATGTGACCGCCCCGATGTAAAAGACGTCGCGATAGGGCGCAGGCAGCATTCCGCGCAGCCGCGCGATCATCAACGCCAGCATCGGCATGGCGACGGTGGTCGACCATACGGCCCATCGAACGCCGTCGCGATGCTGGCGGAACCAGGTCACGACCTGTTCACCGGTTTCGGCCGCGGCAGGTAACGTCCCCAATGCTGCGAGCGCCAACCCCGTCAGGATCGCGTAACACACCGTTGCTACGATGAGCATCGGCGACCCCCGGCGTAGCTCAGTGCCTTGGACAGTGATTGTTTCAGGCTCCTGCACTTTGGGTCCTCCCCGAGTGCACCGTCTCGAAGGTCAGCGACTTTGGCGAAAAATCGTAATGAGCGAGCTTTAACACAGCTTGGCGCCGGGATCACTTGGGACAAATTGGATTTTTGCCATCTTTTCCCTCGATGGGAGGCGCAATCAAGCGCTAACGCCAACCGGTGAGAATTGCACTGCGAAACCAGGCGTCGATGATCGTGTAAATTCTTCCTACCTGCGCTCGACTAAACTCACCAAATTTAGGGGCTTTTGGTTGGCACGGCATTTGTTTGTTAGAGCCCCAGCCAACGAAGCGGTTGTAGAGCGGTGGCCAAGCTCTTGACGGAGGCCAGCATGGAACTCGTAGAGCGCATCGAGGAACTTATCGAGGGTTACGAGCCGGATATTTTGCTGCCCGAGCAGTACAACGAATTGCGCCGGCGCCGTCATGAACTGCAAGGGGAGCTGAAACTGATGTTCGCGGTGCTCGAAGACGCGATTCATTGCTATCTGCATCACATGAACGCCAAGAGCCGCCAGCGTCGAATCCTGTTTTACGAAGTGCGCGATTGGATGAATTCCACCCGCAGCAAAGGTCTGTTCGCCTACGAGACCCTGTGCGACGCACTGGGCATCGACGCGGGGCGGCTGCGCAAGACCCTGGAGGCGCACCGGCGCCAGATTCAAGGCGGAGCGAGCGTTCCCAGCCGCCAACGTTATTGGCTGACGCGCTCGCGTCCGCGGCTGCGCAGTTTGAGCGTCTAATCACCGCTGCGCCCGGGCCGGGCTGATGACCGCGACCGAATCGGGCGGCAGTTCAACCGTGCCGCTGCGCAGCGCGACCTGCGGGTCGGAGGCCATCAGCAGGCAATGCGAGTGGACCGGTGCGATTGGCAAGCGGCGGGTCTCTTGGCCGAGATTTAGCGCCACCGTGATCGGCACGCGGGTCATCACCAGCCAGCGCGCCTGCTCGTCGTAGGAAACCTCTACGCGTTGGAAGTCTCCGTCGCGCAGTTCGGGGGTCTCGGCGCGCAGCCGCACCAGGTCGCGATACCATTTGAGGAGGCTTTTATGCGGCTCACGGTTGGGCTCCGACCAATCGAGTTTTGAACGGTGGAAAGTCGCCGGGTCCTGCGGGTCGGGAATCTCCGCGGGATTCCAGCCGAAGGCGGCGAATTCCCGCTTGCGGCCTTCGCTAACCGCGCGGGCCAGGTCGGGCTCCTGATGGTCGGTGAAATACTGAAAGGGTGTCGCCGCACCCCATTCCTCGCCCGCAAACAGCATCGGGACAAACGGCGCCGTGATCACCATCGCGGCGCCGATTCGCAGCCGTCCGCCGCTCATCAGTTGCGAACTGCGTTCGCCCCGCGCGCGGTTGCCCACCTGATCGTGATTTTGCAGGCAGCCCACGAAGTTATGGCCCGCAAGACCCGCCGCCGATCTGCCCTGGCGCCGCCCCCTATACACCGAGTATTGACCGTCATACACATAGGCATGGCGCAGCGATTTGGCGAGATGACCCAGCGAACCGAAGTCCGCGTAGTATCCGCTGTTTTCGCCGGTCAGCGCAGAGTGCAGAGCATGATGGAAATCCTCGTTCCATTGCGCGTCCAGCCCCCAGCCGCCGCGGGCGGCCGGCGTCACCAGCCGCGGGTCGTTGCGATCGTCCTCCGCGATCAGCACCAGGCGGCGCCCGCTGTGCGCGGCAAGCTGCGCCGTTTCGGCGGCAAGCTGCTCGACCACGTGCATGGGCGAGGCGTCCATGATGGCATGGATCGCGTCCAATCGCAGCCCGTCGAGGTGGTAATCGCGCATCCAGGCCAGCGCGTTGTCGCATACCAGACGGCGCACCTCGTCGCTGCCGCGCCCGTCGAAATTAACCGCGCTGCCCCAGGGCGTTGCGTAGCGGTCGGTCAGGTAGGGACCAAAGCGCGGCAGGTAGTTTCCCGACGGTCCGAAGTGGTTGTAAACCACGTCCAGCAGCACGGCCAGTCCCTTGCCGTGACAGGCGTTGACCAGCCGCTTGAGACCGGCCGGACCGCCGTAAGCGTGATGCGGCGCGAACAGGTCCACGCCGTCGTAGCCCCATCCGCGAACCCCCGCAAACTGCGCTACCGGCATCAGCTCGATATGGGTGATGCCCAGTTCCGCCAGATGGTCGAGGCGCGCGATGGCGGAGTCGAAAGTGCCCCGTGGCGTAAAGGTGCCGACGTGCAGCTCATAGATGATCGCGTCAGCCAGCGGCGCCGGCGTGAAGTCCCGGTCGGTCCAAGCGAATGCCCCGTGATCGACGAGGCGCGAGGGTCCATGCACCCCGTGCGGCTGCCATGCCGAGCGCGGGTCGGGCAGTGGTGGTTCGCTGCCGTCGATGATATAGGCATAGTCGGCACCGGCTACGATCTCGGCGGCCTCCACGCGCCACCATCCGCGCGCCGACTCTCCGGCCTTGTCCATCGCCAGGCGCCTGCCGCCGATTTGCACCGCAACGCTGCGCGCTTGGGGCGCCCACACACGGAGTACATTCATGACCGGTGTGCGCCTATCTTATGCTGAAAGTCGAGCATCAACGTGACCTATGCCAAACTTGCGGTCTGGCCGGGGCGGCCCTATCCGCTGGGCGCCACCTGGGACGGTGAGGGGGTCAACTTCGCGCTCTTCTCCGAGCATGCCGAGCGCGTCGAGCTGTGCCTGTTCGATCCCAAGGGCCGGCGCGAAATCGAGCGCGTGCTGATGCGATGGCAAACCGACCTGATCTGGCATTGCTACCTGCCCGAAGCACGGCCCGGCTGGCTCTATGGTTACAGGGTATACGGTCCGTACGACGCCAAGAAGGGATTGCGCTTCAACCACCATAAACTGCTGCTCGACCCCTATGCGCGTCATATCGTGGGGACGGTGCGATGGTGCGACGCGCTGTTCGGCTACCGGGTGGGCGGCCCGCGCGAGGACCTCGCGATGGACCGGCGCGACAGTGCCGCGGCGATGCCGAAGTGCCGCGTGATCGACAGCGCGTTCTCGTGGGCCGGAGATCGCCCGCCGCGCACGGCCTGGCACGACACGGTGATTTACGAGGTGCACGTAAAGGGCTTCACGCAGCGCAATCACGATATCGCGCCCAATCTGCGCGGCAGCTATGCCGGACTGGCCACCGACCCCGCCATCGAGCATCTCAAGCGCCTGGGCGTAACCGCGGTCGAGTTGATGCCGGTGCATGCGTTCGTCGACGATCGCCACCTCATCGAGCGCGGCCTGCGCAACTACTGGGGCTACAACTCGATCGGCTTTTTCGCGCCTGACATGCGCTACAGTGCAAGCGGCTCGGTCAGCGAGTTCAAGTCGATGGTCAAACGGCTGCACTCCGAGGGTATCGAGGTAATCCTGGACGTGGTTTACAACCACACCGCGGAGGGCAATCACCTGGGGCCGACGCTCAGTCTGCGCGGGATCGACAACCGCTCCTATTACCGGCTGGCGCCCGAAGATCAGCGCTACTACATGGACTTCACCGGATGCGGCAATACGCTGAACCTGATACATCCGCGCGTGCTGCAGTTGCTCATGGACAGCCTGCGCTACTGGGTGCAGGAAATGCATGTCGACGGCTTCCGGTTCGACCTGGCCTCGGCGCTGGCGCGCGAACTGTACGAAGTCAATCAGCTCAGCGCGTTTTTCGACGTCATTCACCAGGACCCGGTAATCTCGCAGGTCAAACTGATCGCCGAGCCGTGGGATTTGGGCGCTGGCGGCTACCAGGTCGGCAACTTCCCGATCGGATGGGCGGAATGGAACGGCAAGTACCGCGACGCGGTGCGCTCGTACTGGAAGGGCGAGGGCGGATTGATTGGCGAACTGGCCTACCGGCTCACCGGGTCGAGCGACCTCTATGGCCACAACGGACGCCGCCCCTACGCGAGCATCAATTTCGTGACCTGCCATGACGGTTTTACGCTGCACGACCTGGTCAGCTACAACGGCAAGCACAACGAGGCCAACCTGGAGGACAATCGCGACGGGACCGACGACAACCGCAGTTGGAACTGCGGCGCCGAGGGCCCGACCGGCGATGCGCAGGTGACGGCGCTGCGCGCCCAACAAAAACGCAATTTTCTTGCCACTTTGTTACTATCCCAGGGCGTTCCGATGCTGCGGGCGGGCGACGAGCTGGGTCATACGCAGGACGGCAACAACAACGCCTATTGCCAGGACAACGAATTGAGCTGGCTTGACTGGCAGCTCAGCCCGCAGAACCGGCGCTTCGTTGACTTCGTCAGCCACCTGATTGCGCTTCGCAGGCAGCACCGGCTGTTGCGCCGGCGCCATTTCTTCCAAGGGCGCAGGATCAGGGGGCTCAAGGATATCATCTGGCTGACCCCCGACGGCCACGAGATGACCGACGAGGAGTGGAACCAGTCCTTTGCGCGATGCCTGGGCGTGTTCCTGGCCGGCGACGGAATCGAGGAGTACGATGAGCGCGGCCGCATCATCACCGACGGCGACTGCATCATCATGCTCAACAGCCATCACGAATCGATCCCGTTCCTGATCCCGCAGGTCGGACAGCCCCACGGCTGGCGGGTGCTCCTCGACACCAGCGTCGAGGCGCCCGATAGCGGCGGCGGCCATCTGCACGCGGGCCATGTCTTCGAGCTGAAGGGGCGCTCGCTGGTCCTGCTTTATCGCGAACAAACGCGCAGCGCCGAGCACCCAATTCAAACGTCTGCAGACGCCCCGGACTGCAGCAACCACTCCCCTGGCGGGTAATAGCCAGAACCCGAAATTTCGTTTATTTTCGTATCGGAATGGACGGGCAATGCCCGTTCGCTAATCCGCCAGTGGGGTTTCGGGCTATGAATGAAGCAGGGCATCGGTTTGTTTCCTCCGACGGCCACGTAATCGAGCCGTCCAATCTGTGGGTCGAACGGCTGGACAAGCGCTTTCGCGATCGTGCTCCGCACGTCGAGCATCGCGACAGGTACGACGTCTTCTGCGTGGACGGACTCAGCCCCTTTGCGGGCGCCGATTTGGGCGGCGCGATGGCGACCTTAAAGCTCGAGGGCCGGCCGATCGAGGATCGCAGCCGCAACCGCAAAGCCGACGTGCGCCCGGGCGCCTACGATCCGGCCGCGCGCCTTAAGGATCAGGACCTCGACAACATCGCCGCGGAAGTCATCTATCCGGGCGACGCGTTGTTCCTGTTCGCCGCTCCCGACGTCGAGTACAAGCACGCCTGCATCAGGGCGTACAACGACTGGCTGGCCGACTTCTGTTCGGCCGCGCCCGGCCGTTTGCTGGGCGCGGCGATGCTGCCGCTGGGCGGCCCAATCGAAGCAGCGGTCGATGAGGTGCGGCGGGTACGCAAGAAGGGCCTGCGCACGGTGTGTATGCCCAGCGGCCATCCCAAAATTCCCTTCGGCGACCCCTACTACCATCCGCTGTTCTCCGAATTGCAGGAAACCGGCACCCCGCTTTCTATTCATAACGCCGCCAACGAGCAGCAATTCCTCAACGTCCCGACCGCGGCCGGCGGCGCCACGATCACGTTTTTGGAAAACAAGTACGTCGATCACTTCCGCACCCTGACCAGCCTCATCATGTCGGGCGTGCCGCAGGCGTTTCCGCGCCTGAACGTCGTGCTGGTCGAGGGCGGCATCGGATGGGTCGCGGCGATTTTGCATACCATGGACCATTGGTGGGAAGACCACCATCTGTGGCTGCGGCCCAAACTGGATGAAAGGCCCAGCTTTTACTGCCATCGCCAGTTCTATTTCACCTTCGAAGAAGACCGCGCCGGGTTGCTGACCCGCGAGTTGCTCAACGTCGATCATCTGATGTGGGGCTCAGATTACCCGCACACTGAAGGCACCTTCCCGCGCTCGCGCCAGCAGGTTGCCGAGGACTTCGCGGGTTTGGAACCCGAACTGGTCGGCAAGCTGGTCAGGGAAAACTGCCGGCGGCTGTACGAACTCAACTAGCGCACCGCCGCGAAGCGCACGCTGGTGCGCCGCCCGAAATCGGCCCGCATGAGGTTTGCCCATGGCAATCGATCTGAGCGAAATCGCCCACCCCAAAACCACGGCGCTGATGCTGATGGAGATTCAGCAGGCGGTCATCGGCAAAGCCACGCCCCCGCTGTTTACGGCGCTGCGCGACTCGGCCGAGAAGATCGGCCTGGTGCCAAACGCCGCACGGTTGTTGGGCGCGGCGCGAAGCGCCGGGGTCAAGGTGTTCCATTGTCCCGCCTATCATCGGCCGGGGCAGGAGGGATTCGTCACCAACTGCCGCCTGGCCCAGGCGGTCAAGCGCGCCGACATGCCGATGGGATTGGGATCCGAGGGCGCCGACTTCCTGCCCGAAGTGAAGCCCCAGGGCGACGAATTCGTCATGTGGCGTTTCCATTCGCCCACCCTGTTTCACGATTCCAGCCTCGACAGCGTCTGCCGCAACCTGGGCATCGCGACCGTGGTGCTGACCGGGTTGTCGCTCAACCTGGGAATCATCGGATCCACGATCGAGGCGATGAACCGCAACTACCGCGTGGTCATCCCCACCGACTGCGTGGCGGGCTATCCGGCCGAGTACGGCGACATGGTGCTCAAGAACACGCTGCACGGGCTCGCCTATCTGACCACCGCCAGGGAACTGGCCGAAGCCTGGGGCGTGCGCCAGTAACGCGCAATCCGAAGCATCGGGCGCTCAATGCGCGTGAGGCATCGCGCCCGGTGGTATCGCGTCGACGCCTTGCGCCGGCGACACCAAGATGGCGGCCAGCGTACCGGCGACCGTGCAGATCGCGCCCAGTTCGAATGCCGCCGAATAGCTGGCGGTGACGTCGAAGATGCGGCCGACCAGCCACGTGCCGCCGCTCAATCCGACGGTCGCCGCCAGTCCGATCAGCCCTGAAATCGAGCCGAAACGCCGCCAGCCAAGCGTCTCGACCGTCACCACCGGCACCACGGAACTGGTCACGCCGGCGGTCATCCCGAAGAAGATCACAAACACCACCAGGTAGGGCAACCAGCCTTGCCGATGGCCGGCGCCGAGCAGTAACAGCAGCGCCGCGGCCATCGCGACTAGCGCAAAGGGCAGAACCCTGCGGCCGGTGAAGCGGTCCACGATGATTCCCAGCAGCGGATTACCGGGCACGCCGACGGCCGTAATCGCGCCTTGCAGCAGCGCGGCGTGGGCGGGCGAGTAGCCCACGTGAATCAGGTAGGGCACCGTGTGATAAAAGCATGCGGCCAGCCCGACGCTGGAAGTAAGCTGCACGAAGCCGAGCAGCCAGAACGGCGCCGTGCGCAAGGCCGGACCCAGCTCCAGGCCCGGCAGGTTTGCGACCTCCTCGGCCACAGTGGATTTAAACGTGCCGGCGGGTCGGGTTCGAATCACCAACACGATCATCGGCAGCACGATGAGAATGATCGGCACGGCCAACACGAAGAAGGCGGTGCCGATGTTGTAATGGCGAATCAGATAATCGGTGAGAGGCGGCAGGATTATTCCGCCGGTCCCCGAGCCCGACAGCGTGGCGCCGATCGCCAGCCCGCGATTGTCGGCGAACCAGTTGGCCGCCACCACCGCGCTGGGCACCACGGTGGAGGCCGCGCCGCCCGCGCCCATCAGCATCCATGCCCCCAGCATCCCCCAGAACGAGTCGGTGCGGCTGGCCCACAACAGCCCGAGCGCGACCATCGCGGCGCCCACGCCCATCACGACGCGCGCCTGAATCCGATCCAACAGCCATCCGGCGACCGGCGCGGCGCCGCCCAGCAGCAGGACGAAGATGGTGGGCAGCAGCGAAGTCCGCGCGTGGCTCCATCCGTAATGCCTGGCCAGCGGGGTGAAGAAGATCGGCACGGTCATCGCGGTGCTGCCAATCAGGAACATCATGACGACGAACAGCGTCGCCAGCACCAGCCATCGCCGCCACTGATTGTCGGGCGCGGCGTCCCCTTCTGTTCTGACAACGGCTGCGGATTCCCCGGTCATGATTGAATCCCCCAATGGGACACTCGCGTCCAGCCCCGCTATAGTACCGGCGCCTGGATTGGGCAAGTCGCTGGCGCCGGCTGGTTTTCCTGGCTGCGCAGGTTTTGTTACGATTGCCCGCGCCGGCGAGCGGCGATTGGGAGCAGGTACCATGAAACTTGACACGGGACTCCACTGGAACGACATGCATGAAGTGGCGGTTACGGCCAAAGCCGCGGAGCAAACCGGCTTCGATGCGCTGTGGAGCGCCGAGTCCGGCACCGACGCGCTGATGCCGCTGGCGATTGCCGCGGTCAACACCGAGCGCATCAAACTCGGCACGGCGGTGGTGCTGGCGTTTCCGCGTTCGCCGATGGTGCTGGCCTACATGGCGTGGGACCTGGCGCGCGCCTCACGCGGCAGGTTCATCCTGGGGCTGGGCACGCAGGTCAAGGGGCATATCGAGCG
>Ga0070737_10003391_pt1 | contig 17285 bp, 13 predicted proteins | sample Coa_R1_10_FD_66438 | JGI IMG/M metagenome (GOLD analysis project Ga0070737, IMG submission 66438) | Surface soil microbial communities from Centralia Pennsylvania, which are recovering from an underground coalmine fire - Coalmine... | ecosystem: Environmental > Terrestrial > Soil > Unclassified...
CCTGGGACAGCGGAGGCCACTACGTAGGCTGCATCAGCGCGCCCTCGCAGTCCAACCTGAGCGGGTCCGCCGCCCAGGGACAGGCCGACGCGCAGAGCTTCGCGGCGGCGATGCTCAGCGCTTACCAGGCGGTCGGCCCGATTCTGCTGCCATCCAACAACCAGCTCTGGTGTTTCCTCGACCAGGAATACTCGACGACGCTGAGCTCGGGCTACTGGAACGCGTGGGCCTACTACATCGCCGAGTACAACTTTGACGGCCTGGGCACGTACCCGCTGTATCCCTGCCTGTACTGCGATCCGGCCTCGCCGTACCCCAACTGCTCCACGATCGCCGGGTCGACCGGGGTCGACATCCCCGCGGCCGTATGGTCGAGCGAGCCCGAGCCGTGCGGCACCCTCACGGACACACCCGGCTGGGACGCGGATGCCTGCTCGGCCGCGCCGACCTTGCTCTGGCAATTCGGCGAGCAGGGAGCATGCGGTTATTCGGCCAATGTCGATCTCGACATGGCCGCCCCCGGCTACAGCATGGATAACTACTGCTTCAACGTCAGCTCGAACCCGTAGCGACGGGCCGGGTAATCACGTGAGCCAGGGTGCCCTGCTACTGGCCGGATTCGTGGCCAGTTGCGGCGCGGTCCTGGTGCTCGCCGGGCTGAGCAAGCTCTACCGCGGCGTGCGCGGCATCGAGGGCGGCACCGCGATCAGGCGGCTGCTGCGGATGCCGCGCCGCCAGTGGCGACGCGTCGAACTGGCGGCGGCCGGGCTGGAGTTCCTGACCGGGACCGTCGTCTGCGCTCGCGTGTACCCGGTGGCCGGCGGTGTGGTCATGGCCGCGCTCGGGGCCGTGTTCTGCGCCGTGCTCGGGTACACCAGGATCAAGCGCGTGCCCGGCGACTGCGGATGCCTGAACTGGCGGAAGGCGGCGGCCATGTCGGCCGGGACGGTCACCTGGCGGGCGATAGCGCGCGGTGGGCTGGTGCTCGGTGCGGGTGTGGCCGACGCCATCGCAGGGTCCACCGGGGCCAGCGCGTTTCACCGCGCCTGGTTCGACGCTGGCGTCCTCGCCGGGGTAGTCACCTTCGTCCTGCTGAGCGCCCCTCTGGTGACTCGCACGCCCGTCTGCCACCGGCGGCTGTGGCGCCCGGCGCGGGCGGCGCTGCGGATGCTGGCCACGCACGAGACGTTCGCGGCGATGGCGGCCTCGGCCGGCCCGTTCGGCTCTCTCGCTGGCTACCGCCGGGCCGGGTGTACCGAGGAGTTCTGGCTCACACCGGCGCCCGGGTCCGGCGGCACCCGCGCCGTGATCTTCCGTATCAGTTACCCGGTGCCGGACGGCGCGCCTGCCGTGCACGCGACGATGCAGGACATGAGCGCAACAGCGGCGGGACACCCGCCCCGGATGATCAGCGTGCGGGATGCGCTGGCGGCCGGATCTTCCAACCACTGACCGCGCCCCGTCGTCTCTAGAGGTAACCCGCTAACAGAAGGACAGGGTGATGAGATTCCATGCCCGGCACGACTCGTTCTCACCCGTGGCGGCCGGGGGCCTGGCGGCGGCCTGCGGGCTGATACTGGCGGCCTGTGCCAGCACCACGCCATCGTCCGCGGCGGCGCCCACCGCGCCATCTGCGCCCTCCACCGCGCCGTCCACTGCGTCATCCACCGGGCCGTCCACGGGGGCTGCCGCCACAACGACGGCACCGCGTTCCGCCCCGGCCGGGGGCGGCGGTGAGTGCACCGCGTCCCAGCTCAAGGTCAGCCTCGTTCATACCGGAGCAGCCGCGGGGCAGGCCGGCGGCTACCTCGAGTTCAGCAACGACAGCAGCACGTCCTGCCAGATGACCGGCTGGCCTTCGGTGACCGGGCTGACCGCGGCCGGGAAGGCGACACCGATGCGGCACGCGCAGTCGACCATGTACGGCGCCTGGCAGCGCGTCTCGCCCGCGCCCGTCCTGACGCTTGGGCCGGGTGACGCCGCCTATGCGGTGGTGGTCTCCGATGACCTGCCCGCCAATAACGCGCCAAGCTGCCCTGATCCCTACACGCACCTTCGGGTCAGCCCGCCAGCAAGCTCGGCCGGGGTGGTCATATCCGCGTGGCTGCCCGGCGCCAGGACGTACCTGCCGTCCTGCACCTCGGCGACCGGCTCGCCCACGGCGCAGATCTCCACGATCACGGCGCTGTCCAGCCTTCCGCACTAGAACCGGCGCCCCCGGCGCGAAAGCACCGGGGGCGCCAGCGTTGTGCGGGCTCAGGGATGTGATCCCGGAGCCTTCTAGGTGTGACTGTGGTTGGGAGATCCCGTGGTGGAAACGGTCATCGCCCACAGGCCCTTGCCCTGGGTGGGGATGAGCAGGTAGTTGTCAGCGAATACCGGCTGCCCCCACTCGGTGCCGGTGGCCAGGTGGGTCAGGATGGCCCCGGTCGTCGCGTTGATCAGGTAGTCGCCGGCGCTGCTGTAGGTCTCTACGGCGATGACGCCGGACCCGTCGAGTGATGGGGTGCCGATCGGCGGGCCCGCCAAGCCGGTCTCCCAGATCACCGCGCCGGTGGCCGGGTTCACCTTCTCGATCGATCCCTGATAGCTGGTATCGCCGATCGTGGTGGGCGGCCCAGCCAGGAACAGCTGGGCGCCGTTCCAGATCCCGGCCGCCGCGCAGATGGGCGGGTTGGTGGACCCGGCCCCGAGAGCGTCCTCCCACACCGGGCCGGCGCTGAGATCGTCGGCGCGCAGTGCGTAGTAGATGCCGTTCTTGTTGCAGTCCCCGATCATCTCGGTGGGCGTGCCGTTCAGCTTCGCGGTGAAGATGAGGGACGACCCGCCGAAGTCGGAGTCGTAGCCGACCCGCTGGCTAGCCGGCACCTGCCAGTGATCCTGCTCGGCCAGGGTGGTGCCGTTGAGCTGGGCGATCGTTTCGGCCTTGCCCTGCCCACCACCGGTTCCGGTGTAGACGTTGCCCGCGGGGTCCACCGACGCGGTGGACCAGATACTCGCCCCGAACTTGCTGTTCGCGGTCTGCGTCTTCCAGAAGTGCTGCTGAGCGCCGGTGGTCTGGTCGTACTCCTTGAGCCCGCCGTAGATATTGGGGTCGTTGCACTGCGAGGACACCCCGATGTAGATGTGCCCGTTCGCCACGGTCGGCGAGGCCCAGTCGTAGTAGTCGTTCTTCGTCGTGGAAGGCAGCGCGATGACGCTTTGCCAGATGGTCGCTCCGGTGGCCGCGTTGAGCGCGTACAGGTACCCGTTCCCTCCGGACACGTACACGGTCAGCACGCCGGTGCTGGGGTCGGTCGCCACCGTGGCGGTGTCGGAGATACCCCTGGCGCCGCAGGTGAGCTTCGGCACGTACCCCAGGAAGTCCGACCAGATGGTGGTGCCGGTGGACTCGTCGATCGCGTAGAACTCGCCGGTGTCCGCACCGATGTAAACCGTGCCGTCGTAGACGGTCGGGCTGGAGTAAAGCGCGGCCGCGGGCTGACCGGTCATCGTGCCCTTCGGCACCTTCCATTTCCAGGCCATGGTCAGCGACGCCGCCTTGGCCTTGGTGATAGACGTGGCACCGGCTTGGTAGGACGAGTGCTGCAGGCCGTTGAGGTAGGAGGACCAATTGATATAAGCCTGATCCGGCCGGGCAACGGCCGACGCGGCAGGGATCGTGGGAGCAGCCAGGATCGCTAAAACAGCGCCGGTGATGACTGCCCGGTTCATCAGTCGCCTCACAGTGATCAGTCATCCTTTCGGACACCAGATATAACGGGGACAAAGTAATGCTAAAGCGAGCCACTTTCGGTTTCTAGGATTCTGGCAAACGAATTCCCAGAAAAGGTCAAAACCCAGTAAAATAGCGCTGATGCAAGCGCTGCTGGCCAGCCTCGCCGGCCTGGCCGCGGCGCACCAGGAGGCCCGTCACAGTGGAGATCGGCGATCTGGCCCAGCTGGCCGAAGCCCTGGCCGGTGTGCGCGGCACCGCCCGGGAGGGACTGGCCGAGTGGCGGTATCACGGCCGGCTGGTCGCCCGTCAGCTCGACGAGGCGCAGGTCGTGATCCGCGCCGATTTCGACTACCGCGACGTGCTGCTGCGCCGGTTCCCCGGGACGTTCAGCGTCCCGGCCCGGTACGCCAGGCACATGATGGTGGTGGCGGACTTCCGTTCCGGCGACGCTGGCGCCATCGAGGACGCCCTGGAAGCAGCGTGGGCCCTCCAGCGCAGCGCCGGCTGACCACCCACCGGCAACGACAGCTGCCCACTCAGGACGCACTCGTAGGCTGCGCGCTGGCTGGGCGGTGCTGCCAGGCCAGCAGGCAGACGGTGACGGCGATGGGGAGCGCGCCGATGAGCATGGTGGCCCGGATTCCGGCGATCGTGGCGATCGCGCCGCCGCCGAGTGCGCCCAGCGCTTCGCAGCCCCGCAGGGCGGTGCCGTGCAGGCTGGTGATCCGGCCCAGCAGTTCGGCGGGCACCTGCCGCTGGCGCATCGTGACCGCGGTCATGTCGAACAGGGCCCAGGCGGCGCTGCTGGCGGCGAGCATCACCGCGGCGACGGCCACGCTGCCGGTGAGCCCGAGCACGGTCTGCGTGGCGGCCATGGCCAGCCCCGCCAGCAGCAACGACCGCCAGGCACCGAGCCGCCGGGTGATGCGCGGCCCGGTCGTGCCGATGGTGATGCCGCCGGCCGCCGCGATGACCAGCAGCAGGCCGTAGGTGCCGGGCCTTTGGTGCAGTGTCCGCAGCACGTACAGAACCAGGACGGCGATCCAGGCGGCATCCATGGCGCTGAGCACGCCCACCGCGATCACGACATCCCGGACGTCGCGGTGCCCACGCAGCCAGCGCAGGCCCTCGGCCAGCTCGTGGCGCAGTGTGCCCAGCGAGGCAGCCCGGCCCGGCCCGGTGGGCTGGCCAGCTGGCCGGAAGACGCTGGGCAGGGTCAGCAGGAGCAGCGCGGCGATGCCCAGTGCGCCGACGTTGACCGCGAACGGCAGGACGGCGGCCACCCCGAACAGCCAGCCCCCGGCGGCGGGCCCGGCCAGCTCGTTGCCAGCGATCTGCCCGGCGATCACCCGCGCGTTCGCCGCCTCGAGGCTGGCCGGGTCGACCAGCCGGGGTATGCACGTCACCTCGGCGGTATCACGCAGCGCCGAGCCCGTCCCGGTGATGAAGGCGGTCAGGTAGATCAGGCCCAGCCCGGCATGATGCGCCAGGATCGCCACCGCCAGTCCCGCGATGACGACGGCCCTGGTCACATCCATGGCCACCATCAGCCGCCGCCGGTCGCTGCGGTCCACCAGCACCCCCAGCCCGGCGCCGGCCAGCCAGGGCAGGTTCTGCACCGCGGTCACCGCCGCCACGGCAGCGGGCGAGCGGGTCACCTGGGCCGCCAGCAGCGGAAAAGCGGCCAGCCGGATGCCGTCACCGAAGTCGGCCAGAAACCCCGACACCCAGTAGCGGGCGAACGGAGCGCGGAACACCCCAGTGAGCGCGGCCACCCCAGTATCATCGCGGCTCCCACAACCGGCTGATGAAACCGGCCCCGTCCCCGGAACCCCCGCCCGCGTTTAGCCGCCCGGGAGCCAGAGTGGGTATAGCCCCCGCCGACCAACCCCCACAGCGCAACCCCGGCGGACCAATCCCCACAGCGCCACCCCGGCGGCCCAATCACCGCAGCGCAACCCCCGCACAATCACCAGGGCGCAACCCCCAAGCAATCACCGCACCGCAACCCCCGCGGAACCGCCGGGGCGCAGCCCCGGCCCGGGGGGTCCGGGGGGTCGCCCCCCCGGGACATATGAACGCAGCGACCCCGGTGCGCAAGCACAGGGGTCGCCAGAGCTGCGGAGGCTCGGGGATTTGAACCCCGGATGGGCGTAAACCCAAACCGCATTAGCAGTGCGGCGCCATAGACCGGACTAGGCGAAGCCTCCTGGTGATGGTGAGCCAAGCGTACCGGCCCCCCCGGGGCACGCCAACCTGAACCGGGTGCCCCGCCTCGATAAACCGGACGATATTGGGAGACTTCGGTGGATCAGACGATGGTTCTCAGTGCACTAGTAGGAAAAGCGCCCAGTCCGACCGCCAGACTGGGCGAGAGGGGTCACGTTGCGGGTATCCCCGGCCGAGTGGCCGGTGGGCGAGCTTGCCGCCCGAGCCTTGACGGGAAAGGTGGAGTGTCATGACACTGCTGCGCATCACGGAAGGCTCCTATGCGTACCCACTCGTTTGAACCAGGGAATGCCGGCACTAGCGGCCCATCGGCCGACGCGGCGGCGCCCAGGCCCGCTGACGGGCCACGGGCCACCGATGGCGAACTGATCACTGCGTGCCGGGCGGGGGACCAGGATGCCTGGGGAGCGCTGGTCGGGCGGTACGAACGACTGGTGTTCTCGGTGGCACTGCGTAACGGGGTGACCCGGGACGAGGCGGCGGACATCACGCAGATGACGTTCATCGCCCTGCTCGAGTCCATCCAGCGGCTGCGGGACGAGGAACGGCTGCCGGCCTGGCTGATGAGCGTGGCCCGGCGGCTGTCCTGGCGCCAGCATCGGCGTAACGAGCGGGAATGCGATCTGCACGGTGACGCGGGCGGGACGGAGGACCTGATCGCCGAGTGGGAGCGGGCCGCAGTGGTGCACGAAGGGCTGCAACGGCTCGGGGACCGCTGCCGGGATCTGCTGCTGGCGCTGTACTTCGACCCTGAGGAGCCGTCGTATGCGGAGGTGGCCCGGCGGCTGGGGCGCCAGGCCGGGGGAATCGGGCCAATGCGCGCGCGGTGCCTGGCGCACCTGCGTGCCTTGCTGGGAGAGGATGCGCTGTCGTGAGCACCCACCAGGACCAGCCGGACTTCGCGGTGCTACTGGACTGGGTGGAAGGCCGGCTGGAACCAGACCAGGCTGCGGTGGTGGCCGCCCGGCTGGCCAGCCCAAACGAGTGGACCCGCAGCACGGTGAAGTGGCTTCGCGGGTTCCTGGCCGTGGCGCAGGCACTGCCGCTGCACGAGCCACCGCCCATCGTGCGCCAGAGCCTGGTCCAGTACTTTGAACGGTGGAGCCGGTCCCGGGCCGTACTCGAGCAGGAGCCGCGCCTGGTCCGCGCCCGGCTGCTGTTCGACAGCCGCCAGGATCTGGCCGCGGGGGGCGTGCGCGCGGCGGCCAGCGGCAACGGTGAGGCGGTGCACCTGGCCTACACCACCGAGGACGGAGATCTGCTGCTTGACGTATACGACACCGGCACCGGCCGGGTGCGGCTGGAGGGACAGGTACTGCTGACCGGACCGGGGCAGGCGCAGGTGTTCGAGGTTTCGGTCACCGCCCCCGGGTTCAGCGCGCGCACCCGGGAGGGCGACGCCCTGGGCCGTTTCACGCTGCCGGATCTGCCCAAGGTGCCCTGTCAGCTGCGGGCGAGCAACGGCGTGATAACCATCGTGGCCAAGGTGGACCTGGACGCCGGCGGGGACTGGTGATCCCAGCCAGCCCGGCGATCGTGGCCGACCTGCTCGCGCCAGCCACGGCCCAGGCACGCCTGGAGCATCTGCGGGCCGAGGGACTGGCCGATGAGACCGGACTGAACTGGCTGCTGAAGCGGGCTCAGGAGCTGGTTCACGACGACCCGGGCATGGCCGAGGAACTGGCGTTGCTGTGTGACCTGACAGCGGCCAGCCTGGGTCTGGCGGCAGTCAGCGCCCAGTCGTGTTACCTGCGCGGGCGCATCTACGCCGAACGGGGTGAATTCGGCCCGGCGCTGGAGTTCATCGACCGGGCCCGGCGGGGCTGGTCGCGGGCCGGGCAGCAACTGGCCGCACTCCGCAGCGATCTGGGCCGGATGCAGGTTCTCGACGATCTAGGCCGGCACGCCGAGACCGCGGCGGTGGGGCAGGCCCTGCTGGACGCGCTGGACCAGCTGCCTGACCAGACAGACCCGCCGGTGCAGCAGGTGCGCGCGATGACGCTGAACAACCTCGGCGCGACCTACAGTCAGGTCGGCGATCACGAGCGCGCGCTGGCCGCTTATGCTCAGGCCGAGAGTGGGTACCGGGCGCTGGGCATGCGGGCCGAAACGGCACAGCCGCTGGCCAACCGTGGCATCTGCCTGCTGGCATCCGGCCGCCCCCGGGAGGCGCTGCGGGTGCTGGGCGCGGCGGCGGACATCTTCGCCGAGACCGGGGACCGGCTCTGGGCAGCCAAGGTGGCCGGCGTCGTCGCCCGGGCGCACCAGCAACTGGGCGAGCTGGTGGACGCACTGCGGGTCCTTGAGCCGGCTCGCGTCACGCTGGAGGAAATCGGGGCGCAGGCCGAGGCGGCCCGGATCCAGCTCGCCACGGCCGAGGTGTACCTGGCGGCCGGGCTGGCCGGTGAGGCGGCCACGGCCGCCGAGGCGGCCGCCGGGTGCACCGGCGCACAGGGCATGGTGCACGACCAGGCGGTGGCGACCTTCACCCTGGCTCAGGCACGACTGGAGGCTGGGGATCTGAACGGCGGCGCCGCGGCGCTGGGGGAGGCGGCCCGGCTGTTCGGCCAGGTGGCTGACGGCCAGTACCAGGCCCGGGTGATGCTCATCCAGGCCCAGGTGGCCGACCTGCGCGGGCAGCGGGCCGCCGCGGTGGCCTGGACGGACGCAGCCGCCGCGGACCTGCAGGCAGGCGGCTGGCTGATCCCGCTGGCCTGGGCCAGGCTCCGCCAGTCCGACCTGGCGCCTGACGGTCAGGCCGATGCCAGGCTGGCCGAGGCGGCCACCCTCATCGAGCAGCTCAGGCTGCCCGAGCTCCACTACGCTTACCTACTGCGGCTGGCCCGGCGGCGTCGGCAGGAGGGGCAGGAAACCGAGGCGACGGCCCTGCTGCGGGAGGCCATCACCACCGCCGAGCAGGTCAGCACGAGCCTGCCTGACCCGGTGCTGCGGGCAGCGTTCCGCGCGGCTAAGGCCGACGCGCACGACGAGCTGGTGGACCTGCTGGTGACCCGCGGTGCCCCCGGCGACCTGGCCGAGGCCTACCAGGTGAGCGACCAGGCCAAGGCCCAGACTCTGATCGAGTTGGCCACGGCCACCATCGGCGGCCGCCATCTGGGCGTCAGCCCAGGCGACACCGATCCACTGCTGGATCAGCGGGGCGCCGAGCTCAGCGCCATCTACGGGGCCATGACCGCCGCGCCGCAGCGGCCCGGCACCGAGCGGCTGCGGCAGCGGGCGAGCGAGATCGAGCGCGAGATCAGTGTGCTGCGGCTGCGGTGGTCCCTCGGGATGGACACGCCCGGCACCGAGCGGGCGGCTGAGAATGGTTCGACGGCCCCACCCACCGGGCCGACGCTGAGCTACCACGTCCACGGCGACAGTGTGGTCGCCTTCGTGCAGCGTGGCGGGTCGGTCGAGGCCTGCCGGCTGCGAGGAGTGCTGCCCGCCGTCGGCGCCGAGCTGGACCGGCTGGCCGCCCAGTGGAGCCGGTTCCGGATGGGTACCGCCTTCGCCGAACGTCACCAGGCGGTCCTGCGGGCCACCACCGACGACAGCCTCGCCGCGCTGTACCGTCTGCTGATCGCCCCGGTCGCCGACCTGCTGGGCGATGACCGGGACCTGGTGGTCATCCCGCACCGGCGCCTGCACCAAGTGCCGTTTCATGCGCTGCACGACGGCGCCGGCTACCTGTGCCAGCGGCATGCGATCACGCTGATGCCGGGCAGCGCGCGCACCCGCACGCCGCCGGGATCGCGGCGTGACGCGCTGGTGCTGGCCGTGCCCGATGGGCAGGCGCCGTCCATCACCACGGAGGCCCGGTCGCTGGCCGAGGTGATGCCCGAGGCACACATCGTCCTCGGTGACCTCGCTACCAGCACCCTGCTGCGCGAGCGGCTTCCCGGGCCCGCCGTGCTGCACCTTGCCTGCCATGGTCTCTTCCGCGCGGCCAATCCGCTGTTCTCCGCGCTGCGGCTCGCCGACCGGTGGATCAATGCCGCCGACATTCTCGGCCTGGACCTCGGCGGCGCGCTGGTCACCCTCAGCGCCTGTGAGTCCGGGCGGCCCTCCGACACTGCCGAGCCGGTCGGCCTGGCCTGGGCCTTCCTGGCGGCCGGCGCCTCGGGGGTGATCGTCAGCCAGTGGCTGGTGGACGACGACGCAACGGCGCGGCTGATGAGTGCTTTGTACGCTGGCCTGGCCGAAGACCTCGGCCCGGCCGAGGCTTTGCGGCAGGCCCAGCTGACGCTCGCTTCAAGCTCCCCGCACCCCTACCGCTGGGCGCCGTTCGTGTACGTGGCGGCGCCGTCGGCCGAACCGATCGGAGCAGCATGACTAGATCAGGGCGCCGGACACTGAGCCTGCTAACCGCCACCGCGGTCACTGTCACCGGCCTGGCCGCGGTGTCCCCGGCGGCGCAGGCCAAGGTCCAGATCGCCTTCCCGACCCAGGCGATGGACGGCAATCTGCAGCTCAGCCCGGGAACCACCGTGCAGGCTGGCTACGACTTCAGCATGCCGGGCCCCCATCCCGCGGCCAAGGTCGTCTTCCCGGAGGCGAAGGTGACCTTCGCGGCCAGCTGCGGGTCAGGGACCGGCGGCGGGACCATCACCGTGCACCTGAGCAAGGGGACTTACGTCGATCCGCTCAACGACGGGACCGGCTGGCTGCCCAGCGGTGACCAGTCCAGCCTGGCCAGCTACGAGGGCTCGGCGATCGTGCCCAACCTGTGCCACGGCGGCCTGGTCTCTCTGGCACAGGGCGGCACGTTCACTTCGAACCTGGAGTCCAGCGACCCGGCCGCCCCGGTGCTGGTGCGCTGGCACTACTCCGCGGACGGCGCGGCGGGCGGCTGGAGCGGCACCCATTCCTTCACCCCAGGGCCCGGCGGGCCGCCGGCACCGCCCCCGCCGCCGCAGCCGACCCAGATAATCGTCAAGGTCAACCTGGCCGCCGGGTACACCATCGCAGATATCACCGCGGCGTTCCCGGTCAAGGTCGACCCAGGCGGCCTGGCGAGCCGCGGCATCTACCTGGTGACGCCCACACTGCCCCGGAGCCAGTGGCCGCCGAACGAACTGCAGCAGCTGGATGGCCAGCTCAGCGGGTACAAGGGCGCGCTCTACGCCGAGGTGAACCTGCCGGTCAAGCTGGCTGACACCGAGTTCTACGCCTGGCCCTACGGCAAGCCCGTTCCGGACGGGCGGCTGCCCGCGAGCTTCACCCATCAGACGGCCACGAAGACGCTGCAGCTGGCCGCCGCGCACCAGCAGAGCCGGGGCAAGGGCGTGACCGTCGCGGTCCTCGACACCGGCGCCGACAACGTGCCCGCCCTGCACGGCCGGCTGCTCCAGGGATGGAACTACGTCAACGACAACGCCGACACCAGGGACGTGCCCGCTCGCGCAGGTGACGCGGCGGTCGGGCACGGCACCTTCGTTTCCGGCCTGATCGCGCTGGTCGCTCCGCAGGCGAATATTCTGCCGGAGAAGGTGCTCAATGGCGCGGGTTACGGCACCGTGTACGGCGCCGCCCAGGCCGTCCTGGACGCCACCGCGGCGGGCGCCCAGGTGATCAATCTCAGCTTCGGCACCGAGACCCAGCCGCCCTCGAGCCTGCTCCAGCAGGCCATCCAGCAGGCGCAGGCCGCCGGAGTGGTGGTGGTCGCGGCGGCCGGGAACGAGGGCAGCAGCGAGCAGGAGTACCCCGCGTGCTGGTCACAGACGCTCAGTGTGGCCGCGATGGGCGCCGGTGATACCGCGCTGACGTCGTTCTCCAACTACGGCGGCTGGGTCGACGTGGGTGCGCCCGGGGAGGGGATTGTCGGCCCGGTGCCGGGTGGGGGCTACGACATCTGGGCGGGCACGTCGATGTCCACGCCGTTTGTGTCCGGCCAGGCCGCGCTGATCCGGTCCCTGGAGCCGGGCATGCAGGCACCCCAGATATTCCAGGCCATCCAGGGCACCTCGGCGCCGCTGGCCGGCAACCCGATCCACAACGGCGCGGTCAGCATCGTCTCCAGCCTCGCCTTCGCCGCCGCCCACCCCTGAACCGCGGTGGCTGACCCCGGAGCGGGCGTCATCCGGCCCCAGAAATCGGCCGGGGAATGGATCAAACGCGGGGTGAGAGCGCACTAGAGGGGTGAGAGACCTGCCCCGGCGGAGCTGGGGCGAGGACGTGCGGGGCAGGGCGAGGGGATCACGCCGGCCCCTGCCCCGCACACCACCAGCCAGCCGATGGCTGCACACGTCGTGCGCATCCCGGTGACCCGCCAGCAGTCATCCGGGATGCGCGCGGCCCGCCCGGGGCACGCCAACCTGAACCGGGTGCCCCGGTGCGCGAAGCACCGTGGCCGGCGTCGGCGTTAGCGGGCCTCTTCGACCTGGTACTCACCCTTGGCGTAGGCGTCGCGCATGCGGGTCTTGGCGAACTTGCCCACGCTGGTCTTGGGTACCTCGTCGATGAATGCCCAGCGTTCCGGGAGCTGCCAGCGCGGAATCCGTCCGCTCAGGAACTCGCGCAGCTCCGCGGCGGTCACTTTGCCGCCGGGGCGCAGCACGATGCCGGCCAGCGGGCGCTCTCCCCAGCGTTCGTCGGTCACGCCGATGACGGCGGCCTCGGCCACGTCCGGGTGGGCCATCAGCAGGTTTTCCAGCTCCATCGACGAGATCCACTCGCCGCCGGATTTGATCACATCCTTGGCCCGGTCGGTGAGCCGGATGAATCCCTCCGGGTCGATGGTGCCCACGTCGCCGGTGCGCAGCCAGCCGTCGTGGAACTTCGCCGGGTCATCGTCTTTGTAGTAGGCCCCCGTGATCCACGGCCCGCGAACCTGCACTTCGCCGACGGCCTGGCCGTCCATCGGCAAGATGGTGCCGCCGTCGCCGACCACCCTGGCCTCGACTTGCGCGAACACCCGGCCCTGGCTGTCACGGTAGTGCCAGGCCTGTTCGCCGGTTATCCCAGCCGGGGCGTGCGCCACGCTGGCCAGCGGGGAGGTCTCGGTCATCCCCCAGGCTTGCAGGATGCGCACGCCGAGCTCGGACTCGTACGCCTCCTGCAGGGCGTGCGGCACGGCCGAGCCGCCGCATGGCACCAGCCGCAGCGACGACATGTCACCGCCGTTCTCGCGCACGTGGCGCAGCACGTCGCTCCAGATGGTCGGGACGGCGCCCGCGATCGTGGGCCGCTCCGCCCCCACCAGCCGGACGAGCGGTTCTGCCTGCAAGAACCGGTCTGGCATGACCAGGTCAGCACCGGCCATGAAGGCCGCGTAGGGCAGCCCCCAGGCCATGGCGTGGAACATCGGGACGACGGGCAGCACCCGGTCCCGTTCGGACAGGGCGAACGCGTTACCCATGCACGCGCCCATGGAATGCAGGTACGCGGACCGGTGGCTGTACACCACGCCCTTAGGGCGGCCGGTGGTCCCGCTGGTGTAGCACATGGCCGCGGCCGATCGCTCGTCGATCTCGGGCCAGTCGAACGTTTCGGGCTGGGCCGCGAGCAGGTCCTCGTAACCATGGACCTGGTGGCCGTCGCCTTCGAGCGAGGAGTAGTCAGGCACCGTGCGGCCGGGCAACGACGTGACGACGATGTGCCTGATGCCCTCGATGCTGGGCAGAACCTTCGCCAGCAGCGGGACAAGGGTGCCGTCAACGATGATCACATGGTCGCCGGCGTGGGTGGCGATGTAGCCGAGCTGGGCCGGGTCCAGACGCAGGTTCAGCGTGTGCAGGACCGCGCCCATCGACGGGATGGCGAGGTAGGCCTCCAGGTGCTCGGCGTTGTTCCACATGAACGTGGCCACCCGCTGGTCACCGTCGACGCCGAGGCCGCGCAGCGCGTTCGCCAGCTGGGCCGCGCGGCGCCCCACTTCGGCATAGGTCCGGCGCCTGGTTCCGTCCTCGGTGGCCGTCACCACCTCACGGCCGCCGTAGACCGTGGTGCCGTACCGCAGGATGCCGGTTACGGTCAGCGGTACATCCATCATCGTGCTGCGCATCGAACCAACCTCCCTTGGTGGGGATACTGTCACGCGCAGCGCGAAACGTCACTCCGCCAGGGCCGCCGCCTGCTCGGTGGGTGGACCGCCCTGCGGTGGCACGCCGAAGTCGCCGATGAGCTCGGCGTCGATGCGCAGCTTCGCCACCGCCCGCGACACCGTGCTCTTCACGGTGCCGAGGCTGATCCCGAGCACGCCGGCGATCTCCGCCTCGCTCATGTCCTCGTAGTAGCGCAGCACCACGGCGGCGCGCATCCGGTCCGGCAGGCGGCGCAGGGCCCGGCTGAGCGAGTCGTGCAGTTCGCTGTCGCCGGCGTGGTCGGCCACCGGCTGGTCCGGCAGGTCGTCGGTGGGGTACTCCTTCACCCGGCGCTGACGCCACCAGGAGATGTGCGTGTTCACCATCGCGCGCCGGACGTAGCCGTCCAGCGCGCCCCGGTCATGGATCCCCCGCCAGGCCTGGTAGGTCTTGGCCAGCGCCGCCTGCAGCAGGTCCTCCGCGTCGGCCCGGTTGCCGGTCAGCAGATAGGCCGTCCGCAGCAACGCCGCACTGCGCTCGGTCACATAGTCGCGAAAGCCAGGATCGTCCCTTTTCGCATCTTGCACGGAGCATGCGTCGTTTCGCATCTTTGGTATCACGTGATCGCCCCCGACGCTCACGTCACAACGGTACCCAGATTTGATCGCGCACACGAGAGCAGACACGATCCGTTGTCGCCAGCTAGCGGATTTCGGCGGTGCGCAGCGTGTATTTTCGGTATAACCCCAAAGAGGCACATGTGTAACTACGGAGAGTAAAGATCGCCGAACCCCTTGACGTAGGGCACTACTTCTACACATGGTCGGATAGTTCATGCAATTTCATGGAGGGCAAGTGCGGGATCTGCTGGACGGTGTCACTGGCGGCAGACCGTGGCCGGCTGGTGCCGGGACGGCCACCTTGACTGCGGCCCAGACCAGGATCGCCAGACGGTACCTGCTGAAGGCGGCGGTGTTCGGCCCGCAGCACGCCCACCATGAGCCCGGCCGCCCGCCCTCGTCTCCCGGCCTACCCGGTTACGGCCGCTCCGTACCCCGGCCCAGGGCGGTCACCGGCCAGGTGCTCGACGCCAGCCCGCAGGTCCTGGTCATCGGCCACGGTGACGCCGAGCTGCGGTTCGCGCTGACCGCCGACGTCCGGGCCTGGCGGGGCGCGAAGACAGACCCGGCGGCGATCAAGGCCGGGGATCACGTGGTGGTGCGCAGGCACGGCCCGGGCCGGGAGCGGGCCGACCGGATCTGGGCGAACATCGGCCGCGTCACCGGCAAGATCGTCCGGCGGGAGGGCGACGCGCTGCTGGTGGATACCGGCGCCACCGGCCAGCAGGTCGTGGTCATCGGCGCGCGCGCGTCGGGCCAGATCCAGGTCAGGTTCCCACGGCTGCAGCCCGGCTACCTCATCGACCTCATCGGCATCCGGCACGTCGGCTACCTGGAGGGGCTCGTCCCCGCCACGTCCCAGCCGGCCTACCGGGCCGATCACGTGCCCGCCCCGCCGCTGATCAACGGTCACCTGCCCGGGTCGATCAGCGGCGCCGCCAGCTGGCACGAACCGGGCCCGGAGCCCGACGGCCTGACCGGGCTCGGCTATCCGGCCGTGGACCAGCCCACGCCCGGCCCGGTGGCCGGCACCCCGGCGGCCGGCACCGGTTGCGTGAGCCTGCCCTACCTGTCGATCGGCAGCCTGCTGCGGGTGCGCAACGACTGCACCGGCCAGTCCGCCACGCTGCCGGTGACCGGCTGCGCGGCCACCGCGCGGCTGTTCTGCGACCGCAGCGTGAGCTGTGGCCCTTCTCCCCGCGGGCGGATCGCCGACCTCACCCTGGCCAGCTTCGTCGAGCTTGGCGGAGAACTCGACGAGGGCAGTTTCAACGCGACCATCGAGATCGGGGGCTGACTTGCTCACAGCTCTCCAGGAGGTACAGATCCCGCTGCTGGCGGCGATGCTGATCGGCGCCTGCCTGGCCAAGCTGAGCCGGGTGCTGCGGGCCAGGTCGGTCGATGTCGCGCTCGGCCCGACCGCCCTGTTCCCGCTCCACCTGCAGCGCCCGGTCGCGAAGGCGATGTGCGCGACGGAGATGTCGCTCGGCATCGCGCTCATCGTCACCGCGGGCCGCATCGGCGCCGGGCTGCCCGCCACCGCGGTGCGCGGGCTCACCGCAGTGCTGTTCGTGACCGCCGCGGGCGGCCTCGTCGAACTGCGCCAGCGCCGGCCCGACGTGGGCTGTGGCTGCTTCGGCGACCTGAGCACGACCCCGGTCAAGCTGCGCACCATCGCCAGGTCGGTGCTGCTGGCCGTCGCCGCCGTGGCCAGCGTGGGCGTGGCCCCGCTGCGGCTGCCACCGCCCGGGGGCGCGCTCGTCCTGCCGCTCGCGCTGCTGGCCGCCGAGTTCGCGCTGATCGCCACGCTGTCACCGGAGATCGGCGAGGCACTGGTCAAGCTGGGCTACTCCGAACCCTGCGAGCTGCGGGTGGTGCCGGTGGAGCGGACACTGGGGGCGTTGCGCGGCAGCCGGCCCTGGCGGCGGCACCTGCCGGTCATCAGCCACGAGCGCCCGGTCGACGTGTGGCGCGAGCTGTGCTGGCGCTACCTGGTCTACCCGGGCCGGTACGGCGGCCGCGAGATCGAGGTGGTGTTCGCGGTCTACCTGCGCGGACGGCGCCCCGTGGTGCGCGCGGCGATGGTGGACGCGGCCACCGGCCAGGTGCTGCCGCCGCTGCCCGCCAAGCCGGGCCGCTACACCTACGTCCGCCCGGCCGGCCCGCTGCCGCCGCACGCGGTGGGCGTGTGGCCGCTGATGGACAGGTCCGCCCAGGCGTCCGCGGCGGCACACCAGCCACAGCCCGCGCACCAGGGCCAGCCGGCGCACCACGGGCCAGCCGGCCGGATGCCGCCCTCGCCGCCCGCCGCCAGCCCGCCGCCCTTCCTGTCCGCCCCGGTGTTCGCGGACGAGGTGGTCACGGACGCGCCGCCCGGCAGCCTCTATAACCTTCTAGCGTTTTCTAGCCCCACGCCTAGACAAGCGCAGAATCGTGAAGAAGCGCCGTACACGGGCCGCCGGCGCCTGGCCGGCTGAGCAACCGGGCCCGCTGAGCGACGGGCCGGCTGAGCGAACGGGCCGCCTGACCAGTACCGGTCAGGCGGGCTGGGAGCGCAGGAACCGGCCGAAGTGCGGGACGGTGAATCCGATCAGCCCCCGCTCCGAGCTGTAGATGAGGCCTTTCTTGATCAGCCCGTCGCGAGCCGGGGACACGCTGGAGGGCTTGCGCCCCAGCTCGTCGGCCACCTGGGCG